>Ga0138256_10003164_pt1 | contig 17551 bp, 9 predicted proteins | sample KNB2016incub_MG_FD_105486 | JGI IMG/M metagenome (GOLD analysis project Ga0138256, IMG submission 105486) | Active sludge microbial communities from wastewater in Klosterneuburg, Austria - KNB2014incub_MG | ecosystem: Engineered > WWTP > Activated sludge > Unclassified | place: Austria... | reverse complement strand
TGGCGCCACGCGCACACCCCAGACCGCACATTTTTGACGGTCGATGGGAAACGTCAAATTCGTTTGTCCCTGGATCCGAAAGATCCCGGCATCGACGACGCCAGGAACCCGGCTGATTTTTTCCTGCACGGTGTGCGCGATGTTTTCCAGTTCCACCAGATCCGGGCCAAAGACCTTGATTGAGTTTTCTCCTTTGACGCCCGACAGGGATTCCATCACATTGTCGCGAATGATCTGCGAGAAGTCCCAGCTTGCTCCCCGAACAATGGATTCCACACGACTACTCATCGCTTCAACCAGTTCGTTTTTGGTTCGCGGGCGACCGAATTTCGGCACGATTGGCCATTCCTCCATCTTGCGGAGCGGAACAAAACACTGCAATTCGTTGATTCCCGTGGGGTCAGTGCCATCGTCGGGTCGACCGACCTGCGACGCCACCAGCTGCACTTCCGGAAACTCCATGATGATTCCACGCAGCCGCTGGGCATTCAGAGCGACCTCATCCAGTCCAATATTGGCGGGAAATGTGCCGCGAATGACGAGGTTGCCTTCCTCCAGTTCCGGCATGAACTCACGACCGAGCATCGGCAAAGCAGCGAGTGTCGCAAACAAAACCGCGAGCATTCCGGACGCCGCCAACACTCGATGCTTCAGCATCCACTTCAGTTGTCCCACGAAACACCACTGCACGAAACGAACCACAAAATTATCACGCACTGGCTTGAGTCGCCGAAACAGCAGCGTACACAGCACTGGCGAAATCGTCACGGCGAGCAGCAGTGCGCCACCGAGGGCAAACGCATATGTGTCGGCCATGGGCCCAAAGATCTGACCTTCCGGACCGCGCAGCGTAAACAGCGGCAGCAGCGCGCAGACCATGATCAGCGTCGAAAAGAACAGACTCCGCTGGACTTCCAGAGCGGCTGAGAGTACCCGTTTCTGTGTCTCGTCGGTGTTTTCCTCGTCTTCTGACTGTTTCACCTCGGAAGACAAAGAGGATGGCTGGCTGAGGCGGCGGTAAATATGTTCCACCATGATCACCGTCGAATCGACAATGATGCCAAAGTCGATCGCCCCAATCGATAGTAGATTGGCCGACTTGCCGCGGAGCATCAGCGCGCCGAAGGCAAACATCAGAGCCAGCGGAATGTTGATCGCGACGATGATTGCTGCCCGGACGTCGCCAAGGAACACGAGCACAATTGTTGTCACGAGCACCATACCGACGAGCAGGTTCTCGTGAACAGTTTCTGTCGTCACACCAATCAGGCTGGTGCGGTCGTAATAGGGCTCCAACTGAACTCCGGGCAAAAGTTTACCGGGCTGATTCAGTTCCGCGATCTGGTTCTTCACAAGCTCCAGAACGGGCAGCGATTTTTCGCCCTTGCGGAGCAGGACAATTCCCTGAACGACATCGTTTTCATCTTCGACGCGGAAGTGCTCCAGTGACTTTTCATCGTCGGCCTCTGCAGCTTCATCGGTTGCGTCACCCGCATTGACGCTCGATCCGTCGATGCGAACGCGGCGCGAGATTCCGACGCGACCCTGGCGGATCTGGCTCGACACGACAACACCCACTTTTCCTGGTGCCGCGTCGATATCGACAGACCCGCCTTCAACGACCATTCCAACCCGAATTGGCACATTCCGGACAGCCGTAATAATGATGTTGCGAATTTCCCGAAGTCGCCGATCCTCTTCCGTGCGAAGATACTCCGCCGCCTCTGCGGGCGACGACATGGTGAATGCTTTCTCCATGGGATCATCACCACCGCCCAGCAGCCCAATGGCGCGAATCACTTCGACATTATTGCCCTGAGTAATATAGCTGCCGCCCACGTTGGCGTTGCTTTCACGAATCGCGCTCTCAAGCTGCTCAAGTGTGATGTTGTACTGCCGCATCCGATTGGGATCGGGATGAATCTCATAGCGTTTTACCGTGCCGCCACAGCCAACGACTCCGGCGATGCCAGGAATCCGCTGGATGAACCGCGCGACTGTCCAATCCTGTAGTGTTTTCAGGTCATTCAGCGAATAGATGGGATTCCCAAACTTGTCGAGTGGATTTTTCAGCGTGTAGCGAAAGATCTCGCCGATCGGCGAGGCGGGAGAGATTTGAGGTTGCACGCCCACTGGCAAACTCACTGTCGCCAGTCGATTGAGAACTTCCTGGCGCGCGTCAGCGAATTCAATTCCGTACACAAACTGATTGCGAAGATGCGACAGTCCAAACATGGACTTGCTGCGCGTGTATTGCAGGCCCGGCATTCCAGCCAGCGCAATTTCCAGGGGGACTGTGACCTGACGTTCGACTTCTTCCGCCGACGCGCCAGGATATTGGGCGACAACTTCGATGATCGCCGGGGCCGGATCCGGGTACGCTTCAACGTTGACATGCACAAACGCATATCCGCCAACCAATGCCAGAACACAGGTCAGCAGAATGACCACCAGGCGGCTGTGAATGGCCCAGTGCAATAGACCAGCGATCACAGATCACCTCGGTCCTGAAGCGCCGGCTGATGGAGACCCAGACTGCTGCCTTGCTCCGAATCCTCTGTTGCAGCAATTCTTTCAGACCGAGAGGTTTCATCGACAGTTTCATCAGAGTGCGAGGCGGCCGCTGTTCCCTGCGTTTTTCGATGCAACTGATACTCTGCCAGAATCTCAACAGCTCCGCGCACGACAACCACAGAGGACGTCGTCAGAGCGGTCGTCGCTGAAGTCTCGTTCGGCAGGCGAATGCAGGCCATGCCATCCTGGAATCGGGCAACATCCACCTGCGTCGCCCGGAACCGATCCGGTTGTTTCGCATCCTGGATCAGCACAAAGGATTTGGCATCCAGATCAACAACGGCGGCGGCCGAAACACTCACCATGGGCACATCTTCCGGCAGATCCACTGACACCGTGACAAATTGCCCCGGTCGGAGACTTTGGTCAGAATTATCGACCCATCCCATCACAAGGCCCGTGTGCTGAACCGGATCAATCAGGCTCCCGATGCGGTCGAATGATCCCAAAATCGCCTTTGAATTCGCGTCGCCTTTGAGGTGAATCGTCCATTGCCGATGATCAACGGGGATGCGCTGCAGAGTCGCAAGATCCTCTTCATAGGCAAAGGCCCGGGCATCCAGATGAGACAGATTTGCGATGCGAAACAGGATGTCGTTCAAATCCACCAGCGAACCAATCGTGATGTTCTTTTCGACGATCGTTCCGTCAATCGGCGAACGAATTTCGACGCGTGCCCATTTATCGACACTGTTCTGAGAAATCTGCCCGGCCGTTTCAGCAGCCGTCGGACTGGCCGCCGCCGAACTCATTAACTCATTCCGAAGTTGCTCGACGTCCTCAAATGGCAGCTGCCATGCGCGAAGCGTCTTCTCTGTTCGTTCAGCCGCGATTTCCGCTTCTCGAACTCGCCGCTCCGCTTCGCGAAGGGTACTGATGGGAATCGAGTCACGCGCCTTCGTCAGCCGTGCGAGCGTTTCCCGGTCAAAGACAAGCCGTGACAGCGTTGCCGCCAACTCGCTTTTCTTCTCTCCCAATTCTCGACTCCAGACGACCGCCAAAAGCTGGCCTTTCTTGACGGTATCACCAAATCGAATCGGACGGGTCTGACTTGTTCCCGGAGTAACGCCGTGCGGAAATTGCTCCGGAACCTGCGTCACATCCACGATTTCCCCCTCGAACCGCGTTCGCAGCAGTGAATAATCGTCGGGGTCCAGAAAGAGAACGCCGTCCATTGTCAGCGTGCGAGTTGGCACACTGTCAACGACGCCGTTGACTTCCAGACCAATCTCCTTCCAGTGATCTTCAGCAACAATGACGGCGTCCCGATCACTCGCTGAAAACTGAATCGCATTTTCCACCACAGTCTTCGATTCAGGTCCTCGTTCCTGCTGTTTTCGACGGATTTGCCACCAATCCACCCCACCCGGCACCAACAACAGCGGAATCACGATCGCCGCAACGATGACTCCGGTTCCCACAAGAACGGCGATCGATGTCGTCACCTTCTTCTTCAGGCGGACACCAAGTGATTCGGGCGATGGTGATTCAACAGATCGTGTCATAAGATCCTGCATTTTTGCTGTAAAAACAGACCGGAACACCGCCAGGACTCAGCCACATGGGAAGCCTGAACGCTGAACAACGTCAGGCACGACAACACGAAAATGCACCTGAGAGCGACAGTCTGGCAACCATTCGCCCAGGCAGTGGCCAAAAACTATACACGCACGTTCCGATGCACGAAATTTGAATCTGAGATTACCCAAACAACACACATGAATCAGGCGAATCTGGCAGAAAGCAATTGACGCGCCGCAATCTTTGAAATTCAGGAAGACACAGCAGAGCCCGCATCCGTTAAGATTTTCATCTACATTGTTGATGGTTTCACAATCGCCAACAACACTCTGTTTTTCCGTCGCGCGTCAAAAGGAGCGGCTCCTGCTGGTCAGCCTGGCTGGATTCGTCTACCCCAACTATCGCGGAGACCGAATCCTCACCTGGGCACCGCAGGTCGGCGCAACGCAGTATGACATTTGGATCAACTACCTCAGTGCCGGCCAGCCACCGCTAAGGATCGCTCGATAAATAAGTGTCCGATCAACCGGACTTGGCGTGCGGTTTTCAGGCCCAACGGGCCGACTCTATGTTAGCCCAGGGCAACGCCCTGGGAAATAGTTCCACACGATGATTTCCAGCCCCAACGGGGCGGCACTAATTTTTACAGTGGCCAGCTCGAATCTGTTTAGGTCCGCCCCGTTGGGGCTTTTCGTGCTTGAAATCCCCAAACCCAGGGCGTTGCCCTGGGCTGACTTATGGCTGGCCCGTTGGGCCGAATCGCAAACTGAATTGCACTCAAACGCTGCCTACTGGGCCGCATCGAATTTCAGCGACACACACACTGCGGCTGATTCAATCACGACTGTAATTCTTCGAGCGATCCTAAGCCGGATCTGGTTTGAAAACAGAAGATTTGTACGATTTCGTCGTTTGACCCGAGCCAGCGGCGAGGATTTCAGCATCGCAAAGCCTCGCCGCTGGCTCGGGTCAAACGATTGTCAGGAAACTCCAGATCGGATTCCGAACGTGGATCAATTACTCTCCATCCTTCGACGGCGAGAGGTGTCGCCGATAAACTCCGGGGATGAATTCACCCCAACAATCTCCGAACGTCGATTCTCAACAGCGCATGACTCTGATCATCGCGGTGTTTGCTCTGGCCTGTATCGCCATTCATTTTGCGTTGCGTTGGACGGTGACTTCGCCAATGCTCCTGGGACTTCGTCCTGCTGACTGGCCACTGGTTGTGGGCCTCGTCGTCGGCGGTCTGCCGCTCGTCTGGGAATTGCTGAAACAGGCCATCGCAGGAGAATTTGGCTCCGATCTGCTGGCCGGGATGGCGATGGTCACGGCCTTGATTCAGGGTGAATACCTCGCCGGGGTGTTCGTCGTACTCATGCTTTCCGGCGGCCAGGCTCTGGAAGCATACGCCGTCCGCAGCGCGTCATCCGTGCTGGACGCGCTCGCAAAACGACTCCCCCTGACTGCTCATCGCCGCATTGCCGATGAAGAAATCAGTGACATCGCACTGGGCGACGTTGCCGTTGGCGACACGCTGGTCGTTTTTCCACATGAGATCTGCCCAGTGGACGGCACGGTTATCGACGGTCACGGTTCGATGGACGAGTCCTACCTCACCGGCGAACCGTATCTGATGCCAAAAGCTCCGGGCGCGACAGTGATCTCCGGAGCCGTGAATGGAAACGCCGTGCTGGTGATTCACGCCGACCGACTGGCCGTAGATTCCCGCTATGCAAAAATCATGAACGTGATGCGCGCGGCGGAACAGCGTAAGCCCCGCATGAGACGCCTCGCAGATCGACTGGGAGCCTTCTACACGCCGCTGGCCGTGGTGATCGCGGTCCTCGCATGGTCGTTGAGCGGCGAATCGCAGCGATTTCTGGCGGTGCTGGTTGTGGCGACTCCGTGTCCTCTCTTGATCGGAATTCCTGTCGCCATCCTGGGCGGCATTTCACTCAGCGCGCGACGCGGAATCATCATTCGCGATCCCGGCGTTCTGGAACAAATTGATCAGTGCCGCGTTGCGATTTTTGACAAGACCGGAACGCTCACTTACGGCCGCCCGGCGCTGACCGAATGCATCACACGACCTGGAATTTCCGAACAGGAAGTGCTGCGTCTCACTGCCGCGCTCGAACGCTATTCACGCCATCCGCTCGCCGAATCCATCGTCAAGGGTGCCCAGAAGCGAGGCTACGTGATTCCCGAAGCCACACAGGTGCATGAACCGCCCGGACAGGGATTGACGGGGCTTGTCGAAGGGCATCAGATGGAAGTCACCAGCCGCAAAAAAGTGATTGCAACCGGCATCGCCAAGGCTGAGGACCTGCCAGCGCAGTCCCCGGGCTTGGAATGTGTCGTCGTGATCGATCAGAAATTTGCCGCCGTCCTGCGATTCCGCGATGAACCTCGCCGCGATGGAAAGTCGTTTGTCGGTCATTTGCCCCAGCATCATTTCTCGCGCGTCATGATTGTCTCGGGAGATCGTGAATCCGAAGTGCGATACCTCGCTCAAGCCGTCGGAATTCAGGAAGTCTACTTCAGTCAGTCACCGGAACAGAAACTGGAGATTGTCCGCGAGCAAACCCGCAAAGCGAAAACGATGTACATGGGTGACGGAATCAACGACGCCCCGGCGCTGACCGCCGCGACAGTCGGCGTCGCCTTCGGTCAATCCAGCGACGTCACCGCCGAAGCCGCCAGCGCCGTGATTCTGGAAAGTTCGCTGCGAAAAGTGGACGAGTTCTTTCACATCGGCCACCGCATGCGCAAGATCGCCCTGCAAAGCGCCGTCGGCGGAATGCTGCTGAGCCTGATCGGAATGCTGGCCGCATCGCTCGGATATCTCCCACCCGTCGCTGGAGCCATTTGCCAGGAACTGATCGACATCCTTGCCGTATTGAATTCCCTGCGCGTTGCCGTCTTTCCGGGTGTGCTGAGCGATATGGACAATGAGTAGAACGACTTGCGTCTCGATCGCGTTCCAGGGCACTCGACGGCTTGGTTGGCGATCGCTTTTGTATATCCCGCGTTGATCGCATCGCGTTGGGCTGGGACGGTCGGGAAAAGGTGAAGAACCAAACGGTACGTGGACCCATTTTCTGGATGACCACCGGATTGCGGAGAAAATTTGCGTCCCGGAACCTTTTTGTTAGGCGACCGATTCGATCAACAGGCCGAAAGCCGGAGAATTTTTCGACGCCGTCCCTTAGCGGAGTATTCACGGCGGGCCTCCAGGAAGTAAAATGCTGTCCAATTCCAATTCAGTGAAATCTCACTGTAATTTCAAATTCAGTTTTGGTACTGCAAAACATGAACAAATCATTATTACTCGCCGCTTTGCTGGCGGTCTGCTCCAGTTTCAGTTACGCAGCGCCTCAAACACAGGACGAGGCTGAAAGGGAAGCCAGGAACGCCAACGTGACGGGCGTGGCGCTGCCGCCGGAGAATTTGAAGACAGGCGTTGATATCACGCCGATGACGCGAAATGAGACCCCCAGCAAAGCCGCGTTCTCGCTCGCCAAAGACGGCGTCGCGCTTGCACCGATTGTGATCGCAGAAAATGCGGGGCCCCAAACCAAACTCGCCGTCGAGGAGATGAAAAAGGTTCTCGACCAAATCAGCGGCGCGGAGTTCAAAATTGTAACAGGCGACGGGCGAACCGGCGTGGTCGTAGGCACGATCGAAGAGTTCCCCGTACCGGCGTTAGCGAAAGCGTTGGAAATCCGCCACTCGATGGACGGCAAAGAAGCCTTTGCCATTCGCACTGACGAGAACCGCGTGCTCCTGGTGGGTGCGACCGATCTCGCCGCGAGTCATGCGGTCTATCGATTTCTCGACGAACTGGGTTGCCGCTGGTTTTTTCCGGACGCAACCGGTGATTGGACGGTGATTCCGAAGTTGAAAATTGTAAAATTTCACAAAGACATTACCGACCGCCCAGCGTTTTTGGAACGCCGCATCTGGTACGCATGGAGCACGTTTTATGATCCAGGTCATCCACTGGGTAAAGATCACGGTTCGGACGGCGATTTAGCCAACTGGGCTCGGCGCAACAGCATGTCCGCCAGCTTCGTCACCAACACTGGCCACGCTTATGAGATGATCGCACGTGAAAACGCCGCCGAATTCGAAAAACACCCCGAGTATTGGGCGCTGGTTGGCGAGAAAAGGCAGGGGCCGCAGTTCGAGCTGGGCAATCCCGGCCTGCGCCAATTAGTGATCGATTGGGCGGTGGATTACTTCAAGAAGAACCCAACTGCCGACATGGTTTCAGTTGATCCCGCCGATGGCGCTGGCGTGTCGGAGAGTCCCGAAGCGAAAGCCTATGGAACGGCGAGCGACAGTGCATTCAAACTCGCCAACGAAGTGGCCGTAGCGCTGCAAAAAGCCTATCCAGGCCAGAACAAAATGGTCGGACTTTATGCTTATAACTGGCACAGTGACCCGCCACCCTTTGCACTTCAGCCGAATGTTTATATTCAGCTCACGATGGGCTTTAACGGCGGCAAATTGACGCTCGACGAACTTTTTGAAGAGTGGCCCAAGAAAGCCAGGAACCTGGGGTTTTACGATTACTACAGCACATGGCGATGGGACTACGACATGTGGCCAGGCGGACGAGTCGGCAGTCGCTATTATGCGCCCAGCATGATCAATCGCTTCCAGAAGGCCAATGCGCAGAGCCAAGCGTACGCCACCAGCATTTCGGCGGAAAGTTCGGGTAACTGGGGTCCCAACGGGCGAGGCTATTATCTCGCCAACAAATTGATGTGGAATCCCAATTTGGACTTGGATGCCGTGCTCGACGATTTCTACGCTCAGGCCTTCGGCCCAGCAGCGGCGGCCATGAAGACGTATTATTCCTATCAGGACTCGTCACCGCCGATCTCGCCCGGATTGGTGGGTTCATTGTTCGGCGCGATCAAGCAAGCGCGTGACGCCGCGAAAGGCAACGAAGCCGTGATGAAGCGTCTGGATGACATCACTACCTACCTTCATTACTATGATATGGGATATCGCGGCGGCGAGCAAAACGACGCCGAACGCTGGAGAACTGCCTACCGTTCTCGCTATCATTACATGAACCATTGGGCCGCGATCTACAACGATGCGCTCGGCAACAACACCGATCCGAATGCTGCGTGGCGCGACGAAACGCCGATCACGCGCAGTGAGATCGAAGGCTGGCTGGACGACGCGATCGCTCATTATCCCGTGTTGAAAATTCCGGCCGAAGTGAAGTTCTCCGAGGACCTCGTTCCGGTTGTTTTTGGCGAGGAAAGCGTCGATTGGGGAACGACCTTTCAGGAAGGTTCGCAGTACATCTTCTATTCCAACGGCGCACCTATCAAGGTCAATATCGTGGTGGGCGGCGCGCACGGTTTGAACAAAAGCTTTTACAAGTTCTCCGATTACAAAGGTAAAGTTCTCAAGGAAGGCAAGCCACAGATGGGCGACAAACTCGATCTTGTCTTCCCCGTGCCTGCACCTGGCCTGTACAAATTCCTGTTCCACGACGCCGGTGCTTATGGTGAAGTTCACATTGGCAAGGGGCATACCGTTGTGTTGCCGGTAACGGCGCAACATTTCCGCGCCATGGCACCCGTTCCCGATCTGTATTTCTACGTTCCCAAAGGAACCCAGGAAATCAACTACTACTACAAACGCGCCGATTGGCAGTATGGCGGAGCGCATCAGTTGACCGATGCATCCGGCACGGTTGTGAAAGAGGTCGCGGTGGACGGCGATTATGTTTCGATTCCAGTACCTGCGGGGCAAGACGGCAAAGTCTGGAAGATCGGAGGCCCGACATTCGGTTTGGGCGGATTCCGCTTTTTCAACATTCCAAACTACTTCTCGCCCAATCCCAATACGCTTCTACTGCCCAGAGAACTGGTAACGAAAGATGGATTGAAAGTAGCGCGGTAAGAGGTGATTTGAGAGTAATTTCCAACCTTGTTCAAAGAAGACAATAACCATGTCGGAAAATATGACGTGCCGCCAGATTCTGCGGGATTTGAAACACTGCGACAACGTGTTTCCAGGAGCCGCCATTGAAGCCGCAAGACTTCACCGGGACGAGATCATTCCCGGGTTGATTGCCGAGATTCATGACGCGACAAAAGCCAGCGATGATGGAGCGATTGTCTCGACATGGGGTCACATTGCAGCCTTGTTTCTGCTGATGGAGTTCGATGCGAAGGAGGCCTTCCCCGCAATCCTGCTATCGATGTGCTCTGTGGAGGCAGAAGAGCTCTACGGAGATTTTATCACAGAAGATCTGAAATATATTGCGGCTCGCCTTGCCGAAGGGCCAGAACAGCTTGCACCCGCGATCCACGATCCGGACGTGTATGAATATGTGCGTGGTGCCATTGTCGATGCCGTCTTCGGGATGGTTTGCCTGCAACGTATCTCTCGTGAAGTCGCGATTCAGTTTCTGCGTGATCGGCTAAGGACCGCAATCGACAATAAGGACACTCAAGCCGTCACAAAAACAGTGGAGGTGCTTGCGATGCTTCTGGCAGAAGAGGCTCGCAACGAAGTGAAGGCCGCTGAAGAGGCCGATCTGGTGGACGAAACATGGATCGGCGAATGTTGCTTCGAAAAAGAATTGGCCAAGGGCGCGGAAGCCTTTGAAGAAGCGAAAGATCTCTATCTCCAGGACCACGCGAAGATCTCAGCAGATAATCTCCGCTCGCTTCCATGGTTTAATCAGAAACGGCCGGTAGATCAGACTCTTGACAGCGTCCTTCAGGAAATTTGCCAGCCATTTACCCGTCTTCCAGAGAACGCAGTCCGGTGGGCAAGAAGTCACCGTGAAGAAATCAAACCGCATCTGATCCGAATCATTCAGGAGGTTCCAGACCTTGCTGAACGTCGATCGACTGACAACGAACTGCCGGAAACTCACGCCCACATAGTTGCGTTGTATTTGCTGACGGAGTTCGGCAGTCAGGAGATTCTTCCCACACTCCTCGACCTCCTGAATGACTCCGACGAGAGCGTAGTGGATTGTTTTTTGGACGTCATTGATCAGGACATGGCTCAGATTCTCGGGCGATTCGCTGATGAACCGGACCAACTCAAGACTCTCATCAGCAATCCCGACGTGAACGAGATGGTGCGTCGTGACGCGGTCGAAGCGATCGTCTGGATGGTTACCGAAGGCAAGATTGATCGCAACCGAGCGATTGCGTTACTGCTCGACTGGCTGCAGGAAAGCCGTGAGTCCGCTGACACAATTCTGACGACATGGATTGCGAACTCGTTGATGGACCTGGGGGCAACTCAGGCCTGCCAAACCCTTGTTGAAGCGTGTGACGCTGGCGAGATGGAAGAGACCTGGATTTGCACGGAGGAGATTCAGGACGCTCTTTCCAATGGAAATAATACGTACTCGGAAACTCTTGAGGACCACCACTCAGATCGTATTGAGAACACGGTGACTGAGCTTCGTGCCTGGGATTGGGATGGTTCTCGGTCCGACGTCATGGATTCGGACGATGACGACCAGGATCTTTCGGGCGACGAAGAGTTCAGAAAACTGTGGCTGAGTGTGAGTGATCAGCTCAGCCCCGAACAACTGATGGAGTTTGCACAGTCAGGGCTTCCGATGGCGCATGGTGAGTCCGATGATGAAGACTATCACGACCGATCGGGAGTGACGCTCCCTTTCCGACTCGACGGCCCCAAAGTCGGCCGTAATGATCCCTGTCCCTGCGGAAGCGGAAAAAAGTACAAAAAATGCTGCGCTAAGGCCAGCTCATGAACGAGCAGCTTCATAGCTCACATTCTTCACATGACTATGAATGCCTTTTGGCGAGCGGAAGAAACAGGATTACCAGAGATATCGCGTCGCCCAGGGAATCCGACCTGAGACAGGTCGGACTACGCAGGCAGATCTGTCCTCAGATCTGCTACCTTTGGCGTGGTTCAGGCGCACGGGGCCGCTCGACCCGATGAATCGCCGATGGTAAATCCTTTCCTGCCGCTCGCCTTTGTACCACATCGTCAGCCATTTCATCACATGGCTCCGGTGTCCGCTCCCGGGGGCTTTCATCGCTTCTCTCTGTCCAGAGCCGGTCACCCAACCCAAGCTTCCAGCCCTGGCAAAGCACTCGCGGCTCAATTCGAGAAGAATCTGAGACTTCGCCGAATCCCGACGAAATCCCCCTGAACTCTCGCATCCCTTCTCGTTTCAAGAGTAGAAGAGGCGTTGCTTCAGTCCCGCACGCGGCAAATGACGGTCCCTGTGGGAACCGGCACGTTTCATCTTCGCGATCTGATATGCACACCGTCGTGCTTCAGAAATTGACACCCGAACAGCAACGGGGTTTGATTGCACATATCCTGCCCGTGAGTCGTGCCCGTATGAACACTCTTCCCCGCTCCAATCAAGTAGAAATCGTCGCGAGTCGCCTTCCGAAATTCAGCCTGCAGAGTTCACTGCTGAGTCTGCTCGTACAGATAACTGTGCTTCTGGTACTCATGTTTGTGTCGCTGTCGCAGTTGGATTCCTCGTTTAAGGAAATCGTGCTTTTGGTCGAATTCAGCTCACCGCTCTCAAACGAGTCCGACTTGACGATTCTCACGACGATCGAGAATAAGGTTCCCTCGATCGATTCATCGTCACTGCGGGCGAAGCAGATGGCGGAGAAATCCAGCCTGACGACGTCGAGTGCATCGCCATTTTCAACCCTGCCGACGATTGACGTCTCGGAACTTGTCGTAGACTCGCCGACTGATCCGCCGGAAGCGATCCGTGAATCAAGCGCAGATTCGGCACCGAGTTCCAGCAGCTCGTCGAAGTCGTCCGACAACGACAATGATGCTTCACTCGCATCGGCACTGGACGGGCGCAAGTCAGAAAACAAGGCGGGATTGCTGTTGAAATATGGCGGTTCTGCTGAGAGCGAAGCAGCAGTCGAACGCGCCTTAATGTGGATCGCGAACCATCAAGCTGACGACGGCGGTTGGACGTTCGCTCACGACCAGGTGTGCCGCAGCCAATGTGGCAATCCAGGTCACTTCGCTTCGTCTCGCAACGGAGCGACAGCGATGGCGCTCTTACCGTTTCTCGGTGCGGGCCAGACTCATCGCGAAGGCCAGCACAAAGACGTCGTTAATCGCGGGATAGACTATCTGCTCGCTCACCAGCAACAAACAACAGGATCACGACCGACAGGTTCGTGGTACGAGCCTGGAGGAACGATGTACTCGCATTGCCTCGCATCCATTGCGATCTGCGAAGCGTACGCCATGACCGCCGATTCAAGGCTGCAGGACCCTGCACAGTTGTCACTCAATTTTCTGGTACAAACGCAGGATCGAAGTGGCGGAGGCTGGCGTTATGAACCGAAACAAGCTGGCGACACGTCTGTCGTCGGATGGGCAGTGATGGCGTTGAAGAGCGGAAAAATGGGAGCACTTGAAGTCCCGGCAACGACACTCAAAGGCGTGAATCGTTTTCTGAGTTCCGTAAGTTCTAACAGTGGTTCAAATTTCGGATACGTCAATGAACGGATGAGAATGGATGGCGGTCGACCGACGACAGCGATCGGGCTGCTCTGTCGCATGTATCAAGGGGCACCGCGAACCAACTCCCCAGTCGGCAGGGGAGCACGGCAGCTTGCCGTTGAAGGGCCGCGACTTCAGAACCTTTATGGCACCTACTACACCGCTCAAGTCCTGCGGCATCTCGGCGGGCAGCAATGGGACGACTGGAACAAAGCCATGCGGGATCCGCTGATCGAATTACAAGTCAAAGTCGGTCACGCATCGGGCAGTTGGCAACCGAACTCCTTTCCCGACATGGGAGGCCCCACTGGCGGTCGCCTTTACGCAACCTCTATGTCCGCCATGATTCTCGAAGTCTACTACCGTCACATGCCGCTCTACTCCGAGCAAGCGATCGAGGGTGACCTTGAGTAAAAAAGCCCTGTGGTGAGAATCCTCCTTTCAAGGTGCATGGCGTCTTTGATCGCTCGGTAATTGCCCGATTTCAGCGACGTGGTTTCGCGGACCAATATTTGATCATTCCTGCGGCCATTTCATCACACGCCTTTCCGGCATCAGGATCGCCGGAGTTCACGACTGCAATAAAGGCCGCTTTCTTGTTGGGAGCCAGCCAGATCGTGGCAAACCAGGTCGTGTTGCCGCCCGTGTGAGTCAATACTTTGTCAGCTCCCCAAGGGCGTTCAGTGTTGATCCAGCCGAATCCATACGGACTCGCTTCCGGGACAATCTGACGATCGAACTGATACAGGGGCGTCTGCAGATGCGCTAATGTTTCCTGCTTTAGCAAAGGCTTCTTCTGCTTGAGAGTTCCAAGATGCAGGGAAGCGAATCGGCTCCAGTCTTCGACGGTGCGACAGCAGTTGTGAAATCGTCACGGGGCGGTAGTCTTCGTGCAGTTGTTCGGCGAACTCGGGAAAGACATCGGTAATCTTTGTGTCCCAGCCCAACTTGCCTTCGTCGATCAGCATTCCCACCAGAGTTGCCGTCATGGCCTTGGTGCAGGAGCCGATGTGAACCTTGTCGTCAACAGTGAAAGGTTTTGTGTCTCCGTGTTTTCGAAAACCTGAGGCGACTATAAGCGACACTCGTCCGTTCTCAACGATGGCGGCGACGCCACCGGGCATTGAATGTCGCTTCAGGATGTCATCAACTCCTGCCTGAACTGCCTTCGGGGCCTTCTCCGCGATCGCTCTGTCAGATAGCAGAGTCAACAAGCAGACAATCAGGAGGAAGTGTCGTTTCATAGGAATCTCACACAAAGGGGCACTGACACGAATGGACGGGAATTTTCCTGAGGATCGGTCGAGAAATAACTGTCAGATTTGAAATGAGCGGCAAGGCGCTAGCCGCTCACTTATTGATCGAGCGATCCAAAGTTGTTACGTGGCAGAATGATATACACATAAAGAATCCTCCGTGCGAGAAATGTCCGAGCTTAAACGAAACGTATTTTCAGGCAAGGAGGCCGCGAGATGGATTGTTGTTTCCGCGCGGCGGTTGAACAAGCTTGGAAGTCCGGTGATTTGTACTTGGGTGCATGTCAGGGATTGTGGACGTTTTGAGAAGATGAAAAGGTCAATGCTTTCAAGGTGCATGGCATCTTTGAACTGCCGTCTTCCGACTTACGCCGAACCGACGACATAATTCACTCACATTGGCACCTTTAATCGATGCCAAAACAATAAACTCTTCTCGCTGAGACATCGAAGATACTTCTTTCCAGGCCATTCCAATCCTCCTTGCCGAGGACCCGTAGCTCGACAGAAAACTGTTACCTGTCTCTCCCGTCCAAACAGTGGAACGAGATGGCTACATTCTTTCCCGCTTGCTAGCCCGGTGTTCATGCGTGATACTGTCGCGTCTCAATGATTCGGTTCGAAGGAACCGCCGAACACTACCCGACCTGGAAATGTACAAATGCGAATTGAAGCCGTTGGCTTTCGCGGATTTCCTCCTTTCACCGATACGACGATTGAGTTTCCGGAACTCAAGTCGGACGGCCTCGCGGAAGTGCATCTACTGGTTGGGCGAAATGGAACGGGAAAAACAAGACTGCTATGCCTGCTCGCGGCGGCCTGCGGAAACTCGGCGGACCTTGATGCACGCCATACGTTTACGGGGACCTCGAATGCATTGGTCGTTGCGACGGCCAAAGAGGGGATACGCGGAATCTATTTTGCGAATCCTTTACCGCGAGTGATGCACCCATCGCTCCTTTTTATTACACCCCATCTACATCAGGATTTGGACGCGCTGGCATTGCTACGGGTTGCGGGAAGTTTACCAGCAGAGGTGCAGCATCATGACGGATTTTCGTCGTTGCTTGAATGCGCCTCAAGCAACCGAACCCCTGCTGCTGTCGTTTCCGCCAAGGGAACCGGGCTCATTGATGATGCCGCGATCGATGTCCTGAAAGATCCGGCAACCACGGGTTTCACAGGATCTCTCTCATTTGAACGCAATAAGGATCGCGACGAAGAGACGACGAGAACTATTGCCTACCTCATCATGAGCGCGGGGCTGGATGCTCGGCGAGGAGTGAAAGCCGACTCACGGGCGCTGCGAATGCTCGAACGCATCGAGAAAGCGCTGTCCGAATTGACGGGGGCCGCATTTTCGTTTGATTTAACCAATCCTCCCAATCCTCAGCTCATGGCGACATGGGGCAAGACGTCGATGAAACTATCCCAGCTGCCGGATGGACTGCGTTCCGTTCTGGGAAGCGTGGTTGGCTGGATTGCGAAATTCTCTGCAGAGTTTCCGGATCAGGCAGATCCGCTGAGCATCCTGGCCATCATGCTGCTCGATGAGCCGGAATCGCACTTGCATCCCGCATGGCAGCGGCAGCTCATTCCGCTTGTGCAGCGACTCTTTTTCAACGCGCAGATCTTTGTCGCCACACACTCACCGTTTGTGATTTCATCCGTGAATCACGGCTGGATCCATATCCTCCGCGCCGATGCGGAAGGGAACGTCACAGCGGATCCACCGCGACCGTGCAGTGAAGGTGACACGTATCAGGACGTCGTTGAAGACATTCTCGATATCTCGCCACTTCAGGCTTACGATCCCGAGACCGAAAAGCTGCTTACGGAATTCTCAGCAATCAAAGATTCCGTGCTGAAGAATGAAGCGGAGTTTGAGAAGGCCGAAGAATCAGCGAAGGTTATTGCCGGTCGAAGCCAATCGCTCTCTCACATTATGGGTCGGGAGATTGCTCAACTGCGCCGACAGCTGGACCAAAAGAGGGCCAGCGCATGAGACCGCAGGTTCGACCATCTGAACCGGAAGTGCTGAAGGCAAACAGCCAGAAATGGAATGATCAGTGGGTGAAGCTCAAGACTGGGAATCCATCTGCCTCGTTCTCTTGGTATCGCATCGAAAATCAATCTGCCCGCGACCTGATTCTGCCCGCTCTTCGGGAAATGAATCAGAGGCATTGCTCGTTCTGTGACTCGTTTCCCCTGGAACGCCAAGGGGAACCCATCGAGCACTTTCGACCCAAAAGCGATCCTCGATTTCTGCATCTCGCTTACACATGGACAAATCTCTACTACTGCTGCCACGGTTGCAACGGAGCCAAACGTGAACAATGGAACGACGATGATCGGTTGATTTCGCCGGACGAATCCGATTACTCATTCCAACGCTTCTTTGCTTTTGACTTTGTGGGCGGAAGACTTGTAGTGAATCCGGTCGGGAATGAAGTCGATCAGCGACGGGCAACGGTGACAATCGACATCTTCCAGTTGAACCAACCCGCCCTTTGTCGCCTGCGCCGTGACGCCTTGGAAATCTGGACGAATCTTCCGGAAGTATCACGCATGCTCAACCGCCACCCGTTTCGCGATTTCCTGAATCCTGATGGTATTTGACGGAGGTGCAATGCCAATCCAAACGCGAACTAAACGGACTTCAATTCAAAAGACAG
>Ga0138256_10003163_pt1 | contig 17552 bp, 10 predicted proteins | sample KNB2016incub_MG_FD_105486 | JGI IMG/M metagenome (GOLD analysis project Ga0138256, IMG submission 105486) | Active sludge microbial communities from wastewater in Klosterneuburg, Austria - KNB2014incub_MG | ecosystem: Engineered > WWTP > Activated sludge > Unclassified | place: Austria... | reverse complement strand
GACCAGCGCAAGCAACGCCAGGATCTGGGTCAGGAAGTATATTTTGGTGTTATCGTATGTCATCCAACTATCCTGTTTACTGCGTAGCATGGTGCCCTCGGCCGGACTTGAACCGGCACACCCTTGCGGGCAACGGATTTTAAGTCCGTCATGGCATTGTTATCCTATTGTTTTAATTTAATAAATTCTTTTGACCTCAAAAACTGTGCAAGAAAATGTGTAAGTTTTAGCAAAAAATGCTGAAAAAGCATGGTCATGGAAATTTTCCAGACAAACGCCTTTCAGCAGCGAAATCATTACATTTTTTGAATCCCCGTACTATAGGGAATCGCGGGTTTTCAACCTGTATCGACCCTGAATATTTTGAGCACGGAAGAAATTCCGGGCGGTTTGCCTATGAACAGGCTAGGGGTGCTATTCAATAAAGTTAAAAAATTAACATTAGAAAATACTCATTTTATGCATTAAAAGTTATAAAATTTAGCAGTAATAAAGTTATTAGTCGGAATCGCGTTAAGATATTAATCTAATAAAATTACGAAAACCAAAATGACTCATTTTCTTGATTTTAAAGGCTTTCAGGCGTATATAAGAAGACTGGATATACCGGAAATTTTAGGACGATTTTGTGATGTCTACAGCAAAGATATTTCAAAGATTTTCTCAGGGACCAGCCATCGCGATGGCTGGTTTGCTGACGCTGTCATCCATGCTGCCTTTCGGCAACGCGACCGCGCAGGAGCCGGCCATAAAACCTTCCACTCCTGCTGCAGCAACTCTGGCGGCGCACCATGTCACAAAGCCTGCTTTCACCCGGGCAACATCAGAATTTGGGTCTGCTGGTCAGCACGCAGAAAAAATGAATGAGGTAGCATTCTGGATCATTCTTCCTGAAGGTGGTCGTTATACACCTGAGAAAGCGGGTGAAATTCTTGTCGCTCAAATGGCACAGCGCGGCGTACCGGCACACGCCTTTGGAACAAATTCCCCAAAAGATGGAGGAATGGGAGTTACCGTTTTTATACCCAAAAACGGCCTTTATCAAAATCCCATGACAGGAACTACGGATTTTGACTTGCGTAGCATCATCCCCCAATTAAATATAATTGCAGAACAATATCTTAAAAGTCAGTCTTCTGACCGCGTAGCGACCAATAAGATAGGTCCTGAATCTACGCCTTAATCACACAGGAAATTTTGGTTTATCGGCAGGGTCTATCTTCAAATCTTCTTCGGTCGTTTGTTGTGGCGTATTGAGTTCGCCAGTCATTGAATTGAAATTTTTACTCAGCTTGGTTTGATCCGCAAGGGAATCAAAAGCGTCATAGGCATCCTCATGCTCAGAAGAATTTTTTGGAGGATCGTTTTTGTGAAGCCGAGCGCTGTCTATTTCTTTCTTAATAGGTAGATCATTAATTTCCCACGCTTTTTCTAAAATTTTACCGTTCTTTTTCTCCCGTTCCCACAATTCCTTAATCTTTTCCACTTTTTGCTCGGGCGAAAGGTTCGGGTCGTTATTAATCCGGTTTCTTTCTGCGGTTAATTCTTTTGCTCTTACGAGAATTTCATCACGCTGCACTCTCAGCGTTTCATGTTCGACATCCAGTTCTTCGTTTTTCTCACGCAGGCGGCGCATTTCTTCCTGCTCGAACTGCATCTGCTTTAACAGCGCCTGGTAAATATCCGAATCTTTTTCCGGCTTCTCGCCTGTGCGCTGTGTATAGGCATCAAGGGCCTTCTGCGCGTCTTTATTCGCAAGCTTGCCGTCCGCGCCGCGTTCGAACGATCCAGTGCGCTCAAATTTACGCGCTTCCTCTGCGACGCGCTTATGCGCTTTCTCGTACTCCGCGAGTCTCTCATTATTATTCGCGATCTGCTTTTTGATTTCGCGCATGCGCTCGAGGCACCGCTCGGCCATCTTGTTGCAGTCATCAATAAGATCAGAGATATGTTTGTTGTATTCATCAAGTTGTTTCTGCAGTGCCTGCATTCTCTCCCAGAATGCCTCTTCGTCTTTTTTCTTTTGTGTCTCGGGTGTGTCGTTCGGCGTATGCGACGTAACCATCACGCTGGCGCCGAGGCTGCCGGGGTTGGTGGCTGCATCGTACAGGAGCCTTTGCACATCTGCTTCGGTCTTAACGTCGTACCCGCCCAGGAAATTATTCGCGGCTTCGACGACAGCCGAAAGCTCGTTCCATCTGGTGCTGGCGGAGCTAAACTTGCTGCTCAGCCTTTCGGCTATATTAAATTTACGGCTTTCGCCCATAATCGAATTCCCTAATGCACACAAATAAACGCACACCCTTTGCGGGTTTTTGTTGATTTAGAGTATGCATTACAGGAATTAAAATTTCTTATGTAAAAAGTTAAATTCAAGTAAAGATAAGAGAAAGGACTAACAAATTGAAATAAAAGAAGGAAACAGTATTGTAAATCAACCCATAGTTGCTGATCTTGTCTATATTATAGAAAATACAACCAGGGATATGCTGCGCTGCCGAGAGCCCAGGTATTTCAAATCTGAAATGGGCAGGTATAGTGGAAAGACGCTATAGCTACCGCGAAACAATGACCTCTCATCATTCCGCTCCAGACCGTATTTATTTGACAGAGGCAAAACTGGCCTCATTACGCGCCCATATATTACGCACGGGCGTTGCTGTTCCCGCCCTTTTGAAAGCGCAAGAAAAAGAGACGCAGGGAATAACCTATAAAATAGTCTATGACTGGCTGACGGGCAGAGTTAAAAGCGCCGATGCTAAACATTATAAAATCCTTGTAAAGATTTATAAAAAACTTCCCGATGAAAATGAAAATTATGCCGAAATTTCAGAAGAACTTTTATTAAAGTTTAAAAAAGAGAAAGCACGAACCGGCGTAAGCGCCAAGAAAATTTTTCAAACAGCGGAAAATATCCCGAAAGGATTAACCGTTTTTCACGTTGAAAACCTGACTCGTGGATTGGTGAAAAAAACACGGCGGGAGTATTTGGAATTTTTGCTGAGTGAATGGAAAAAATATGCTGACGCGCCAATAAGAATTTCTATCACCTCGGAAATGCTTGCTCATATGCTTCAAGAAAAGGAACGTACGGGAATAGGGCCTATGGCTTTGTTGCATGGTACTAAAAAAGATCGTCCTCAAGGTTTGACGACAAGCCTCATGGATTCATGGCTGGCGGGTAAAACAAAATCCGCCCGAAAAGACCATTTGGATTATGTTTTTGAGCGGTGGAGGAAACTGCCGGGTTCAAAAAAATCACCGGCCTGATATAGAATTCATTCGGCAAATTCCTGCAATATGCGGCTTAAAGGAATTCATCGAATGTCTTATATGTGTTGAAACGCCAAGTTTGCATAATTTATGGCAACTAAGATATGGAAAAACACATCTTGCAGTTGTTTCAAGGCCTTATCTGCAATTTTCTTGACAAGATTTTCAAGAGTGCCGTACAGCTTATGAATTAAAACAAATCACGTGGGGAATGATGTCACCGAAGATTTTGGGAATTGTTGTGCTGCTGACTGTCATGGCGGCAACTGCCGTCGTTGCGATGGAGCAGGTGAACGGCGATCAAACATATTCATGGCGCTACAAAATGACCGTGGAAGTGGAAACACCGGAGGGAATAAAAACCGGGTCTGCCGTGCGCCAGATGGGCAATGAGCTCCAGGGCTCTCCTCTATCGCAGGCGGGCAACCCCGCCGATGTGCGCGGTGAGGCCGTGGCGGTCGATCTCGGCAAGCGTGGTGTTTTGTTCGCGCTCATCTCTCACCAATCGGATCTGGAATTTTACAACGCGTTTCCTGTTTCCGGCGGCTATGGCGGCGCAACGCCTGAAGGCATTCATTATTACGCCAATCTTTCTGTTGGCACACAAGGCATTTTGAATCCTAAAGCGCCTCCGGGTTATCCAAAGCTTGTGACATTCAAAGATTTGAACGATCCAAAATCCGTGACGCTCGCGCAGGAATGGACATATATACGGGGACAAGAAAGAGGGCAAAATTTTGAGCTTACCAAAGACCATATGGAAGAGCTGTTCGGTCCGGGCGTGAAGCTGAAGAGCATCACGCTTGAAATCACCGATGAGCCTGTGACGTGGGGGATTGTGGATGAATACTTACCTAGAAATTTTGAGGAAGTTGTTATTGAAAACTGGAGAGGGCTTTCTAAGAGCGACCGCCAAAGGTTAGTCGATATGGTTACATTCAAACAGGGAGAGCCTAAATGACACTAAAATCAGAATTGATGAATGCTATCCTGTCTATGGATGCATATAACCGGGGTTATGAGGCCGGCATTAAATTTAGATAATGGGCAAGGAAATGAAACCAAAAAACTGGGCGAAAATTCTTGGTGTGGTCGCGCTATTGGCTGTCACTGTTGCCGTGGCAGCGGAAGTCACAAAGCCTGTTTGCGGTACGTGGCGTTACAAATTGACAGTCAATGTTGATACGCCGGAAGGAATGAAATCGGGATCGGCGGTGCGGGAAGCTGAAATCTGTCTTGCCGATCATCTAGCACCTGAGGCGCCGGATGTGGATATCAAGCCAAGAGGTGAGGCCGTTGTTATTGATCTTGGCAAGCGAGGCGCTCTCTTTGTGCTGACCGCCTTTGGTGATTATCAGCTTTTAATAAGCGCTTTTCCAAGGCCGCTTGCTTTAACCGAAGAAGGTTTGCGCTACTACGAAAATTTGAAAGCGAAAACAACTTTAAAGCCAGAGCAATATCCCCAGATCGTAATGTTTAAAGATATAAACGATCCCAAAAGCGTGGTTTTGGTCAAAGGATGGCATTTTGACGTTCAGAAACAGGAGCAAGTCCCTGTCGATAATTTCAATACCTTTTTTGGTAACGAGGTGAAACTTAAAGAGATTGTGATCGAAACAACGGATGAACCCGTGACATGGTTTGTTGAAAAATATTTATTTTGGTTGACGCGCTTAAAGGGAGGTTATCTACACGGCGGCTTCACTTCAGGAGACGCGCCATTGGGGCTACATGGTGGAAATTTTAAAAATGGAGAAATAAAATGAGCGACCCATTAATGAAGGCCATTTTGGCCATGGACTCCTATAATCGTGGCTACGATCCCGGCATTAAATTTGGAAATCTTGCCAACGGCGACTCAATAGATGCTCGAGGTACGAAAATTGGTAATGCAATAATTTATGATAGCAGAGGCGATACTGCAGCTAAAAATGTAAGTTTTTATGCTGTTGCTTATAATTATGGCGGTGAAACAGTTATCTCTTATCGGGGAACTGATAATCCGGGAGGATTAAACGGGGATGTAATTAACGGTTGGGTTATAGGGGGAGGGCAAACCGTTCTTAATCAGGCCGATCTGGCTTTCAAGTTTTATCAGAGTGTTGCTAATTCAGCTTACTTTGCAAACGGTGATTGGGATGCGCCTCAAGTTACCATTTCATTGACGGGGCATTCACTTGGCGGCGGACTCGCGGGACTGGTAGGGGCCACGTACGGAAAATCCGGCGTTCTTTTCGACAACATGCCGGCAGAGCTTGCTGCCACTAATGTCATGCTGGTCAACGCGTTTAAGACGCTTGTGTTTAGTACCGACTTGCCAGAACTGCCGGATTTTTCACGCCTTCATACGGAGTCCATGCAGGGCGAAACCCTGACTTCTTTTAGAAGTGCGCAGAACGATATCGACATCATAGCGCCTTATGATTGGGGAAATAATGTCGTTATACCAAGCACATTAATTCCGGGCGAAAATCAGCATAGTATGGCCAGCCTTGTCATCCGTAAATTCGCGGATCTTGAAGTAAACGGACAATCTTGGAGAGACTCTGCGAAATATTTCTGGCCTGTGTTATATCAAGATTCATTCGCGCAAAGCATTGGCATGAGCGGTGTAGAGGGAACACTTAAGCAGCAGGGAAAATACTCCGACATCCTCCGTCAGGTCATCGCCTACTCCGCCATCGACGAGGGCGAGCGCCCCTTCGGCGATACAGCGATCCGCGCGATGTATGACGATGCGAATGATTTTGGCCGAGTGATCCAGAAAGCCGGGCTTTCGCAGCTCTTGCTTGCTCACATTGATGACATCACGAAATCATATGTTCACTTTGCAGGACTGTTGGCGCTTAACGACATTGAAAAAAAGGATCAGCCGCATGTGCTGACCGGGATCCTGAGTTACCCCGGCACCACGAACGCCACACTCTCCGTGAATTTTTCCGAAAACCTCTGGCAGGGTGTGAATAAGGGGGAGATGCCGGTCATGTCGACGCGCGCTGAATTCCTGGGCGAGCTTTATAATGAAATCGGCAACTCCAGCATCCGCAACGCCACCTTGAAAATGTGGGGCAATGATACGGTCAATGTCATCGACCGCGTTGTGTTTGCTATGACTGAAACCGGGGGCGCTTCCAAGATTGAAACTCTTGCAACGAATAATGAAGGCACTTTGTTCGTCGGCGGCGCGGGTGCGGATACGGTGACGGGCTCGGACAATCATGAACTGTTTTATACCGGCAAAGGTGATGACGTCGTTAACGCAGGCTCGGGCGATGATATTATCCTGGGGTCTGCCGGGAATGACATTATCGATGGCTACGTAGGTAATGATCTTATCGATTATTCTTCCTCGCCGGGTGCTGTGAGCACCATCTCTGCGGTGCGCGTCAATGATGGGTGGGGCGGTCAAGACAGGCTGACTGGAATCGAAAATTTCATTTTTACCCGATATGACGACAATTTATTTTTTGTAACTCTTCCCACTATCGGGAGCAGCCGCATCTCCTATGATGGCGGTGATGGAAATGACAAGATCAATTTTTCCGGCAGTGTTGTCCACGACATAAACAATAATCGTTATTACAACGAAAGCGGCACCAGCCGCGTTACTATCACAAATTTTGAAACTCTATCTTCCGATACAATTCTTGTCATACCCCCGAGCGGTACATGGACTGCACCGATTAACACGCCTAAATACATATTTGATTATTCTGCAGGTACGTCTTCAATCGTTTTTGACCTTGTGGCAGCGCATTTTAATGGTCCTGACGGCGGATATTCAGGGCCTCGAGCGGGATCAATCATCGGTGGAGGTTTCTCCCACACCCTGCCTGTCGTCCCGTACGAGGACAGGGAGGGATGGTATACCAGTGCTAATATCGGTTCTATTTACGGCAGCCATCATGGTGATACATTCTATACGAACTGGTTTTCACATAGTTATGATCTGCATACCGGTCGCGGAAATGATACTGTTTATATTCAACCTGCAGCGGGTAGTGCATTTACGCTTCATTATCTAGGCGGCAATGATATTTATCACATTACTCAAGACCTTAAGGAAATTCATCTCGATCGCTCGATCATCCTCACTGACATAACAAATGTTAATGTAACGACAAATGGAAATGGAACATTTTTTGCAACGATTACCATCAATGGCTTTGGAACCTTGAGAATTGACTATGATGATGCGTGGCCTGACAGCGTGCCTGTCATCCTGGATTCGGGCGGTCAGCTTACATTTTTGTCCGGTAGCAATAACTATAGCATAAGCGGCAGCAGCCAGGTTTATACGACTCTATACGGAACCTGGGGCAATGATATCTGGTCGAGCCGCACAGGTTATAGCCAGACTTATTTTGGCCGCTCCGGCGACGACACACTCTATGGCAATGATGGTGATGACGCTCTTTACGGCGGGGAGGGAATTGACAGGCTCTATGGCGGCGAAGGCATCGACGAATTATGGGGAGGCTTCGGAGCGGACATTATTGAAGGGGGTAATGGTAACGACAACATATATGGCGAGGATGAGAACGATACGCTAATCGGCGGCGCGGGCTCAGATGTGATGTCTGGTGGTGTCGGCAATGACGTGATTACCGGCGGCGCGGGCTTGGATTACCTTTATGGAGATGCCGGAGCCGATACCTATGTTTTTGCTGCAGGCGATAGTCCAACCAGTACACCCGATATTGTTTATGCAGAAAGCATCGACACTATAAAGCTCACGGGTATTTCACCGCAGAATGCTCAGGTTTACAAGCTTAATGGTGTCTGGCATGTCCGCTACACCGCCAATGACGATATTACAATTCAGCCATGGAGAGATATGAGTGCGACAGCCATTCAAAGCGCGGATAATTTTATTGGTAAAATTGTTTTTGACAACGGAACAGTATGGGATTTTTCCAACGGTTATACGATAAACGACACGGATGCTTCCAATTCGATGGAGGGAACGAATTTATCCGACACATTAAATGGCCGCGGAGGAAATGATTTAATTCACGGAGTGGGTGGAAATGACATCTTGATCGGTGGAACGGGCATGGATTCTTTGTGGGGCGGTAAAGGTGATGATACATATGTCTTTGCAGTGGGAGACAGCTCTTCCGGCGACTTTGTATCCGATGTTGCAGGGGAAGGGACTGACACGATCAAGCTGACAGGCGTTCTGCCTCAGAACGTTTATTTAACCGTGGGGGCATTTGATTCCCTGGAAATACAATATTCACCGACAGATAAAATTTCAGTCAAGGGGTGGATACCTTCTGACAGTGGCAGCAGTGGTTCCACTGCAAGATACGCTGCCGAAAAAATCGTTTTTGACAATGGCACTGTATGGGACATTACCGCCGGGTTAACGTTGAATGACAGTAATGATGCGCACGACGTCAATGGAACGGAGTTTTCCGATATTATAAATGCCAATGGTGGTGATGACCGCATTTTTGCGAATGCGGGAAATGACACGGTCAATGCCGGGACAGGTAATGATTCCATATTTGATTCATCCGGGTCGGACATTCTTAATGGCGGCGATGGTAACGATTACATTTCGGGAGGATCAAACGGTCTTTTTTCGGTCAATAGCGGTATTTCGGATAATGATGTAATCGACGGCGGAAGAGGAATCGATGATTTATACGGCAGCTGGGGTGATGATACCTATGTTTTCCGCGCGGGCGATAGCCCGGTTTCTACACCTGATTGGATTAGAGAGGTGGTTGGACAAGGTACTGATACCATCAAGCTGATCGGGGGCGTTCTTCCCGCTAATGTTACCTTTAGCAAGAAAAGTAATGAGTACTGGTACAGCTTGAAATTTGGCACGGATGAAATCCGGATTGTAAATTATGTGCCTAGTGGTAGCGTCATGAATACTACTAGTACATTAGCTGTTGAAAAAATCGCCTTCGATAATGGGACGATTTTAAACTTAATAGATCTCTTGAATGCGACACCCGTTAACCCATACCCCACCACCACCGGCAACGACACGATCAATGCGAGTGCGGCGACGGCGGCTGTGACGATCAACCTGCTCGCGGGTAACGATGCGTTCACAGGTTCGAACTTTAATGACAACGTCACAGCGGGTGACGGCAACGACATGGTCGAGGGTCGCGGCGGCAACGACGTTATGACTGGCGGTAATGGCACGGATACCGTTACTTATGCCGGCGCGACGGCGGCTGTGACGATCAACCTCGCCACAACTGCGGCACAGAATACTGTCGGCGCAGGTACGGATACGATCAGCGCCTTCGAGAATCTGACTGGCTCCAATTACAACGACACGCTCACCGGTGATGCGAATGCTAACGTCATCGAAGGTGGCAACGGTAATGACATCATCAAGGGTGGCGCGGGTAATGATAGCATTCAAGGCGGCGTCGGTAATGACACGCTGGTCGGGGAAACGGGAACAGACACCGTGACCTATGCAGCGTCAACGGCAGCCGTAACAGTCAATCTCGCCATGACAGCGGCGCAGAATACAGTTGGTGCAGGAACCGATACTATCAGCACCTTCGAGAACCTCACCGGTTCCGGCTATAACGACACGCTCACGGGCGATGCCAATGCCAACACCATCAAAGGCGGGGCGGGGAACGACACCATCCAGGGCGGCGCGGGCAATGATATTCTCGACGGCGAAGCGGGCACGGACACGGTGACTTACGCGGCGGCAACGACTGCTGTTACGGTCAACTTAGCTACAACAACGTCGCAGGCCACGGGCGGCGCAGGTTCCGATACCATTACCAACTTCGAAAATTTGACCGGCTCGGGCTATAACGACACGCTACGCGGCAATACGTCCAACAACACGTTGACGGGCGGCAACGGCAACGACCTATTGTACGGCAATTCCGGCAACGACCTTCTCTACGGCGGCGCTGGCACCGATACGCTTTACGGCGATGCCGGGAACGACACGCTACGCGGCGAAGCTTCGAACGACATTCTCTATGGCGGCGCGGGCAGCGACATCTTCAAGTTCGCCTCAGGCGGCGGCATCGATACGATCAAGGACTTTAAAACCTCCGAGGCCGACAAGATCGATATCAAGGACCTGCTGACGGGCTACGACCCCGTCACGAAAGCGATCACGGATTTTATCCAGATCACGACCAGCGGCACGAGCTCCATTGTCAAGATCGACGCGAACGGCCTGACCGGTGGCACGGCCTGGACACAGATCGCCACGCTGGAAAACATTACCGGCCTGACCGATGAAGCGGCCCTGAGAAACAACGGGACGATTATTGCGTAGATAATTAATTGTTCAATCTCGTTTCAGATTAGGGTTTGAATCTTCATTCAAGCTGGGTTGTTTTGTTTTTAGTGGATGAGTTCCATCAATAGAAGCCGCATTAAATTTATTTAGCATTTTGGGTCTATTGAAGTTTTCAGATTCAGAAGTTATTGGCGCGGCCTTTATTTTCCATTCATCTTTTGCCGAATTATTTTGTGATGGTTCCGGGGCTGTTTTAGTTCCAGATTGTCTAGGGTCTTTATATGGTTCAGCCTTATATTGTGGCGGAATGTTTTCGCGTTTGGCCTGGGCTTCTGCATTGGTGCGCTCTTTGACCTCCTCATATGTTACTTGAGCTTGCGGCGGTTCGGTTTTTGCATGGCTTTGAAATTGTTCTCTTGGTGTTTTAATGTCAGCATGTTCAGGTGACAGGGTCGGAATAACCCGGCGTTGTTCGGCTATAATCTTGTTTATGCTCTTCTGCAGCGGATCGGTTTTTTCTGAGGCCGGAATAAACCAGTTTTTACGGTCGGCATGATTGGGTGCTGGGTCTATTTTAGATTCTGATTTCAGAGCAGGGGATTGCTGGCATTCTGCTATAGCTTTGCTTAAGTCTTTAATTTCCAGTTTTATTGGTTGTTTGTAGCTGGCGTTATTTTGCGACTGTTCGTGCAATGCTGGAATGATCTGTTCACTAAAAGTACTTGCCAGGTTAGTGGACAGCAAGCCCGTTCTTCTAAATTCGGTCTTAAGCGATAAGGCCAATTTAAATGCAGTTTCTTTCGATTTATATTCTGGCGGGATAATTTCCCTGACCATCTCCGCTTTTAGAGACAACTTGATTGAAAGTTCGGCGGACGTGACTATTTTTAGGACGGTTTTAGTATCTACAGGCTTTGCCCGCTCTTTATGATGGCTGGTAATTGAGGGTTGTGTGGCGGCAATCTCTTTTTCTAACTTTTCAACGAAGCCATTGTAGGCGGTGTATGAAGTCTTGAGTTGCTCCAAGCGATCAAGGTTTGAACGCATGGTTTTAATCTGCTCATGCAGGCCTGTACGGTATTCACGTCCGTAATGCTCACGTTGGCGCTCGGCGCGGGTCGCTCTTTCGGTTTCCGAAAGTGTCACGGCTCCCCGGTATTCGTCGCGACCCAGGACCATATCTTTGGAAAATTCCACTAGCTTGGAGAACGAGGTCAGGATGCGGTGACCGAAGCTGGTTTTTTCTTTCAGTGTTTCCAGTTTGTGGACGCGGGCATCTAATTTCTCGATCAGTCTTTCAATGTCGGCAATCTGGTCTTTAAGCGGGATGTTTGAGAAGGCTGCTCTGCGCTCATTCAGGCGTTTAATTTCTTCTACGAAGTCGGAACGTCGGCGGCCCTGGTCGATGGTTTTGTAATCGACATTACGCTTTTTATTGTCCGCATCTTTTGAGGTCGTTTTGGGTGAAAGACCACTGCCGCTACTGCCTGTGCCATCCTTTTTTCCTTCGCCGCCGGTTTTGCCTTCTTCCTCTTCATCATCTTTTTCGGCCTCTTCCTCGGCCTTAGCCTGCGGGCCGATATGGGTCTGGGGGATGCGGTCAATGCCCTGGTCCTCGAGGGTTCGGCGGTCGATCTGAACGCCCTCAAAGCCCGCCCGTTGCAGGGCGTCATTGGCCAGGGTTTCCCAGACCTCCCGTATGATCTCGACCTCTTTAGGGCCATGCTCCTTGTCGTCGAGAATACGGGTCTTTTTACCAAAGCCGTCTTTTGTGATTTCACGGGTTGTGAACAGAAGATGGCTATGATGGTTTCTACAATCATGCCCGTCGCCCTGGACAGGGCTGTGGATGGCGGTATCCACGGCCACGCCGTACCGCTCGACCAGCCACAGGGCCATATCCCGGCACAGGGAATGGCGGTCGGCATCCGACAGCTCATGCGGCAGGGCAAGAATGACCTCCCGCGCCACGCGGGAATTCTTGCGGGTTTCGGCTTCCTCAGCCGCATTCCACAACACGGCACGGTCCAAGAGGTTTTGAGGGGTAGAAGGGGGAGCGAGTATGAAAGCGTCAAGGACACCTTTGCGCTTTCCGTAGCGATGAATTCTGCCGGTGCGCTGGTCCTTGAGAACAGCTCCGGCGCGATACGCGGCGGCGGCAACGGCAGAGTGGCCTTCGCTCCTCGAAAAGATCCTCAGCGAGCAATGATAGATCGCCATTTACGCAGTAAATCCCCGTGCCGTGATAGCTGCACTGCAAACGAAGTTTGCGTAAGTGCGCTATTAACAGTCTCTTACTTAAGGATAGCTTTTGGGGATTAAGGATTGGTTAGGAGGATATAGTGATTCTTCTGAATTCAAGAAGCTGTATTCATGCTTTATATCTGATACTTGGGATATTAAACCGAGCCTATACTCTTTCAATCAGAAGTAGTACATTTGATCACTAATTAATATGGAGATGATATGAGTGATAACCCAGAAGAAAATTTAGAGGTTGAAGAAGAGAATGATGAAGCTCCATATGTGGAGTTTGATATTTCTGTTGCCCCATCCGACCCAACGCTTGAATTGCTGGCTCAACAATTAGGTAAGTCAGATATCATTATTCCATTTTACCAAAGAAAATATGTATGGAAGATTGAGCAGGCTTCTAGGCTAATCGAGTCATTTTTAATGGGATTGCCAGTTCCCCAAGTTTTTTTCTACGTAAATAACGAAAACCAATTGGAAGTAATAGACGGACAGCAAAGAATGATGTCCGTCAAATATTTTTTTGAAGGATATTTTGGAGAAGAAGATTCAAAGGGCGCACGCCAAGTTTTTAAATTAAAAGGTCTTTCTGAACGATCGGAATATAATGGCAAAACTTTTGAGCAATTATCGCCTAAGGATCAAAGAAAGCTGCGGAATTCAACGTTGCGGGCAATTAGCATCAGGCAATTGAAGCCTGAGCCTAAGGAAGGCGGTAATGTCAGTGACAGCGTATTTCATATTTTTGAAAGACTGAATACCGGTGGGACAAGTCTTAAGCCGCAAGAAATTAGAAATGCAGTTTATAGAGGTAGGATTGTTGAGGAACTTAAAAAGTTAAATGCAATCGCAGAATGGCAAAAAATACTTGGCTTGAATAAGCCTGATAAAAATCAAAAAGATGTGGAGCTTATTCTTCGTCTATTTGGCTTATATAAAAATTGGGAAAACTATCAGAAGCCCATGCTCGCATTTTTGAACAAAACTATGAAAGAAAACACTGATTTTTCTTCATCGCGCTCTAAAGAATTTGCTGCTGATTTTGAAAGAGTTGTGAAGTTTGTATCTTCCGCTATTGAAAAACCTTTTAGGCCTAAGGGAGTTATTAACTCAGCGGCCTTAGAAGGCATAATGGTGGCATTGCTAGAAAATAAGCCTCTAGATTTAAAAATTTTTAAAGAGCGATACAGGTCTCTTATGGCTGATGCGGATTTCCTCACTAAAATCAGGGGCGGTACGACCGACCAGAAGGTTTTGGTGGAGCGAATAAAACGAGCTAGGGACATTCTAATAAATGGGTCGGCCTGAACTTGCGCCTCATTTAGAAAGAATTAGCAGTCTCGCTAGAGAGATGCAGACTCATGTTCCTATTACTTCAATGGGAACGAGTGATTTTCGAGCAGATTTGGCTGGTTTATTAGTTGTGACTATAGTGGCTAGTTATGAGTCATGCGTTAAAGAAACACTGATCAATTTTTCTTCGAAACAAAATATAAAATTTTCTGAATATGTCGGAAGACGGTACGACAAGCTAAATAGCAAGATAGCGGTTAATGATTTGTGTCGATATTGTAATGACTTCCAGCCGCCGTCTCGTGCAAAATTCAATGCTTATCGCAAAAGAAGAAAAGAAAAAATTAGCTCTCTTCTTGGGCAAGATATAGAGAAAAAGTATGAGCAAATTTTAGACTGGAGACACGACTTTGCTCATAAAGCTCTTAGAAATACGACTATAGAAGAAGCAATAGAATTTCATAGGTACTCTAAACATATAATATTTGCCTTTTATGATTCATTTCACTTGCCGTAGGTCAAATATTTAATGGTGCGGGCGGGGGGACTTGAACCCCCACAGGCCTTGCGGCCCAACGGATTTTCTTACCACTACAGCTTTCGCTGCCGTTCGTTTGTGGTCTGGACTATACCTTCACCATTACCGAAGTTTTAGGTGCTGCCCGTCTAGTCTCTACACCTTCCTGTTTCCAGGCTTGGCTCGGGATTGCCACTAGTCCTTAAAGACTTGGAGGTTTCCCCGAATTTGAGCAGTTCTGCATCGATGGTTTCCCAAAGAGCACTCAAGTTACGTTTAAGTCCGGTGCGTCTACCATTTCGCCACGCCCGCTTACCGTCCTGATTCATAGACGTAATAGGGGTAGTTTTCAACCCTGACCAAAGGCTAAATCCTTTAATGATCAGCGTTTTTTGAGCTTTTCTTAGGTTTTTTCTTGGGTTTGCGGACGTTGATTGCGGACGCATCAAGTGTGTTCTTGAGATGAGCGGCGTAGAACTTCTCGATCATCTCCACGCTGGTACGGCAGTTTTTCGCAATTTGATAGATATCCGCTCCCTCCATGAGACGCAGACAGATGTAAGTGTGACGTAAGCTATAGGCCGTTCTCACATTGCCATCCCGGTCGAACTTCAGATTAATTTCTTCCAAGACAGAATTCAGAAGTTGTCTTGGTGTTTTACCAAATATTTTATCAGTTGGTTTTCCGTTATGGCGTTTTTGCATGCGCTGGAATGGCATGATTGCCCCCGTCATGCTCTTGCAATAACCAACGCCGCGCTTACCGCGTACTTCAATTTCAAGAAGACGTTCGTCTGAGTCCTGGTCCGTCACGATTGTGACGTCCCTGTATTCAAGGCGTCCGGCCTCGTCAGGCCGTAACCCGGTGTTCGCCATGAATAGCACGTAGTCGTGCAAATCCTCGCAGACCGCTCTGTAGCGCTCCCGCTTCGGGTTCTTCGCGCGTTCGCGCGTTGCTTCGTAAAGCATTTTATATTCGTCTGGTGAAAACCAGGCGCGGTGTGTGACCTTGCCTGAAGCTTTATATGGAGGAGAAATGTCAGGGACCGCATCGATCCACCCATAGCGGTGGGCTGTTTTAAGGACGAGGCGGAGGGTGACGGTTTCATGGTGCAATGTGCTTCGTGAAGGGAATTTTCCTTTGTAGCCATTCTTATGCCGTTGGACTCTGTATTCCTGAACCAAACCTGCGGAAATTTGGTTTAAAGGTTTGCCCCCAAAGAATGGGATGAGGTGATTGCGAATACGCTGTTCATGGGACAAGACATATTCCTTGTTGCGTTGTCCTTCGTTAATGATCGCGTATTCTGCAATAAATTTTTCGGCAGCTTCTATGAAACTTGGGCCAGTCGCTTTTGAGGTTTTTGTATTCGTGATTGGTGCATCTGCAGATGCGGGTTCGTTATATCTAAAATTATTGATGAGGAGGGAGGTTCTGCTTGATTGGTGTTTGCGTTTTGAATCAACGTAAACCGCCATGTACCATTCGCGGGCGAATTCCTTCGCCATCGTGAGGGTTTCTTCTTTGGTCGAGACGCGGTAGTTGCGCCCATCCAAATAGGTAGAGCATTGCCAGAAGCGGCTGTTGTCACGTCTGTAAACGTGGACTTTGCCATCCATAAAACTGTGCGATTCCGTACTCATCACATTCCTCCGATCACACTGAAAAGTGTGTAAGACATGTGTAAGTATAATACGGAAAAGTTAATGAATTTAACTGATTGATTTGTAATCAGATTTTGCCTTTTAAAAGTAGGCAAATCAGATTTTAAGTCCGGTGCGTCTACCATTTCGCCACGAGGGCTTTCCACGGGGATAATAAGCACAGAGGGCTGGGAATTCAACGTTTTAGGCCGGGGGTTGAAATCTTAACGGTGGGCTATATTTGACAGTTAAGACCATTCCAATTCACGGGGGAAATCATGAATAAACTCCTTCAATCATACAGGCTTGGCGATATCGAGCTGGCCAACCGCATTGTCATGGCGCCCTTGACGCGCAGCCGGGCCAATGCGCAAGGGGTCCATAGTGAGCTGGCTATGATCTATTACCGCCAGCGGGCCGGGGCGGGATTGATCATCACCGAGGCCACGGCCATTTCAAAACAGGGCAGCGGCTATGTGAATATTCCCGGCATCTGGAACGAGGCGCAGGTGAAGGCCTGGCAGGATGTCACGCATGCGGTTCATGATGCAGGCGGGAAAATTTTCATGCAGCTTTTTCATACGGGGCGGGTGGGGCATAGCAGCCTTTACGGCGAGCAGCCGGTCTCATCGACCACGACAGCGCCGCCGGGCAAGGTGATGGCGGCGGATTTTTCGATGCAGCCTTATGAAGCGCCGCGGATGCTGGGGGCTGAGGAAATTCCGGGCATTGTGGCGCAATTTAAAAATGGCGCGGAGAACGCGAAGAAGGCGGGGTTCGACGGTATCGAGATTCACGCGGCCAACGGTTATATTCTCGACCAGTTTCTGCGCGGCGGCGTGAACGAGCGCATGGATGATTACGGCGGCAGCCTGGGAAACCGTGTGCGGCTTTTGAAAGAAGTTGTGGAGGCAGCTGTCGAAGTTTGGGGACCGGGACGTGTGGGCGTAAGGTTTTCGCCGTACAACGGTTCGAACGGGATGAGCGATCCCGACCCTGTTGAAACATTTACTTACGCGGCGAAAGAAATGAATGAATTTCCGCTCGCTTATATCCACATCACGGAGATGGGTGCGCCGGAGCCTGCGAAAATCACACGGGCAATCAGGAAAGTTTATAAGGGCGCCATCATCATCAATGGCGGGCTGGATAAGGAACGCGGCGAGGAGTTGCTGGAAGATAATACGGCGGATTTTGTATGCTACGGCATGCCGTTTATTTCGAACCCGGATCTTGTGGAGCGTTTCAGGAGCGATTTGCCGTTAGCGGCAGCGGACAAGGCGACGCTTTATACGCCGGGGCCGGTCGGTTATACGGATT
>Ga0138256_10003162_pt1 | contig 17555 bp, 13 predicted proteins | sample KNB2016incub_MG_FD_105486 | JGI IMG/M metagenome (GOLD analysis project Ga0138256, IMG submission 105486) | Active sludge microbial communities from wastewater in Klosterneuburg, Austria - KNB2014incub_MG | ecosystem: Engineered > WWTP > Activated sludge > Unclassified | place: Austria... | reverse complement strand
AATATCTTCCTTTGCAACTTTAGTTATCATATTATCAAATTTAAGGATATTACAGAACCCATTCAATGAACATGTTGCAGGGAATAGAAATGCAAGTCAATAATTTTGTCAAATGCAATCCAAATGTAAAAAGGTTTACAAAACAATCACCAACAGGTTAAATCATAAGATTTGGCAAGGTATTCGCTTTCTTATCAAAAACATTGTTGAAACATGTTGTTGAAGGTCAATGTTTACTATCTTTCTTATTCAATTTATAAAAAATTATATTTGTTAATTATTGTTACCTTAACACTAAATAATGAAATTTCTCTTTATATTTGTAATAGATGGATAATAAAAATTTATACTGAGTCACTTGTTTTAATACACGAATAAGAATCAATAATATCTAAACCAACCTTTTATGAAAAAACAATTTTACCTAAAATAGTTAACAGTTATACCTTATTATTTTTTATTTATAAGCCTCAAACTTTTTTAGATGACTGATTTAGCCCTTTATTCAAAAAGAATTACAGGTATGGCGGATACCTTTTCTACAGAAACTTTTTTAAATTCAAGCATTGAACACGCCGGAATTATTTTTTCAAATATATTCAGAAAGGCAGAAAATTACATTTATATTTATGCTGGTGATTTAAATGGTGGAATTTCATCGCAGAATCAATATTGGTTTGAATTACTCAATTTCTTATCTAAAAATAAAAGTGAACACTTAAAGATACTTTTATCCAAATATAACCCAGATAATATACCTGATTTATTCTTTAGGATAAATGAACCTGAATTTATTAGTAAAATTGAGGTAAAATATATTGATAAGCCTGTAATGATGAATGAAAAAGAATTTCATTTTTGTGTTGCAGACGGATTGATGTATAGATTAGAGACAGATGTTGAATTATTTTTAGCTCAAGGTTCATTTAATAATGTAGATGTATCTAAGTCCCTGGAAACAATTTTTGAGAACCTTTTTAAAACGGGAAAACCAATTGATATTTGTAATTTCAGTGTCGCCATTTAATATTGAGAATTGGAAAATTTTACATCTATTTTTGAACTATTATCGGCATTCAATTTTGCATTAGTTATTTCAAATGATTTCTTAGTAGCGGTAAATATAAAAATAATTGGCTACCTCGCAGATATTAAAACAAAAGCATCAAATGTTGAAAATGTTTTAAAAGAAGAAGTTATGCGATATATTGCAGTTTCATTAAAGAAACGGAATCACAGGCAGAAAAAAGAAAGATTTACAACAGAAGATACTAAATGTCAGGAACTTTTAAATACATTAAACAATATTAATCAGGATATCAAAGGCATTGAAAACAAGTTATCATTTTCAACAAACTTCACTGCCTACTGTTTATTTTCTGGAATATATTGCACTTTAGTTTTATTAATTTCTGGATTAGACAATCACTTTGGAAACAGTTTAACAAAGGAATCAAAAATTTTATTTAATGAATTTTTTGCCTTACAGAATATCTTTTATATTCTGATAATATACTCTGCAATTAAGTTAGATAAGAAAAATTGGTTAAGAATAGCCCTTGTAAGGTTCGAGACATTTAGTTTAAGAAATGTGGTTAATGTATATTGTACAGCTGGTGGTCTTGCTATAATTATTTCATTAATTGTTCATGCAATTTTAAACAAATCATGTTCAGTTGAATTGTATAACTTTAATATTTTTCTTTGTCTTTTAATACCATCTTCACATTTCATATTTGGATTTTTTAGAGCATTAACAAAAGATGATTCTGAAGTTGAAAAACTAAAAAGTTTGATTACTCCATTTGAGTCAGAAGTTAATATTTTTAAAGAACGAGTACAAGGTATTGAGGGAGTTGATATAAAAGAATTCTTAAAGCAGCAAACTATTGCATTAAAATAGTTGCCAAACAAAAAAATTATAGCATTTTTTGATCTCCAATTGATTTAGAATTTTCTAATATATTGATAACAAAAATATGCCGATCTTTAAAAAAATAATCAAAAAAACGTCACCCTACACGTCACCTGAAAATCACAATTTCACAAGTTATTGAATATCAATATGTATTACAGTCCTGGAGGGGGCGCAAAACACAAGAATCCTTAATCTTCATTGATTAGGGATTTTTTGTTTTATATCTGTTTATCAATGGATTATGTAAAGAATAAAAACATAAATTACCGACTAGGTTCGGTTTCATTTTATGAGTTCTGCGGTCATCTTTCTGATTCTGTCTTCCAGTTTTTCAGAGGTAAGTTTTTCGCGCAGCCTATCTACTATGATAGGAAATGAAAAGGGAGTTGCCTTCTCAGGGCGGCTGATTATGATATGTGAATCAGTTATTTTTTTGAGTGACCGTCTCATTCGGGTTTCTTCCAGCTGGAAAGTCATCACTTCATCATAGGTCTGTAGGTAAAGCAGATTGTCCTGCTCATACTCTCTGAATACTTCGAAGATCAGTTGACTGGATGCCTGAAGATGTCTTTCTTTTTTTTGTTTACCGGGAAATCCCGTGAATATCATACCCGAAATTCTGGCAATGTCTCTGAATTTTCTTCTGGCCATCTCTACATTATTGATACTTGACTGTATATCTGATGACAATCCTTTGGTAGAGAAAAGATCTTTGTTGATAAGTTGGTCCACATCTATCTGCTGATCTGAAAGTAACTCGAAACCCAGATCATTCATGGCTATGGAAAATGAAATAGGAAGTTTCATACTCAATCTTTTGGCTATTAATGCCGCCATACCTTCATGAACACTTCGACCTTCAAACGGATACATGAGCAGGTGATAACCTTCCCTGCTTTCAAAATATTCGACCAGGAATTCATCTCTTTTTGGAATCGTGGACCTCAGTTTTTGCATTTCAAATAGAGGGGCAAGCACCTCTATTTCCTTATCTATGATATTTTGTTCTGTGTAACCATAGATTTTTTCACGTAAAACTTCAGACAGCTGGGAACTAAGAGACATCCGCCCACCCATATAGGATGGAATTTTACCCGAAGTTGACACACTTGGTCTTACCTGGGCAGTCATCTCTTTTATTCTGACCAGTTCCAGTGCTCTGCCTGCAAACCAGAATACGTCGGCGGGACTTAATTGTGAGACAAACCATTCTTCTATTACGCCAAGTAAGGTGCCTTTTACTAGTTTTATATTCATCATTGTATCTGACACAATGGTTCCAATCGAGAGTTTGTGTCTCAGCGATATTCTCTTGTCAGCCACATAATATTTACCATTTTCGTCAATGGTAACTTTTTTATACTCATCATAAGCCTGTAGTGAATCGCTGCCAAACACCAGAAAATTTAACACTTTTGTCCATTCTGTATCGGAAATAGAAGCGTAACAAAAGGTTTTTTTTATTTCGGAGAATACCATTTGCGGATAAAAACCTTCAGACACTGCCAATGTCATCAAATACTGTATAAGTACATCAAAGCTCCTGATATAGGGTATTCTTTCTTCCAGATCATTTTTTGCTATGGCCAATCTTAATCCTGCTGCCTCCACCAGTTCAAGTGCATGGGTAGGCACAAACCAAATGTGACTGGCTGCTCCTGGCTGATGACCACTTCTGCCTGCACGCTGTATAAATCGGGATACTCCTTTCGGACTTCCTATTTGGATGATGGTTTCCACAGGTCTGAAATCCACCCCAAGATCCAGACTAGAGGTACATACTACGGCTTTTATACGCCCATCATACAAAGCATCTTCCACCCAATCCCTTATATCTTTACTGATAGACCCGTGATGCATGGCTATCTGTCCGGCTAGCTCCGGATCGAGTTCCAGCAATCTCTGATACCATATTTCGCATTGTGCTCTGGTATTGGTAAAAATAAGGCTTGTTTTATGGCTGTTTATTATCTCCAGTACTTTGTCGGCCAGCTTCAATCCCAGATGTCCTGCCCATGGATATCGTTCTATTTCATCCGGTATGACTGAACGCAGTTCGATCTGCTTGCGTGTTTCCGATATGATAACTATTCTTTTTTCAATAGGAATGCTGTAAAGTAAAACTTCAGCCGCTTCATCCATATTTCCTATGGTTGCTGAAATCCCCCAAACTTTAAGTGTTGGATTAATTCCAATAAGTCTGGAGATGACGAGTTCGGTTTGCACACCTCTCTTAGATCCTATGAGTTCGTGCCACTCATCTATCACTATGGTTTTTAGTGATTTAAAAAAGGTTGAATAACCAACTGTGGCCATGATGACATGCAGACTCTCCGGTGTGGTGATAAGGATCTGCGGTGGATTTTTAAATTGAGATTTTTTTTCTTTGGCATTGGTGTCTCCGGTTCTGATTTCAGTTGTCCATGGTATTTGCAGTCCAAGTAAAGCTTTATCACAGGACAATTTTATTTCTTTTGCCAATGCTTTGATTGGGGTTACCCAAATGAGTTGCAAGTTTTCTGTTTTGATGTCATTATATACGTCCGGATGTGTGTTGATGTACTCGATAAGGACAGCTATCAGTAATGAGTAAGTTTTACCACTTCCGGTAGGTGCATTTACCAGGCCTGATTTTCCATCATTAAAGGCGTTCCATGTGTCATATTGAAATGGCAGAGGTACCCATTCCATAGATTTAAACCATTGATCTGCTTTCCTGAAACCTTTATTTTTCATGAATATTTAAGTATAAACATAAGTCCAATCAAAAAAAGGCTTTCAGTGAGTACCGAAAGCCTTTTCAAATATATTTTAGTATGTTTATTAACTTTTGAAAGGATTACTCCATTTAGGGTCTTTTGTCATTTCAGTGTCTGTCAGTGTCTTAAGAAATGCGACAATAGCCTTTTTTTCCAGAGATGTAAGATTCAATGGCTTCACGTGTCCTTTTCCATCTGTAAATTTAATATCCAGATCTTTGTGTGGTTTTATTCCGTTTGTATAATGATCAACCACTTCTTCCAATGTATTAAACCTGCCATCGTGCATATATGGCCCCGTAATTTCTATGTTTCTAAGGCTGGGAATTTTAAATTTCCCATTTCCAAGTCCATTGTCCTTGTAAACAAGGTCCAATCCTATATTGGTAGCTCCTCTCAGGTCCTGAGAAATGGAGCCTCCACTACCATATGGGTCATTTGGACCGTCGAGTGCACTCAAATTTCCACCACCATGGCAGGATGAGCATTTAGCTATTTCGCCATGAAACAAGTCTCTTCCCAATTTTTCAAGTTCAGAAAAATTACTGAAATTGTTTTTCTGTCCCACATCAAATCGTGATCTGCTGCTGGTTATTGATGCCACAAACTGTGAAATTGCTTTTGAAATATTTTCAGGATTTATTTCTTCGGAGCCAAAAGCTTTTGTAAACAGGGGCTTATAATATTCTGTATTATTGAGTTTTTCAACCAATCTGTCCAAATTTTCCATGCCCATTTCTATGTGATTTTGAATAGGCTGTAGCGACAGATCGTGTATAGTTTTAGATCTTGAATCCCAAAAAAGGTTGTTTTGTAATACAGGATTAACAATGGCCATACTGTTTCTGGTGGTCACCCTACCTTCAAATCCGGTACTGAACTGCTTTCCGTCAGCAAAAGCTTTGTCCTGATGATGACAGGAAGCACACGAAACCGTATTGTTGAGTGACAATTTTTTATCATAAAAAAGCACTCTCCCGAGCGTAGCACCCCAAGGTGTAATATCTGTTTTGTTTTCAATAAAAATCGGTGCTCCGTTTAATATTTCAAAATCATTGAAATTGTTTGAAGCGGGTGATGTACCTGCCGGAAGACTCAAACTGTTATATGCGTAAGGCTCTGCCGGAAGGTTTAATTTTTCTTCTTCAGTAACCACAATCGTTTTGTCTGCACACGACTGCAGAATGAATACTAATCCAGTAATAATGAATAATACTTTCTTCATGTTTAAATTCTACATTTTTAAATCAAATCAAAAATAGATGTTAAATTTTATATTGTCAATATTTTATCATATTTTAACATTAATAAAGCCTTACATTAACAAATACAGCGGTGGGTAAAAGAAATTCTATCAGCGGTCCACCTTCTTGTCCTCCGGTACCAAGTTTAAATTGAGCTTCAGTAGATAAAAATATTCTTTTTGTTATATGGTATTCAAATCCATATCCTTTGACCAGTCCAAGACCTGGACCTTCATCATTTTCGTTACCCTGAAGGAAAATATCCCATGCACTTGTATAGGTTATCTTTTTATCTTTAGTGATCGGATATCTGCGTTCCAGTCCAAATGCTAAATAAAAAAAGTCAGTACCGACATTTTCAAAATTTTCTGTAATACTGGCACCCAGACTAACTCTGAATGCACGTTTTGAATAATATTTCTTCCAGATAAGTCCGATATTACCGGATTGATTCTGACCTAAATTGAAGGGTACCAATTTTGAAATCAAAGGAGTAAAATTAATCCCGATTTCCTTCGAATATGACCAGAAATAAGGATCATCTTCATATTCATCTTCTTCGGCATAGACATTTTCTTTACCTTTTTTTGGTTCACTTTGGCCTGACATGTCCATGGCACTCAATAAAATTATAGCTGGCAGCAGGTAGATTTTACTCATGGTTTCAAAATGAGATATTAAAAAACAATGATTGTGGTAATACCAATATCAGGGATGAATCAGATGATTTTGTATCTTCCTGAGGCAAGCCATTGATGATTAAAGATTCTGTGGTTTTAGCCGTAAAGGCGTATAAAGTACTTTCAGAGCTGATAAAAATCCGGTCAGAAATCTTGTACTCCAATCTTAATACCGGACCCAGACCGCCACCAAAAGTTTTTTCCGTGCTTATAAAAGTATTGCCGCCCAGATTGAAATCCTGAATTTCTGATTTTTCGTTTCCGACCGAACCCAGCAGATCAATTCCATACGAAAACAGCACACTTTTATTGAGAATCAGATGTTTTTCAAGTCCGATTCTGAAATCAGATGTTACAATATTTAATTTTCTGTTGATAAATAATCCACTGCTGAAATCATTTTCTTCTCTTTGTGTCACATTTATATTGAAAGCAGAACGAAATGTGATCATACCTATATGCTTTCTATAAGTCAGGCCATATGGTGAGTTTGCATTTTCTGGATTGAGACTTAAGACATTTCCAAGTACATTGGTAAAATTAATTCCTAGTTCATTTTTGTAGGCATAAAAATCCTTTATCGAATATTTTGATGACTGTCCTGATGAACGGAGAGAAAAGCAAATCAGAAATATAAGACAGTATAATAATTTCATCAGGCAGTTATTTGACCTGAAAATGGAAACGATCAGTATTGTTCAAATGTTGCCTGACTTAATAAAAATGTTGATGTCTTACTAAAACAGTAAAGTTAGAGCATTTTTAAATTTATATTTCAGAATATTACCAGTTGCTGGCTTACTCTAAATTGTTCTGTTTTTACCTCCACTATGTAACGACCTTTTGTCAAAGCTGATATATCGATATTTTCATACAAACCATCAGATAATCTAAGCACTTCCCTACCTGCGGAGTCAGTAAATGAAACACTTTTTATCTTTTGTCCGCTGTCGTTTAATACACGCACAAACAAACCGGCAGGATTTGGGTATATTCTGATTTTGTCTTTTAATTGAGTATCTTCAGTCCCGGAAAGTATAAAATCGTAACAGGCTGACATTACTTCACACCCATTATTATCTTTAAGTCTCACTGCATATCTGCCACTGGCATTGGGAATAAAAGTCTGCCCTGTGGCACCGGATATAGCCGTATTGTTCTGACAATCCATCCATTGATATTGTACACCTGTCTGAACTGCTGAAAGGGAATTTTGTACAAGAGTAACAGCATTGTTTAGCATCACAAAAGTCAGGCTAGCAAGTATGATGCTGTCACAGCCACCTGTGGTTTTTATTGTGACCGTATATTGACCACTTTGGGTAAAAGATTGATTACCTATGCTCACGGTTTGGCCGGCACAGGCAGTCATATTTATATTTGTCGAACTACTGACACAGGAATTGTTTTCATAATAACCGATTCCTTCACCAGTACTAATTAATTCCTGAACCATAAATATATCCAGATCACCGTCACCATCAAGATCAGCCATGGTAGGCGGAGAATAATTTTCACTATCTCCTGCTTTTTGTATACCGGACAGTAGGCTGATATCTGTAAAATCGGGTTTTCCGTTGGACTTTATACGATTCTTTATAAGACTGATTACTTTAAATGTATCTATGGCTGACAAGGTAAGCATATCAATATCACCATCGTTGTCAATATCTCCTGTTGTGCCAATGTGTGCGTTGGAAGTATAGTTTTCCAGTCCATAAGGGTTTTGGTACCAACCTAAAAATTGTGGTGTTGAAATACTGCCTGTATTTTTTGCATACATGAATATGGGTTGTTGTATTTTGTTTCCCAAAGAATCGGTTTCCAATTGATATCCCGACATCAAAAGATCCAGGTCTCCGTCTTTGTCAAAATCAGCAAGCTCCGGAATAAAAAGACTGCCGCCAACAAAAACAGGTAGCTCCAGAGAATCAGGATCAATGATGTTAAATTGTGCACTTCCGGTCAGCGATTTTCTTTCGTAATAAAGCGTCTGCAAATTTTTGGCGTCATCAAGTCCGGATGAAACAACCAGATCGGGTTTGCCGTCGTGATTAAGGTCACCAATGACAGGATAAAAATATCCGTTTGGAAACGGGAAATCGGCCATGAACGGTTTTCTGGGAGCAAAGACAGGATGTTTTTTGTCTCCGGTATTTTCCTGTGTGGCAATGAAATAGGTAATTTTACTATAGGTAAAGTTTCCAGTAAAATCAATACTGTCAATGCCGAAGACCACCGCATCAAGATCACCATCTGTGTCCAGGTCATAAAATAAAAACTTGCTGGCAGCTTGTTTACCATTGCTATTGGTCAGTTGAAGTCCGAAAGGATTGTTGATCTTAAACTGGAATGTCTGACAGTACATGTTAAAAACACTACATAGGCTCAAAGAAATGATAATCAATTTATGTTTCATGGAGTTTTATTTATTTTTAAAAGATTAAAATGTACCGAAATGTCATTATTCTGGTACTTTAAAATAATTACTCTTGATGTAGAATAGTAACCGGCGATCGTCAAATTAAATCCACATTGAGAATAATCATCAGGTGAAATATATTCTCTTGAAATATTGAATAAAAATTTACCTTGGCTATTTGTTTTTTCATTAAAATATTTAAAATCATCAGGTACCAGATAGCAGTCAGTATTGACAAATTCTTTTAAATAGGGTCCAAAAATTAGCGAGATCTTTACATTTTCAAGCGGTAATTTTGATTCATAGTCAACGACAGAAACACTTATTTTGTGCATTTTCTGAACAGACTGAGGCAAATATTCGCAATCTTTTGCTTGTGGAACTTCATCCGCCGGATCCAAACTTGCCACTGCCATTATCAAAAATATACCCGTTATCATAAAAGACAATACAGGTTTAACATAATTTTTCATAAACATTTTTTTTTGTAAATAATAAAATCGGTAATAAAGCCCCCGCAGATAAAAAAATCATATCCATCCAGTCAAAGGCTCCCATACCCTTTATAAATGCCTGACAGATTTCGAAAGTTATACCCAGAAATACAGAAGATAAAATCCAAATCTTCCCAATCCCTTCAAACCTGAAATCCCAGACCATCATCATAAATAACACAAAAGCAAACATCCAGAGGCCATCAGGTAAGGAGTAAATAAACCAGTCAGGAAACAGGGTGGATGAAAACAATTGGCGAGCTTGATCAACTATTCCTGAGCAGCCAACTAAAACGGTCCAATTATAAAATGGCGTATGGATATCCCGGCAAATGAGATAAATGGATAGTCCTAAGACTAATGCAAATATAATAAGGAAGTAGCGCATTTATATTTACACAAAAAGTTAAAGATATACAAAAATAGGACATTATATTTTATAAACTATCTCTTTTGCAGAAATAAATATTATGAATAAATATAATAATTGTTATAATTCATAAAATGCTCATTTGTAATACAATTTGAATAATAAAATATTACATTTTATAAAATTGTCTTAAAAAATCTTTTAAAAAGGATTGAAAATGAGTTAAATGCAATTTATATCTCAATTCAGATGGAAATTATTGAATATAGTATTCCTGTTGAGTGTATTTACAAAATTCCGTTTATTGAGGGCAAAAAAATCAGATTTAATATTTAAGCTTTTCTTATACTTTCGAGATAATCTCTTACTGAAGCATAAGAAACTGTTTTATCTTCAAAATTACAAAGCGCTTTTTTTACTTCACCTTCACTGGCGTGAAGATGATTGAGGATATTCATCATATGCATTTTCATATGCCCTTGTTGAATGCCTGTAGTTACCAAAGACCGTACAGCGGCAAAGTTTTGTGCCAAACCTGCAGCAGCAATGATTCGCATCAGTTGTTCTGCTGATGGATTGCCAAGTATTTCCAGTGATTTTTTGGCAAGTGGATGGAGTGAAGTCAGACCACCTACTGTACCTATGGCCAATGGAATATCCAACCAAAACCGGAATACACCATCTTTTATTTCACAATGGCTCAGACTTCTGTACTTTCCGTCTCTGGCAGCATAAGTATGACCTGCTGCTTCCGTAGCCCTGAAATCATTTCCCGTAGCCAGTATGACTGCATCTATTCCATTAAAGATACCTTTGTTGTGGGTAGTGGCTCTGTACGGATCAATATCTGCAATATTAACGGCTGTTTTAAATTTTTCTGCCAGCTGTTCTGCCAGCATTCCATTGGCAAAAGTACCTAATTCATTAATATTACAATGCACTTCTGCTCTGACCAGGCATTCAGGGGTATAATTTGAAAGGATGGACATGATGACATCTACATCTCTGTGCTGATCAGGAACCTGCAAACTATCCAGAAAGTAATTTTCAAGCGTAATCGCAAAATTTTCCAGTACTGAATTTATAAAATTGGCACCCATAGAGTCGCAAGTCTCAAAATGAGCCCTTATCTGATATAGCGCCGGTTCATAATCTGTAAAATCAAGAAGTTCTATTCGTTTGATACCACCGCCTCGTTTTGACATATTTTCGGTCAGAGGTTCGACATTTAGGCGCAGGTGATGTTCAATGTCAGGAAACAATTGGTGTATTAATCGTTTTTCTCCGAACCATTTAAAATGAACCTGCCCCACTTTTGTAGTACCCAGTATGGTAGTTGTAAATCCCCCGCGTTCCATCCAGTATTTGGCAGCAGATGATGCAGCCGCTACCACCGAACTCTCTTCGATTACCATAGGAATACAGTAGATATGCCCATCAATCAGGAAATTGGGAGCAAGACCGTATGGCAAAATAAAATTGGATACTGTATTTTCACTAAATCCATCGATTATTTTTTGTGCCTCCTGATCCGGCAACCAGAATGCTTCAAACTCAGAACTTTCATTTTCATTTTCCAACAGATAATGATTGGTAAGCCACTCGAGTTTCTGAGTTTTATTGAGCTTTGAAAACCCTGTAATAGATTTTGAATCCATAATCCCGTTTTATTTGACTTTTAGGTATGCTTTTGCCAGAGCCAGACCTTTTATTTGCATTTCGAGATGCTCTTGTAGAAGTTCATAAGATGATTGTGCATGTTTTAATAGTCCCGATGCCTGACCATATACAGCCGGCAATACGATTTTTTGGGTCAGGTAGAAGCCATCCAGAAAATCAGAAACACCACCGGATATAATAACTTGTTTGCATTTCAGGTCGTTTCCCAATGAGATAGTCAGCGCATTTACAAAATCAATCATTTCTTCGGCATTGTGTCCAACATGAGCAAGTTTACTATAATTTTCTGCAATGTGGGCTGCGGACCTTAATATTTCAAGAAGTGCAAAATTGGTACCTCCACTTGCTCCGAAATCTATGGCCTCGATGGGCAATTTTAATAGTTGTTCCAGACTTTCAGGTCCCATTCCCTGTCCTACTTCTTTTACAATGATCCTGATATCTGCCTGATCGAGCACTTTTTGTATGGTACTCAGTGGGGACTTTAAAAATTTATCACCTTCCGGCTGCAACCATTCCTGCAAAGGGTTGACATGTATGATGAGGCCATCCGCTTCCAGTTTGTCAAGTAATTCATTAACTTTAATTAATTGGTTGTTTTCGATGAGAAGTTCAAGTTGGGCAATGCCGAGATTGGCATACAGAGGCTGATCATCCATGTATTTGCGGATTTGAAAATCATCCAGATACTCATCGCTGTGTAGTAATTGTCTGCAAGATCCCAATCCCATTCCCAGACCGAATTCTCCGCATGCTTTGGCCAGATTTTTATTAATTGTTCCTGCCAGGGCCGTACCACCAGTCATACTGGATACCCAGATCGGTGCTGTAAATTTTTTGCCTAAAAAGGTCAGTTTTATATTTTCCTGATCTGAAGGATGGGCAGCAAGTAGGGGTTCATAATTAAATCTGGTGTCTATAGACTGGGATTCAACTCTTGATTTGAAAGCCAGTTCAATGTGGTCCTTTTTACGTTCGGGTGAATTTTGATCGCTGTTTTCTAATGGTTTATCTAAAGGGTTTGCCATGAAATTGATGTGATATCTAAAAAATTGTGGTCAAAAGTAACTAAAATACAGATTTTAATTATCAAATTTGCGAAACAATACTTTTTTACAAAAGTTCAGTAAAAATTCCCCCCCTGTTACCGGACTGTTTTTGCACCCTTTTTTAATCACCCAATACCAAAAACACCACAATGCATTTAAAGCATGTAGTTTATTTTTTTATTTTATTTTTTTATATTCCGGTTTGGGCACAAACTGAAAAAACCGCTATTGATTTTTATAATAAAGGCGTAGAGTATTTCAATGCAAAAAATTTTGAGCTGGCTTTAGCTTCCTATTCAGCATGCATCGAAAAAGACCCGTTATACGTCAAAGCATATTACAACAGAGGCAATTGTGAACTAAACCTCCAGCAGTTCGACAGTGCTGTTGCTGATTTTGATAAAACTATAAGTCTTGATCCTTCGTTTGTTAAAGCTTTGCTTTTCAAGGGTTACACACAATTACTGAAAGGTGAATATGATTCAAGTATTGCGACTTTGACGGAATGCATATTGAAAGATGGTACTTTATACAAAGCTTATGTAAACAGAGGTACAGCGTATATGAAGATAAATAGTTTTGATCTGGCTATTAATGATTTTACAATGGCGATTGTCAACGGAGAACACAGCTATGCTATCTTTCTGAACAGGGCAATATGTAAAAATAAAACAGATGATATTTTAGGAGCGCTGGCAGACTTTAATGCAGCAGCAAATGTCAAACCAGATCAGAGCATTACGTCTGCAGAAAAGGCAAAGATATATCTTAAGCTTAAAAAATGGAATGAAGCCATTGCTGAAATTACAAATGCCATCCGAAAAAATCCTTCAGAAGCGGATCTTTATCAATATCGCGGGTATGCAAAACTTATGCTGGAAGATGATATAGGGGCTGTAACAGATTTTACTATTTGTCTTCAGATCAATCCAACTCATATAGCGGCCTTAAAAAATAAAGCCATTACAACATTCCGGATGGGAAAATACGCTGAAGCCGCAAGTGATTATACCAATCTGTTGAAAACAGACGGTAAAAATGCAGAACTTTATGTCAATCGCGGCACGTGTTATCTTGAGATAAAAAGCTATGAGCAAGCACTTTCCGATTTTACAGAAGCCATCTCCTGTAAAAAAGATTTTGCGGAAGCATATTTTAACAGAGCCAATACATATACAAAACTTCTTGATCCTAAAAAGGCATGTCAGGACATCAAAGAAAGTGTCAAGCTGGGATACAATCCTGCGAGGGCTCATGTAAATGTGGTTTGCAATTGACTTGTACGCTATTCCTCAATTTTGCAATCACCTATGATTATTAATTCACTATTATTTAATAAGGTAGCCACGCTTGCCTGATCATTATACTTGAATAAAGTAACATTCTCCAAAGTCAGACTTTTGTTATTTTGTATGGCAGCTCTTAAAGCGTTGGGAGCATAAATTTGTAAACCTATTATTTTAATATCTGCATTATTGGTTATAGTGGCATTACTCCCTGACGACAGGAGATTAATATTGTCTGATGGTGAGGCTTCGAAAACCAAACTTTTATCTATCACAAGCTGATTGGAGCCAAGGTCGATGGTTTGATTTGCCAGATTAGCTGCAAATCTTATGGTGTCTCCACTATTGGCACAATTGACAGCAAAGGCAAGCGACCCAACTCCTGCTGCCAGATTATTATCTACTTTCAACCTGCAGAAATTAGTTACACAGGTTTTTATTTTCCACGATTGGAAACTTCCTCCATCATCATTTGCAACATCTTGTACCTGCATTCTCCATTGTCCTTTCATTTGTAAATTGTTAAATGAATTTAGTGATGCTGATGGTATATAAGTACCTCCGTCAATGGGTGGACATGGCCAGTTGCTATTTGCTGCGGATTGATTAAAATTAATATTGAAATTGTCATGATTGCCACATGGTCTGTTCCAAAACTGAACACTGGTACCGGATGGAGCAACCAAAGTAAATCTTAAATCATCTACATAAGTGTGAAGACCTATCAGATTCAACACATCCATATCAGTAATGGTTCCTCTGTCAGAAATGTCCAGATACGAATTGACAGTAGGTGCTCCGGAAGCAGAAATCGCAATAGGTAAATCTGTAGGGCTGTAAATAAAGCAAGCCTGTGTTTCAAATTTGTTCACAGCTGACCAATTTCCGGTTTCGCATGGATTAACAGCTCGTACCCGCCAGAAGTATTCGGTAGAACCATTGATACCGTTTACTGGCTGATATGTATTAGTTGGCACATTTGTATTAACGATAGCAGTGTTAAAAGTATTTGTCAAAGAAATCTCGATGTCATAACTTTGGGCCTCAGTAACTGTTGACCAGCTTAAATTGACGGGCATTGTCACATCAGTTGCATTATTTGTTGGCAGTAAAAGATTTGGAGATGCTACCAGTGAAGGAAATACCTGTATTGAAGCAGTTATGTTTTTAGATAAAGCTCCACTTATACCGTTTGTCGTAAAATTTGAGGTGCCTGTTGCCGCATTATTATTGGTGATGGTAAGGGTAGTAACATTGCCGGGCATCAAAGGGTTGGTTGTAAAATTGCTGGTCATTCCGTTGGGTAACCCACTTAAACTTAAATTGACAGCATTATTGAAACCCAGGATGCTTTGAACATTTACTATAAACTGTTTTGACTCTCCCAAACAAATGTTTTGGACAGAAGGCGAAATTTCCAATTCAAAATTAGGAAAACCGTTGTTGATGGTAATGTTGGCGTCATTAATATCATAAAAAATATGTCCCGAACCACGGACCATTACCCGCGCCTGTGAAGTTGTACCTGCGGGAACTGTAATCTCATGGCTTCCATCATTGGTTGTAGCCGATGTAAGAACTACAGGAAAAGTATTGCCACCATCATAAGAAAGAAGAATATCAACATTAGCAGCGCTGACAGGAGCTACATTTGTATTGGCAACTGCCCAAGTGATGGTTTTTGATTCACCTTCATACCAGGTAGATGCGGTGTTAAAAGAGGTAACACTAAAAGCTCCTGATGCAGCATTTACAGTGCTTACGGTAAGAGTTATTTCGCTGTTACATCCTGCCACTCCGGTAAAATCTCTGACTATGCCTCTGAAACTCATGGAACGGGCTACTGATGGGAGTACATTCCAGGTATTTGGTGTATTAGCGATCACATTGGCGAGAGGAGGAAAATATCTGGATGGTGAAGTAGCGGCGGCAATACTTCTGGACATTGGTCCACCTGAATTAGAAGAAGCAGGAGGTGTTGTAAAATTGGTTGTGCCGACAGCGTTCATTTGGTCCCATGCATAGGTTAATGGATTACTATTGGGATCAGTGGCGCTTAGAGAGAGGACAAAAGGTGTTGAAACTGGAATACTGTAATTGGTTTGAGAAGTTACAATGGGTGCCGAATTTACAAAAGAGCTGATGATCTGGGCGCAACTATTACCTGTCCCTGATATAAAAGTTTTAATTTCATCTAGACTTTTAGCGTGAAAATAGGCGTCGCTATTATTTTGCACATTCTGATTTATAGAGCCGTCATCACAAATACCGGCATATGACATAATTGTAGTGCCGCTTCCAGGTTCCATAGATGCGTTTGAATTTCTGTTACCTGAACATGAGCCAATCCAACCTGCAAAAGTATGATTACCAGCAAATTGATGTCCCATCTCATGCGCTACGTAATCAATGGTAAAGGGATCTCCTACCGGATTTCCGGAACCGGTAAGTCCTCTGGCTTTACCAGAAGAAGAACAAACTGATCCTAATTGGGCTACCCCGCCACCTCCGGTGCCAAATAAATGTCCGATATCATAGTTGGCACTGCCAATAACGTTGGTACATGTAGTTTGATTTGCATTCAAATCACCTGATGTATTTGCATATGGATCTGTACCTGCATTTAAATAAAAAATCTGATCAGTATTCGCTACCAATATTAACCTTACGGCTACTTCTGCTTCATATACCTGATTGATTCTGTTGATTACATTCACGACTGCGGACATTACTGATGTTGTGGTACCGCCATGAAACGTGCTGTACTCACCGGTAGTGGCTTGTGCTAAACGATAACTTCTGAGCTGACAGTCACCTATTCTCGTACCACCAGATGTAGGTCTTTCAAGGTTAATATGTTCGTCTGTAACGCCACATCCCCATGAAGGTGCATTTATATAGTCATTTTTATAATAAACGATGCGCGTATTTTTATCGTTTCGCTGATAGTGGTCGATAAATATTTTTCCATCTTCAGGTGAATTGACGACTGCTCTGAATCCTTGTATAGTATAGTCTATTCTAACACTTTTGAGTGGATTACTGACAGCAATTCCATAAAAAGTTCTGATGTCAGGAAATTTTGCTGCGAGTTCCGGCTCCATCATATCATAACGTACAATACGGAATATTTCCTGAACTTCATCCGGTAACCCAATATTGATGAAAGTATTTGATCTGTTTACTTCGGTACCTGACTCTGAAGGTGCACTCCACAGCAATGATTTCATGACTTCGTCGTCCAGAGCGTATAATGTAAACTTATCAGGAATTATATCTTTTATTCCTTTATCAGTGATTTCATTCTTATTGATAATATTCCACTTCTGTCCATTGAGGTTGACGGAAACTATTAAAATTAACAGTATTATTAATTTGATTTGCATAAAAAGTAGGTTGAAAAAAATCTTTGCGCAAAAATATAAAGTTTAGAAAAATATTGGCAACAATCTGAATAATTATTTTGTAATAATCAAATTTGACAGTATTATTTCTTGCTGGCTAACAGTTCAAGAATTAATTCCCATAAGTAATCATAAGGTATAATCTCCACCTGTGTACTCTTTTCATCAGTAATTAAATTTGAATTATCCAGTTTTTTTCTCAGATCTTCAGTGTAGGACTGGGTCCTTACCGGATGAAAATCGGCTTTT
>Ga0138256_10003161_pt1 | contig 17557 bp, 13 predicted proteins | sample KNB2016incub_MG_FD_105486 | JGI IMG/M metagenome (GOLD analysis project Ga0138256, IMG submission 105486) | Active sludge microbial communities from wastewater in Klosterneuburg, Austria - KNB2014incub_MG | ecosystem: Engineered > WWTP > Activated sludge > Unclassified | place: Austria... | reverse complement strand
TCTTTCTGACTCAGTTTCCTGGAGTCCAATTAGCAGCATTATTTACAGGATCGACCATTATCGGTATTGTCGTTGGTCTCGCGTTGCAGGACACGCTGGGAAATCTTTTCGCCGGACTCGCTCTCTCTGCCGACCAGCCATTTCAGGTTGGCGATGTTGTTATGATACCCGGGCGCGGCGAAGGCGTCGTCGAAATGGTGTCGTGGCGCGGTGTTAAAATTAGAACCTTCCAAAACAAACTTCTTGTAATAAGCAATTCTGTGCTTGGAAAGGAGACAATCGAGGTTGCCCCAAGGGACAACCTGAATGCAAAGGCAGTTTTTTTTAATACCCATTATTCACATTCGCCGACACGCACTATCCAATTCGTCCGGGAAGCGGTGAGACAGGTTGAAAATGTGTCCCAAAAGATGCGGCCAGTGGTCCGTATTCGCAATTTGGGCGATAACGGAATAGATTTTGAGGTCAAATATTGGCTTGATGATTATGTGACTCAACACGATACTGATGCACTAATAAGGCAGCGTATTTGGTATGTCTTTCAGCGCGAAGGCATCGAGTTCGCCTATCCAACTCGAACCTTGCACATCGAGCCGAAGCCGATCGAAACCGCCCAGGAAGAGGTTGTCAATAACATCTCGGAAGCTCTCAACCGAATTTCGATCTTTAACCCGCTTTCTGATGAAGAGATTGAGCGCCTTGCGAACGCCTCAACGTCCCGAGTTTACGCTCCGGGCGAAGCTATTGTCAGGGCTGGACAGGTTGGCAATTCGATGTTTGTCATTATTCAGGGCTCAGTTCGTGTACAAATCGTTGAGAACGACAGTCAACGAACGATAAATACCTTAGCTGAGGATGATTTCTTTGGTGAAATGAGCCTGCTGACCGGACAGCCTCGGTCTGCGAATGTCATTGCAATCGTAGAAACGAAGGTACTCAGAATTGACAAAAATGGACTAAAGCCGATACTCGAAGCTAATCCTCAACTGGTTCATGCGATCTCGGAGTTAGTAGAAGAACGCAAAACGCGACTCCTGGAAAAAGCAGAAAGCGAGGTCGAAGACGATGTTTCGCCAAAGAAAGGAGCGATTCGGTCAATACGCAAATTTTTCGGACTAAAATAGGTGGGTTTAGCCCTTCTAGTTACTGCACGTTTCTATCATAAATATCGTGCAGGACCTCAGAAATCGTCTTGCGATCACGTTCCGATGATTTGCGCGGCATCCTCCTGCCCGAACTCACAAAGCTAACCGGCCGCGGCTGATCTTGAACGGTTTCGAAAACAGCTCCAACGGCAAGAACAGACGGAGCCTTTGACTCATCAGCGTCGATAATCGATTCTATTTGACGACTAGGCTGCTTCGCCTGCTCGGTCACGACGATTCGGCTCTCAGCTAGCAGCTTTTTGCCGCGATTCTTCCGGAATCGTTCTAAGGCCCGGATCGCGGCTGCCGTCAGCGGAGCCTCCGCCGGTGCCCGTTCTATCTTGCGGAGCATTCTGACATACTCACGCAGTTCTTTTGGCGGATATACGACGGAGATTTCACTTGACGAATCTTCGTCAACAACTTGGGCCAGGTGCTTAACTGCGTTTGCGTGATCGTCAATCTTTTGATACAGAGCACCCAAACAAAAATGCAAAAGCGGAGGAGCTGCGACCATTGACCGAATAACATTTTCGCCGCGCGCTATAGTCTCTTGCACCTCAAAGCCATACCATCGACGATCGTCCTCGCGGAGGATTTCGTTCGCGGAAAGATAGAATTCGAATATGCGACGCGTTTCGCTGCGGCCCTCGGATGTAAACACCTTCCACACAAAAAAGGTCAAAACACCTACAAAAAACAGCAAAAAAATCGGGAACCCGGCGAAATACAGCATCATGCCGATGACGCCCAATGCCATAGCATATTGGCCCTTTTCCTTGAGGGTTCCAGGACGCCGTTTTTCAATTCCGGTTTCACTCACAACTCATCCCACACCAAGTGTCATGTTGTTTTACGCGTACGCGGCGTATTCGGCTTTCCTTTTCGAGCGGATTTTGTTTTTTTGGCCGTATCGCCTTGGTTCGAATCGTTTAAGCCACTATCAGAACACCTGGCGGCATTCTTCGCCTCCGACTCAATCTTTGCTCCAAAATCCGAAATAGCATCACCAACCTTTTCAAAAATCTTAAGGGATGAACTGGCTAATTGAGATGCGGCATCACTAAGTGTTGCAACCTCCATTTGAAAGAGGCTCGCAAACTTCTCGTCGAGCGGTAGCCGGTTAAACTCCTCATTAAAGCGATCCCTCGATTCCTGTTTTGTTTCTGCGCTCATATCTGCATATCTCCGTATTATTGATTATTGCTCTGCAAAACGGTCAATGAAACTTACGCCGGGCAGTTGCGAAATGTTCCAGCGGGAGAGATCTAGTGAATAGCCGTTTTGACTCGGACCTTTGGCTGTGCACCAGATGGGGCCGTATGCGACTCGAGCGTTGTCCGTTGGCATTCAGAACAAATCCCCCACATCCTAAGGCTATGGTGAGTTGCCTTAAACCCAAACTTTCTTGCCATCTCATCTTGCATCTCCTCAATATCTGGTGAATAGAATTCAATGACCCTTCCACATTCTGTGCAGATCATGTGGTCGTGATGCTCATGGTTATGATGATGCTCGTAATAGGTTTTGTTGTCACCAAACCTTACTTCCCTAGCCAAGCCCGCCTCTGTTAGCAATTTTAGAGTCCGGTAAACAGTTGTTAGGCCGACTGTCGGGTCTTTCTTGTGGACAAGGATATGCAAATCCTCGCTCGTTAGGTGTTCCTCAGTGCTGAGAAAAATTTCCAGGATCAAGTCCCTCTGACCAGTCCTACGCAGCCCCGTTGCTTGAATATGCTCAAGAAATATAGCCTTTTCGCCTTCAAATTTGTACTTTTTCTTTGACACGCCGTTAGCTCGATACTACCACTTCAGTTTCGATTTCGCTATCGAAACCTTCGTCCGCAACGAATCGATTCTTGCCTGGTTAACGCCTTGTTTCGCAGCAAGTTCGAGTGACCGCTCACCTAACAAAAGGTAAATCTCGAGCAAGTCATCCGACACATTTTCATTGAGCGCTGTTAGGTGTCGAGTAAACGTTTCGATGTCCGCCCTGGCAAACGTGCCTGTCAATGCGGCGGCCGTGCTTTGCTCGGAAAGATTTTTCACGGTGCTCGCGACCAACGGCGTGAGGATCTGTTTCGAATCCTCTGCTGATAGTCCACACTTGCCCATCATTTCAACCGCCGCATCGAATAGGGCCACCAAATGGCCACAGGCTGTGACCGCAGCAGCATGATAAAGTGTCTTGAATCTTGTATCGACCGAAAACGGTTTACCCCCAAGGTCCGAAACGATCCTTTTTCCTACGCTGACCGCTTCCGCGGTTCCTTCGACACAAAAGTATGCTCCGCTAAACCGCTCCGGGCCAAGATCGGCACGACTGATTGAAACCAGCGGATGCAGAGAACCAACCTGACACCCTACGTTCGCCAACTCGGTAAGCAAGGCCGAGGAATAGGAGCCGCTTGTATGAAAAACCGTTGCCGGGCCGGCTATCCTATTAGCAATGCTGCGGGCTGCTTCCGTGATGGAGGAGTCGGGCGTCGTGATAAAGATGATATCGGACGACAGCGTATTAAGGCTATCGAGTGATAGCACAGCCGTGCTACGCGATATCAAAGGGCCAACCCAATTCGCATCTAAACTCTGACGCACCACCAGATTTTCGATACGATATTTTTCCGAAGGGAGACTAAGTGCTATTGCCCCGCCGACGCGCCCAACGCCAATGATCGATACGCTAATCATACGATTAGAATATAGTGCAATGCGTCACGTTGAAACAACTAGATGTCCGTATTGACAAACGCCACGACCCTTTCCACTTCGTGCTGCCAGACATCATAATCGTCGAAAGCCACACTTCTAGGATCGTCGAGAGCCAAAGTTTCTTGGACACTTGCTATATATTCGCCGGCTATCTTGAGAATACGCACGTCCTGAATTGTTAACGATGGAAACGCAACCTTAGGCTGAAAACCTGCCAAGATAGCTTTTATTGAGGCACGCATCGCATCCGACTCGCTGGCATCAATGAGAGCTGACGCATTGTCGATTATTGCGGACTTGTACGATGCTAAGCCGCTGTCTATGGTTCGCTCAAGCTGATCTGGCAAATCGATAAGACGTGCATACGCGGTCAGGCTAAATGAACAGCCGCAGAATGGCCTTGTATCGAGTGCGTTAAAGACATCCGATCCGCAGTGGAGCCTTCTAATTTCTCGAATCAATTCTTTTGCCTTCGCGAAGTGTCGCGGCTCGAGCCACGTAAAAGACGACAAACTCTCGAACATCGACCATCTGTCCGATGTAAGTACCTGGCGCAACCTTTCGCTTGCGCCGCTCGATTTTGTTACCAAATCATGTTTTTCCGCATACAACTTGATATAGGCATCCTTGAAGGGGGCCCAGGCCGCGTTTATCCTGTCCATGCCAGACCGTTTGCTCAAAGACTCTAAGGAGGCAACTGCTTCCAGCACATTTAGCCGCAAACCCTCCAGACCGGCATTATCAGTTATCTCGCTTAAGGATAGATACCGCACTATCCAATCCCGCTTCGACACGCCATCCGTAAATTCGCTCAGTACGCGGAGATCACCCCTTTTACGTTCAAACTCTTCCTCCGAATCAGAAAAAAGATCAGCTATAGTATTCAGGCATTCATCGAGCGAGCAGTCATTTCGAATCAGCGACGCGATTGTCTCAACCATTGAGCCAAATGACTTTCGCAAGTTTGCCGCCGTACGCCATATGCCAGCGTTAAGGCATTCATCGGGCAGAGCGTCGAACTTAACAAGAACCTGTTTTTCGTTCCAACCCGTTAGCCAACCAGAAAGCGAATCGATGATCAGCAGTCGATCCTCCGACCTATCAAGAGACCTTAGGGCGGAATTGCCGGTTATCAGTTTTGCCCACAGCAGAAGTCGTTCGGCGGGGTATAGCTCGCTTTGAGGGCGGGCGACACCTACAATATCGTCCCAAATAACTTGTAGGTCGAGTGAGCGGTAGTTAATTCGATTTCCGCTCGAAGTAACAAATTCGTAATAACGCTGTGCGACCAAGGCCGCTAAAACCAGATGCACCGCCGGACGAGTTAGCCCGACCGGCGAGGCCGACATTCGATCATAAATTTCGTCAAGACGCTCGACGGAATCTTTTGGCGAAACGGGAATGGCAAGTCGGACAACCTGGTTGTCAAGAAGAGATTCGAGTGGGGACGGAAGATAAGTACCGTCAACTTTCGTGGCCAAACCCAATGGATAAGCAAACGATTCCGCCAGCATTTGCCCTTCACCATCGGAGGAGACGGACCCGGCGAAAAAGCTGGAAATTGAATTGGCAACCTCAGCCTCGCGAAGGACGCCGCCAAAGTCAGGATGTTCGGGGAATCTAATCTCAAAAACCGGCTTTAGCAGAATCTCAAACAAGTGCGCCAGTGTATGTGCAGATAGAGCATCATCAGTGAATGCATACGTTTTTTCGTCGGCCACCAGTACAGAATCTGTCAGGAAAACCCGCTGCCATATCTTCTCCAACGCCACAGCGTGAATCTGTAATGTAGTCGCAAGACTGTCCGCTAGATGCTCACGAACGCGAGTATCGTTTTGCAGCGCATGATATCGGCGTAGCGCGTCTTTTTCACTCTCGGACAACTCGGCCAGGCTCCAAATCATGGCGCCGGTCTCTCCTAATTGTGTCTCGCTAGTGTTCCGTTCTATCGAAACCCGCCAATCATAGGGCATTTGCTCTTTGGCCTGCTGCGCCGACGGATGGATGTTGACGACCAGAGAACCCTGGCGACTGCTTCCTCGCCAGGCGACCGCACACGACATCTCATCACCGGACGGATCGAAATCCGCAAATTTCTCCGCTGTCTGGTTAATCAGTACATTCCAGATGCCGTCCTCCGAAACGAGTTCCATGGCCGCATTTAAGAAGGCGTCAACATCGAATTTTTCGGTGAGGCGAAATCGAAATTTGGGAATTGACGGGTCCCGATCATCCTTTTCAATCGCACCCGGCAAAGTCGAAGCAAAAAGGTCAAGTAACCCGGAAATATCCAGTGATTCATCGTCACCCGGGTTTCCAGTTTGGATCATCATGGCGGCGGCTAGTTCGTTCGCAGAGGTGCCGACGCCATTTAGCGAGAGCATAAACAACCCTTTTAGAATTAACCTTGCCGGATGCCGAAATCGAACCGGGGTTGTTAATAGCACCTCGCTTTCGATCCGATCAAAAGACGCGAAGGCTGCTCTCAGATCAGGCACTTGTCGAAGCTTTGTCTCAACACTATCGAAAACCTCGTCGAGCCCGATCAAGGAATTTGCCGGGCGGCCCAATATCTTTACGCCTGCCTCGGCCGCGAAACCAAGCAATCCAAAGTCGTGAATGTAAAGGCGAATAAGCGGAGCAACCTCAACCGTTGCCGGATGCAATGGATAGAGCAGCTTAAAGCGTTGTTCGCTCCATCGAAAAGCGGGGAATGCCGCCCGGTAATCCTCATAAATATCATGAAGTATTGGAAGCATTCGGCTATGCTTGGAAAAGACCACGGAATCCACGATCTTATAGAGATGTTCCTGATCGAGATAGTCGATGCTAAAGTTTGCAGCAATCGAGGCATTGGGGCCGTCCGCGCCGGAAATATCATCATCGAGAGCCACCCCGGTAAAGATTCCCAGAGTCTTGGCGGCCTCCGCAATTTCGCTTAGCAACGTCCCGTCGTCGCGGGTTACTCGCGTTTCCCTGCCCAAGGCGGTATCGATAAGCAAAACCAGCGGTAGATCTCCCGCATGCTCAGATGCCCGCAACAGCAAGTCATAGAGCGAATCACTTAGAGTTCCGGGGTTGACGCTCAAGACTTGGCCAACAGCGCTCTTTAGCTCGTCTAGAAGCGAGGTGCCGAATCCACGGCGGACCAATGCAACGGTACCGTGACGCCGCGAGAGACGTTCCGCACAGGAAGCTACGTGTGCATCTGAAATTCGCGTCCGCAATTCGGGGCGGGAAAGAATTACGCCAAGCGCGGACAGAAAATGGCTTTTGCCCACACCGCGAAAGCCAGCTAGCGCGAGGGCCGCGCCGTGTCCTGGTTTTACTGCCGCGATAGAATCGAGCCATTTGGACATCAAGTCCGCCGTAATATCGGTAAAATGATATCCCGTAAGCGTCAATGCCGGATCGGCCGCAAAATCATGCAAATGTGTGAATGGACAAATCTCGACAATGTCCTTTACTTTTTCGGCGACTCGTTTCATCGAATATTTGACTGGAAACTATCTGAGCAAAAGCCCAACTTCGGCAATCGAAAACTCTCTTGACTTCTTAGGCGGCAAAGGGAGAACGCAATCTAATTTTAACAAGTTTTATCACAGATTGAAACCAAAATATTCTTGCGAACGAACCTGATCCCGGTCACCGCCGAGAGAACAGATTTACACATGCGTTTCGGTCAAAATCTGGTGGAGTCATTCTACATTCTATGCTTACGTGATCCACTATGAGACGAGATTATGCTTATTCGCCGGGTGGACGATAAAATTTGCCGCACGAGGTCACTTTTCGCAACTAAACCCGGCTCGGTAGCATCATATTAGCGTTGATTGAAACTACGTTTGAGGTTACAGTTGCTGTAATCACTTTTTTGATATTTGGAGAGATGTATGCAAAACGAAATTCGTGGTCAATTTGTAGCTTCTATGTTGCTAATTAGTTTGTTGGCGAGTTCGGTCCTGATTGTCCCGGTATCGGTAGCGGCTCAGGCCACCGACTCTAAGGCCGCAAAAACAGACAAGGACTCTGGAAAAAAAGCAGATAAGAAGAAAGACGCTAAACCGTCGGCCACACCTGCAAAATCTAACCCGCTTGGGTCCAAGGATGACCCTGCCCAAATAGGCAAACGAAATATTAATAAGGGCACTGACAAATTTTTTGGTTGGCTCGGTGGTTCGCAGGAAAAGGAAATGCAGATCGGTCGCCAGCTCGCGCTTGAAGTTGAACAACAGTCGAAGATGGTCGACGACCCAGTCATTACCGAATACGTCAACCGGGTCGGCCAAAACGTTGTGTTGCATTCGGACGCCAAGATTCCATTTACTATTAAGGTCATTGACAGCGATGAGGTAAATGCTTTCGCGCTGCCCGGTGGCTTCTTTTTTGTCAATAAGGGCTTAATTCTGGCGGCTGACAACGAAGCCGAGTTGGCGGGCGTTATGGCTCATGAAATTGCGCACGTCGCCGCCCGTCACGCAATGGAGAACCAGGGCAAAAGTACCGCCCTGCAATACGGCATGTTGGCGGGGATCATATTTGGCGGCCCTATAGCGAGTACAGTTCTGCAAAATGGTGGCGGCATTCTAGGAGCACTTAGCATGTTAAAATTCTCTCGCGGTGCCGAAGGCGAAGCCGACAATTTAGGTGTCCAGTACCTCTACGCCGCGGGTTATGACCCGAACAGTATGTCAACCATGTTTGAGAAGCTAGCGGCACAAAACAAGAAGAAGCCGGGCACTCTGGCACGGCTCTTCTCGTCGCACCCACAGTCGGTGGATCGCCGTGACACAAGTCTTCAACTTGTAGCAAGATTCCCGGAAAAGGAAGAGTACGTGATAAGCACATCTGAGTTTCAGCGTGTGAAGAATCATCTTTTCAAGGTTACAAACGCCAAGGCTGGCATTGTGACCGATTACGACCAGACGGACGACAGTAAACCGACACTAAAGAAACGCCAGCCTGAGGGATCGGAGGCCCCGGTTCTCGGAGACGGTAAGGATTCGTCATCATCAGACGGCCCGCCAAAACTAAAGAAGCGCGATCAGCCCGATCCGCTTCCGACCCCCACGCCGTCGCCGCAACCCTAAGTTTGCTCGAATCAAATCAAAGCCCGAACCATTCACAGGAACGGTTCGGGCTTTTGTTGTACTTTCGCAAAACGCAACTGCGAGACCTAGGGGCCGATTAAGGCTGTTTCACCGGCGGAGGTGTCTGTATGATTTTCGGCTGCTGCGTGGGTGCCGCCTTAACGATCGTCGTCAACGCCTGCGGGATCTGATTAACGAGTATGTCCCCCTGGTTCTCAATGATTTGGTCGATCAATTCAAACTTCTCCTTATCAAAATCTTTCGTCATCAACACGCCATCCTTATCGATGGTCATCGGATATATACCAAATAGCTGGTTCTTAAAGTTTTGAAAAAATGACACGTCCTCGGGCGGTAATATTTTGGTTCGCTCGGGATTGGCCGCAGGAACAGTCGCCCCGATTAGTTCCAGTTGCTCGGTCGCTTTTTTAACATATTCGCTGTTCGGATAATCACTTACTATTTGCTGAAAATACCGTGCTGCCTGATCGGTCTCTTCCTCAATGAGGTACGTGACTGCGAGCTTATAGAGCACTTCATCCATGAAGTTAAAATTAGGATACTTGTCGATTATTTCACGAAAGCGGGATTGCGACCCCTTTAAGCCGCCTTTCTTCTGATCCACAGAAAGTGTGTAGTAGTAATTTGCGATCAACAGATTGTGAAGCCCAAGATTATCCTGTACCTGGCTCAAACGAAGCTCCGCTTCCTTAGCAATTACCGGTTCCCTTTCTCGACATTGTTGAAGCAGAGCCTTAAGCCGGGTTTCCGCCCTCTTTGCACGGGTCGCGTCGCGGTCCGGTAAGCCGATCTGCCGCATTTCCGCCTCACCTATTTTTAGAATTACGCGGCACGAAAGCGGATGTGTTGGGAAAAACGTCAGCCACTCTTGATACGCTCCGATAGCCTGAATCAGCGAACTCGTAGAGCCTTCGAGATAAAAGGAGTCCCCAACCGCCAACTTTGACATCGGCAAATAGGGCGAATCAGGGTAGGTTGTAATAATTGTCTGAAAAAGAAGCCGTCCAACGTCGTAGTTTTTCTTACGCACCTCACGTGTCGCAACTACAAAAAGCTCACGGTCGCGGCCTACCTGCACGCTGCCAAGCAGCTCTTCGTACTCATCCGTACCACCGCCGCCGAAAATACCCAAAAACTTCTTCTTTTTCTTTTTTTCCCGAGGCTGTCCGATTGTGGAGATTGGAGTCGCACGTCCGGCAGCGACTTCAAGTTGAGCGGTATCCGCCCGGGCCTGAAATTCCGACACTGACTGCTCCAATGTATCAACATCCGCCCTTTCATACTTCTCACCACGGTCAACTTTTCCGCGGATGCTGTTAACATCCGACTGCAGCCGTGACGCGTCTTTTTCGAGGGCCACGAGACGCCCCAATGGTGTATCGAGTTTTTTCTCGTCGTCTTTTTTTGACTTATCTTCCTTATTTTCTTCCTTGAGCACAGAAATTACGCTGCTCAGGGAGCGCCTAATTCGCTCGAGCTTGTCGCGCATAACGTCGAGTCGTTGAAGTGGTGTGCCGTCGGACGGCTTGACTTGCGCAAAACCCGTCGACGTAACTGCCAATAGCAGTAACGCAGAAAGAAAATAAATCTTCTTATGATGGAAAAACATAATAATCCATTCCCAGCGACGAGAGATGTCGCCAAACTAAACCCATTGAGTTCCTTTTTCGATCAAATTCCTAACGCCAGCGGTAGGATCGCCCTTTCCGAAAACTGCCGAGCCAGCCACGATGATCTGCGCACCCGCCTTCACGATCTCATCAATATTGTCACCGTCAACCCCGCCGTCGATTTCGATTTGAGTGTCCAGGCCACGATCATTAATCAACTGCCGCAAACGCCGAAGTTTATCGAGCATTGTAGGTACAAATTTTTGGCCGCCAAATCCAGGGTTGACCGACATTAGAAGAACAAAATCACAATATGGCAGCGCCTCAAAAAGAGTGTCAATAGGAGTCGCCGGATTGATGGCGATTCCGGCCCGAGCCCCAGCGTCCCGAATCGCGGTGAGCGTCCTATGCAAATGCGGGTCGGTTTCGATATGAACGGACACCATATTTGCCCCTGCCTTCACAAACTCTACCGCATACCGACCCGGTTCAGAGATCATTAGATGCGTGTCAATAAGCATGGTAGTTGCCTTGCTAATCGACTTGACCACCGGCAGACCAATCGTAATATTCGGCACAAAGTGCCCATCCATCACGTCAACGTGGAGTACCCGAGCACCGCCGGCCTCGACAGCGGCAATCTCCTCAGCGAGTCTAGTAAAGTCTGCCGATAAGATCGATGGCGCTATTTCAAACATTCTTGTCAAAATATCTCTGTTTTTTGTTGCTAAAATCGCGGTATTCGTTGTACCGGCGTCACGGACGCGTCGGTTTTGGCTTTGGCTTGGCATCGCTCCCGGATTTCGTCGCCGGATTTGGAGCCTTAGGCGTTGCCGGGGACTGAGTATTCTTGTTCTTTTCAGCCGAATTACCAGGTTCTTTTTTATTTGAATTATTATCGGACGAATTCGAGTCCGTACTTGAGCTATTGGCCGAACTTGTATTCACATCTCGCGCGGTATCAGCCTTTTTACGATTTGAATTCGAGTTAGACTTTGGCTTCTTAGGTTTGTCGGAGATCATCTCCTCGATCTTTTCAGTGTCATCCTCCTCGGACGTATTCTTTAGACTGGCCGGGGCATCGCCGTCGGCCTGGCCTTTGCTAGTAACCACGAGAATCATCTGTCCTGTTTTTACCGTTTCGCCGGGTTTGGGTAATTGTTCAATGACCGTATCCGGTTTTTCGGTAGAAGCTCGATCAGCTCGCTTCTTGATCTTAAGCCCAAGAAGGGCCAGTTCTTTCTCGCTTTCGTGGATGTCTTTTCCGGTTATCTCGGGCACCTTTACCTCGGCACCCTGCAGCGACATATAAACGACGCCCGCCAGCCCAAAAAGGAATACTGCCAGCAGCACTGCCAGGGCCATCAACCTACGTATTGCTGAAAATGCAGAAATCGTGATACTCACAAGATCGTCTCCCCAAAAAACAAGCGCTTAGTCTAACAGAATCGAGTGTAAATTCACTAATAAGCTAGATACTAGCCCACCAATTTATCCATCAATGCCGTCGCTCAAAGGCCGCGATAAAAAAGCCATCCATTTCATCTCTATGCGGCCAGGTTCTAGCATAACCGTCGTTCGTAAAAAATCGTTCGGCGACATCCGGCTTAACGCCCATGAAGTCGCTACGATCAGCCAAAAATGACCGGCACACATCCTCATTTTCCTCTCGTTCAAACGAACACGTAGAATAAATAATCATTCCGCCCACCTTAACCAAATTGGATGCCTGCTTTAGTATCGAAAGTTGTTTGGCCGCCAGGTCCGCAAAGTCTTCTGGGTTCAAAAAATATCTCAATTCCGGATTATGGCGAATGGTTCCGGTACCGGAACACGGGACGTCTGCCAGCACCCTATCAAACGTTTGCTCCCGAAAGGGCAGGCATTTTTCGGCGTTATATTGAACGAACCCGACACCCTTCACGTTCTGCCGGGAACAGTTGTCGCGAAGAAATTCAACGCGCTGCCAATGCAGGTCACCGGCTACTGTCGTTAGTCCCAATTTGGAAAACCGGTTAGCGATCAACCCCGTCTTGCCGCCCGGCGCCGCGCACACGTCAAGAAACAGCCCATTCTGCGGAATGCTAACGGCATTTGCGACCAGCTGTGATCCTTCGTCCTGAACATATATCCTGCCGGCTTCGGCAAGCGCACCCAATCTCGGGTTACGATGATTAACTATGAAACACCCTTTAACTTTTGTGGACGGCCTAGACTCTGCAATAAGGTCGAGCGTTTCGCCGCTGGAATCGCCGTTAACACGAAAGGCGACTTGTGGAATCTGGTTGTTTGCCCTAGCAATTTCGTCAGCCTCGCTTCGGCCAAATTCGAGTGCCCAACGCTCAATCAACCAACGAGGGTGAGAACTCTCGACAGAAATGCGTTCGATTTCGTCCCTAAAACTCAGTTCCGGCCATTCTCTTGTTGCTTTTCGCAGAATAGCGTTAACAAAAGCCTTGGCCGAGGTCTTTTTTGCACGTTGGGTAAGGTTTACGCTTTCGTTAATTGCCGAATAATCCGGAACCCTGCCTAGAAACCGCAGTTGGTACAGCCCCAGCCTGATAGCAAGCCGAACAGAAGCATCAATCTTCCTTTTGTCGGTCAATTGATCAATCACGGCGTCGAGCAATATCTGGCTGCGCAAAACGCCAAGCGTCAATTCATGGCAGAGTGAACGGTCTGCGGCAATTAGACCATCTTCGTAGAGTGGAAGAAGCACGGATGAAAATGCCTTCTCCGTCTCAATCCGTTGCAGAATATCAAACGCCGCTATTCGTGCAGGTGAAATCTTCATTCATTGATCTTGTAAAGTGGATTTGTCCGACTTGAGGTGCGTTGTGAAAAGTCCGGTTGGTTCCCTTTTTTCAAATCTAATCCGACCGTGACTCGTTCATCGAAAACGAAGCATTCTCCTTCCCACAATGTTTCTTCAACCGGCGTTTCTTCAAGATACTTAAGGATTCCGCCTTCAAGCTGGAATACGTTCTCAAATCCAATTTGCTTTAGATAAGGAGCAAACTTCTCACATCGGATACCGCCGGTACAGAACATGGCGACACGTTTGTGCTTATCCGGATCGAGATTTTGTTCAATAAACCCGGGAAGATCGCTGAATTTCGCAGTGCCGGGATTGAGAGCACCGCGAAATGTACCGGTTTTGTATTCGTAATCGTTTCGAGTATCGAGTATTACTGTCTCCGGATCCAAAATTAACTGATTCCATTGGGAGGGGCTAATATGGGTACCTCGCCCAAGCGAGATATCAACCGTCTGTTTGAGCGTTACAATTTCCGGTTTGATTTTTACGTCGATTCGTCGAAAAGGTGCCGTTTCGCTAAACGATGATTTGTAAACCAACTCCGTCTTAACAATTTCTTCGAAACGGCTAATAAATAGCGAAATCTGTTCAAGCGTTCCGCAGACCATTCCATTAAATCCTTCAGTCGCTAAAATGACGGTTCCTCGAATCCCTACTTCGAGAAAAACAGCCTTTAGCCTTGCGTTGATATCGACAAGTTCAGCAACCTCCTCAAGCTTCTTGAATTCGTAGAACGCAATTATCTGTACTTTGGTATCGGTTTCCATCACTGTCCAAAAATCTCTGTCTCCATTGGCCTAAACCCGTTAATAAAATCGCGGCCACTCATTCTGCGCTTGCCTTCGGGTTGAATTTCGTCAATTCTTAAGTCCGATCCATGGCCGCATCTCACGATCAAGACATCGCCGTGAACTTTGACAATCTCTCCGGGTTCCGCGGCATCCCGATCAATTTTAGATGACGGAAACGCTTTCCATAATGTTACCTTTTTTCCCCGGAAGAAACTAAAAGAGGTCGGAAACGGCTGGAAACCGCGGACTCGGTTTGAAATGTCAATCGCCCTATTAGACCAATCAATCAAACCGTCATCCTTTTTCATGATTGGTGCAAACGTTGCATATTGATGCTGCTGAGGTTCTGGTATCAGCGATTCGATCTGCGAAAGTGTATGGGAAAGCAGGTCGGCGCCTTTGGCCGCAAGTCGCTGCATTAGGTCAACCGCATTTTCACTGGAAACTATTTCAGTGCGGCTTTGCAAGAGTATCGGGCCAGTGTCAAGCCCCTCGTCCATCTGCATAGTCGTCACGCCGGTCTCGGTTTCCCCATTCGCGATAGCCCAGTTTACAGGGGCCGCACCGCGATACTTCGGAAGTAACGAAAAATGGACATTGATCGCACCCGGCGAAAATGCGGTGAGATACGCCCTAGGCAAAATCCTGCCATATGCGACAACAACCACAACATCAGCCGCGTGAGAGCAAAATGTTTCTATGGTTTCAGGTGCTTTTATCTTTGTCGGTTGATAGACAGCTATATTCGCGTCGATCGCAACTTGCTTAACCGGCGAGTATGAAATCTTGTTTCCTCGGCCGGATGGGCGATCGGGCTGCGTATAAACCGCAACGACGTCGTAACCATCAGCAAGCAATCGTTCAAGTGAAGGCACCGCCGCCTGCGGTGTGCCCATAAAAACGACCTTCATTTTCGTCCTAGTCGCAAAGCATCAGCCATCACGTAAAATATCCAATTTTCTTCCATGGAACCGCGAACCAAATGAGCATTTACACCCGTGGCAAAAATGGCGACGTCCTCGCCGCCGTGAGTTTCGCCCCCGAGCGGGATGCCAGCTTCCTGGAGGTAGTCGGGATCCAATACATTTGTATTTGTCAGATCAGGACGCCCTTTGCTGTATGGTTCAAAAGAATCTGCTTCTCCGCAGCATTTCTTGGGCCCTTCCCCTTGTTTGTTTGATTTGCCAGAGTAGCCCTTGCCATTCGCATAGCCGAGGGTAGTCATTGGCAGGCCGAACTTATCACGCTTGAATTCAGCTGTGGGGTTTCCCATGTCATCGATCTCGCGCACCAGGCCAAGAATATTATTGCCACGCAGGGGATACCCTTGAATAAAGAACGTGTGGCTATGATCGGCCGTAACCACAATTAGCGTCTCGTCCAGGTCAACTTTTGCCAAGGCCGTCCTCACGGCATTTGAAAGCTCGACGGTCTCAGAAAGAGCCCGGTAGGCGTTTCCATCATGGTGGCCATGATCAATACGGCCGCCCTCAACCATAAGGAAATAGCCGTTTCGGTTTTTTGAAAGCAAGTCAATCGATTTTGCTGTCATTTCAGAAAGCGAAGGTTCACCACCACGGTCCGCGAGCCGCTGATGTTCATATTCCATATGTGAACGATTGAATAACCCGAGCAAATGATCAGTCTTCTTTACATCAATTGCGTCAAAGGAACTCTTATTCCAGACATAGGCCGAGTTATTGTGTTTCTTCACCCATTCTTGCGTTAAATCTCGTCCATCACGCCGTTCGCCCTTATCGCTGTCCTTTTCCGGGTCTTGCATTTCACGCGGCAGGAACTTCGCCCGACCACCGCCGAGAGCAACCTCGAGTCCGTCACCGTATGGAAACTCGATCAATTGACGTGCTATATCGGGAAACTTTGCATCGAATGCCTCTTGGTGAAGCTTCGCAAGTTCTGGTTGTTTGTCTTTCGTAGCCTTCTCAGCCAAGCGAAACATATCGTAGTCAGATTCCCACTCCCGGTCCGCTGTGTGAGCGTAGCATGCTCCGGGTGTTGCGTGCGTAAGCCGTGCGGTGCTAACGACGCCGGTCGATTTGCCGGCAATCTCCGCTAATTCGAGCAACGACCTGGTTTCGTTGCCCTTGACCGTTTTATAATTTGCCCGGCTAACATTCTGGTCAACGGATAGAATGCCCTCGTCCGTTTTTACACCGGTAATGATCGCACTCATGGTCGGGGCAGAATCAGAGGTTTGTTGATTCGTACCGTACGTTTTCGAAAGAGCAGAAAACGGGAATTCTTCAAAACTTAGCCGATTCTCCTCGCCGCTTTCGCCTCGGCGTTGGCCCTCGAATATGCGGGCGGCCGTTAACGTAGAAATGCCCATCCCATCACCCATAAATAAGATGACGTTTTTGGCCTTTCCCGTGCGTATCTTTTGATTCTTGGCTAAATTGATCGCGTTCCAGCCATCGGTTCGCCACATATCGGCATTCTCAACCCGCTTAACTGGAAATGCAGGCTGGACGGTTTGTCCGATTGAGGCAAGAGCAAAAGAGCAGATGGCGGCCGCAGAAATGGCCTGCATAAACAAGGTCTTTAGTTTCATAAATTTCAAGTACGAGGTGCTAAATTCAAACTAGAATTTAGCACTCAGGATTACTCGCGATAGATTTAGGACTAGTAGCCGCAATGATAATTTGAGCCCTCGAAAACTCGACTCCACTTGTTCCCGGAACGGCGATATACATTAAACCCGGCCGCCTCAAATGACTGAGTATAGGTAAAAACCTCGCTGGTTCCATCTCCATCGTAATCAAAAACGTCAAGGAGCAATTCGTGATATATCCCGTCGTCCACCGCCTTGATTTCGCCGCTCATTACGCCCGCCTGATCGATCGTCCTATACTCGTGGTGACCGAACGCATATTTGCCGCTACTGTTCTTTCCGGCAATAAAAAATAAGAGGCCACGCGTCAACTTGTCGAGTTCGACCCAATATGAACCAACAAACTCCGGCTTTCCGTCGTTTTCCAGGTCCACGGCTGTGAGATTCTGAAACCGAAGTTCTTTTGGAGTCAATTTTTGCTTGGCAAATTCGGTACGAGCTAATGCGTCGATCTCGTCCTTTTCAGCCTGAGTCGGACGCCGTCGAAAGCTTTTCGTTGATTTGACCGGGGCGGTTGTGGCAAGTGCCATGACTAACCCTTTTAAAGGTGATTTCGAGGTCTTCGTTGTCGCTACCGCCATATTTGACGAGCAATCACTCTTGGCGTCAGAGCTTTTAACCACTGCATTTCCGGTACTTGCCCCGCCAAAAATGAGCGGATAGCTGGTTCCCTTTCTAAAATATTTGCTCACAAACGAAATCTTTAGCGACAATTCGTCGCTGCCATTCACAGGCTCTT
>Ga0138256_10003159_pt1 | contig 17564 bp, 17 predicted proteins | sample KNB2016incub_MG_FD_105486 | JGI IMG/M metagenome (GOLD analysis project Ga0138256, IMG submission 105486) | Active sludge microbial communities from wastewater in Klosterneuburg, Austria - KNB2014incub_MG | ecosystem: Engineered > WWTP > Activated sludge > Unclassified | place: Austria... | reverse complement strand
GGCCGCCCCGGGTGACGACCTCCCAACCGTCCCCGCCCTGCGCCGGCGTCCTGCGGCGCACGTCCACGGAGAGCACGACGCACTGACGTCCGTAGCGCTCGGCGAGCTCGGTCAGAAGGCCGGGACGCGCCACCGCTGCCGAGTTGACCGCCACCTTGTCGGCGCCGGCCGCGAGCAGATCGCGCGCATCGTCGAGGCTGCGCACTCCGCCGCCGACGGTGAGCGGAATGAAGACGCTGGCGGCGACCTCCTCGATCCAGGCGAGCGCCGGCCCGCGGCGCTCGTGCGAGGCGGCGACGTCGAGGAAGACAATCTCGTCGGCCCCCGCCGGCCCTTCGAGGCAGTAGCGCTGCGCCATTTCAGCGGGCGAACCCAGAACGGCCAGGTCCTCGAACCGCACCCCCTTCACCACCTTGCCGTCGGCGACGTCGAGGCAGGGGATCACCCGGCAGGCAAGCGCCGTGGCTCCGGCGCCGCCGGCGGCACCGGCGCGCAGCGATGCCGCCATGTTCATGCCGGCACCTCTGCCATCGAAGCGCGCAGCGCCTCGATGGCAGAGGGCAGATCGAGCCTGCCCTCGTAGAACGCCCGGCCGACGATGACTCCCGAGAGCTCGGGATGCGCAGCGGCAGCGACGATATCGCCCGCTCCTGAAACTCCTCCCGAGACGATTGTCCTCACCCCGAGAGCGCGCGCCACGTTGACCGCAAGGTCGAGATTCGGACCGTTCAGCATCCCGTCGCGGGCAATGTCCGTGACGAGCGCCTCGAGAAAAAGACCGCTAAAGGGAAGAAGCTGCTTCAGCACCTCGTCGAGGCCCAGCGCGGTGCCCTCACGCCAGCCGGCTGCGCGAAGCTCGTCGCCGGCGAACTCGAGAGCGGGAACGATTCGACCGGGAGACTGTGCCGCCGCGCGCCCGAAGCCTGCGGGGTCGCGCACCACCATCGATCCGGCGATGACGCGATCGAACCCGCTCTCGAGAGCGGCGCGCAGCAACTCGGCGGTCCGCAAGCCACCCCCTAGCTGAAGCTTTTCGCGCTTCGCCGCCCGCGCCAGTTTCGCCAACGCACCCACTTGTCGTGGCTCTCCGAAAGCAGCGTCGAGGTCGACGATGTGCACACGCTCGGCGCCGGCTTCCTGAAAACGCGCCAGCACTTCGAGCGGGTCGGCGGCGTAGACCGTCGCTTCGGCGTCGCGCCCCTGCGCCAGGCGGACGACCTCGCCGCGCCGCAGATCGATCGAAGGTATCAGTTGCATGCGCCGTCTCCCCCGGAGAGCGCCAGGAAGTTGCGCAGCACCCGCAAACCCGCCTCGCCGCTCTTTTCGGGATGGAACTGGGTGCCGCAGATGCGGTCCCGCGCCGAGACGGCTGCGAACCTTCTGCCGTGCAGCGCGGTCGCCACGGTCTCGGTGTCCGGCTTGCCGGGGGCGCCGTCGCCTGCGTCGGCGTCGGGCGCGAAGCTGTGCACGAAGTAGACGTAGGCGTCGCTTTCGAGGCCATCGAGCAACGGATGCGGCGAGTGCGCTTCGAGCCGGTTCCAACCGATGTGTGGCAGGGAGACGGTCGCCGGAAGCTCGGTAATCCGGCCGGCGAGCAGGGCGAGCCCGCCGGTGGCACCGAACTCGTCGCTGCCCTCGAAGAGCAGTTGGTAGCCGACGCAGATCCCGAGAAGATGAGCGCCCCCCGCGAGCGCGGCGCGCAGCGCCGCTTCGAGCTCGCCACGAAGGCGCTCGCGCGGCGGTCGGAAGGCACCCACACCGGGCAGCACGATGCGGCGTGCCGCGCGCACCGCGCCGGGATCGGCGGAGACGATCGGCCGGGCACCGGCGGCGGTGAGCGCGCGCGACACGTTGCCGAGATTGCCGACCCCGAGGTCGAGGATCAGGGGTTCGGAGCTCATCGGGCGAGCGTCCCCTTCGTGCTCGGGATCTCCGAGTGCGGCCCGGCGCCGTCTCGCAGGGCCACCGCCTGCCGCAGCGCCACCGCCGCCGCCTTGAAGCAGGCCTCGGCGACATGGTGCGGGTTGCGCCCGGCCACGACGGTCAGGTGGAGCGTCAGGCGCCCGCGGTCGGCAAGCGCCTGGAAGAAGTCGGCGACCAGGGTCAGAGGAAACTCGCGCGTCACCCAGGCCTGTTCGAGCTCCGGCGGCAGGGTCCAGACGAAGTAGCCGCGGCCGGAGAGGTCGACCACGGCGCGCGCCAGCGCTTCGTCGAGCGGCGCGTAGGCGTGCGCGAATCGCACCACGCCTCGGCGCTCGCCGAGCGCCCCGGCGAGTGCCTCGCCGAGGGCGATCCCCGTGTCTTCCACCGTGTGATGCAGATCGACGTCCGTGTCCCCTTGCGCCGCGAGGCGCAATCCGATCCCGGCATGCGTCGCGAGCGCCTCCAGCATGTGGCCGAAGAAGCCGTTCGGAACGGTGATTGAGCTCGCTGTTCCTGGCTCGAGATCCAATTCGACCTCGATTCTCGTTTCCTTCGTCTGGCGCTGGACGCTAGCTCGTCTCATCGCGGCTCCTGAAGCGAAAGGCTTCCAGTAGATGAAAAGTGACCGTCCAGCGCTCGTGCGGTGGCCCGGAGGGCCGCGCCGGTTCCGACGGAGAATCGCAGGCATCCTTCGAGGCCGGGTCCACCGGAAACGTCACGCACTCGAATCCCGCGCTCCGCCAGCAGCTCCTTTACCAGCAAGCTCTTCTCTTTTCGGTTTCGAATCAGGCAGAAGTTGGCCTCGGAATCGAAGACCTCGTCCTGACTTGCCGCGAGCAGCGCGCGCCACTGCGCGCGCCTCGCGACGAGCAGCCGGACGCGGCGCTCGACGAGCGCCGTGTTGTCGAGCGCCAGCTCGCCGGCGATGGCGCCGGCCTGGCCGAGGTTGTAGGGCAGCTTCACCTTGACGATCTCGCTCACCAGGTCCGGCGCGCCGAGAAGGTAGCCGAGGCGGAGGCCCGCGAGCGACCAGGCCTTGGAGAAGGTGCGGAAGATCACCAGGTTCGGATGCCGGGCGAGGAGTGGCCGGTAGTCGAAGCGGCAGAACTCGCCGTAGGCGTTGTCGAGCAGCAGCGGCGCGTCGGCATCCGCGAGCTTCGCCGCCCAGCGCGCGATCGTCGCCGGGGGGATCGCCTCGCCGGTCGGGTTGTTCGGCGAGGCGACGAGGACCGTTCGGCGCGGATCGCGGTCGATCTCGAGCTCGAGCTCGTCGGTCGGCAGCGCGAGGTCGGCGCGCGGTCCGATCGCCCGGTAGCGCGCGCCCGACTGGAGCGCGAAGACCGGATAGAGCCCGAAGCTCGGCGCGAGACCGAGGATCTCCCGCCCGGGACCGCCGACCGCGGCCATCGTCGCCGCGAGCAGCTCGTTCGAGCCGTTGCCGGCGAGCACGCCTTCGGGCATCCAGTCGTGGGCCGCAGCCAAACGCTCGCGCAGCCGCGCGGCATGAAAGTCCGGATAGCGCGCCCACTCGCGATCGAGCAGACGACGGGCGACCTCCTCCTTGATGCGCTGCGGGAGCTCCCACGGCACCTCGTTCTGGTCGAGCTTGAAGCGGCAGGGCGAGAGGTCGAGGGTATAGGCGCCGAGCGCCTGCACAGCGGGGCGCACGTAACGACTCATGCCCCACCTCGCCGAGCGGCGGCAGCGGCCGCGTGCGCCGGCAGCCCTTCGGCCTCGGCGAGAGCCGCCGCAGCCGTCGCGAAGCGCTCCGCCGCCGCCGGTTCGTGAACTTCGATGCGGTGGGTCCGGCGGCGGAAGCTCTCGACCGAGAGACCGGAGGCGAAGCGCGCCGTACCGCAGGTCGGCAGGACGTGACTCGGGCCCGCGACATAGTCGCCGAAGACCTCGGGCGTGCGCGCGCCGACGAAGACCGCCCCGGCGCATCCGAAGCGCGGCGCTGCCGCCTCGACCTCCGCCCCGACGAGCTGCAGGTGCTCCGGCGCGATCTCGCTGGCGAGCGCCACCGCGGCGGCGAGGTCGGCGACCAGCAGCGCGCCACCGTAGCCGCGCAGCGCGGCGAGCGCCGTCTCCGCCGTCGCGAGCGCCGGCAGTTGGCGCTCGACCGCCGTCGCCACCCGCACCGCCAGCCGGCGCGAAGTCGTCACGAGCAGCGCCGCGGCGCGCGGATCGTGCTCGGCCTGCGCCAGGAGATCGGCGGCGATCCACTCCGCATCGGCCTCTTCCCCGGCCACGATGACGACCTCGGAGGGGCCCATCAAGCCGTCGATGGCGACGACGCCGGCGACCTGCCGCTTCGCCGCGGTCACCCAGGCGTTGCCCGGACCCGCGATGGCGTCGACCCGTCGCACCGACTCGGTACCGTAGGCCAGCGCCGCGACGGCATGCGCTCCACCGACGCCCCAGATCTCGTCGACTCCGAGCCGCGCCAGCGTATAGCGCAGGACCGGCTGCGCGAGGTAGGTCCGTGCGGGCGTCGCGACCACGATCTCCGAGACCCCGGCGACCTGGGCCGGTACAGCCGTCATGATTGCGGTCGAGGGGTAGCTCGCCCGCCCGCCGGGCACGTAGAGACCGACGCGAGCGAGTGGCTGCACGACCTCCGCAAGGGTCACTCCGGCGCACTCGACGCTGAAACCGTCGCCTGCGGCCCGGAGCTGCGCGCGATGGAAGTGCCCGACGTTCTCGATCGCCAGCTCGACCGCGTCCTGGACCGCCGGCGTGACATTCCGCCAGCCGCCGTCCCCGGGGAGCGGTGCGAGCCGCAGGTCGGCCATCGTGCTGGCGGCGGCGCAGCCATCATGGGCGCGCGCCGCATCGAGCAACGCCGCGTCGCCGCCCCTGCGAATGGCGGCGACGATCCGGCGCGCCGTCCTCTCCACCCGGGTATCGAGAACGGTCGCCAGGCGCAGCGCGATGCGCCGGCGCAGCCTGCGGCCCGCCGGCCGGTCGGAGTGCACGATGCGCAGGGCTCTCATGCCGCGACCCCCGCCCGCTCCAGACGGCCCAGGAGGCCGGCGAGCTCGGCGCGCCGCATCTGCCATGCGGCACGATGGACCACGAAGCACGGGGCGATCTCGCGCACCCGCTCGATCTCCGCGAGGCCGTGCGCCCGGAGCGTCGAGCCGGTCTGCACGATGTCGAGGATGAAGTCGGCCAGGCCCACCAGCGGTGCGAGCTCGATCGATCCCGAGAGCTCGAGAATCTCGGCGCTCCAGGGCTGGCGATCGAGAAAGCGCTCCGCCGTGCGGGGATACTTGGTGGCGAGCCTCACCTGCTCCCCGGCACCCGGCAGCGCCCGCCCCGCGCGGCCGATGAGCGACAGACGGCTGCGCCCTCCGGCGAGCTCGAGCGGCACGAGCAGGTCGCCATCGACCTCGTCGAGCACGTCGCGGCCGACGATGCCGCAGTCTGCGACCCCGCGCCCGACGTAGAGCGGCAGGTCGCGGTCCTTGAGCAGCAGGACTTCGCAGCCGAGCTCCGGAAAGCAGTGCCAGAGCCGGCGCGAATCGCGCGCCGCCGCGCTGTCGAGTCCGGAGAGATCGAGGCCGCCGGCCGCGAACGCCGCGAGCGCGGTTTCGAGGTTGCGGCCCTTGGGCAGCGCGAGGCGGATCAAGAGAGCTCCTCCTGAATTCTGGGCTCGGTCAACGCATCGAGGCGGATCGAGAATCCGACCGCGGCGACTTGGGCCCCGAGCTTGCGAAAGAGTGCGTCGTAGCGCCCGCCGCTCGCCACCGGCCGGGCACGCCCCGGGAGGTAGGCACGCAGCACCAGGCCGTCGTAGTAGGAGCGGAAATCGCGACCACCCGACTCTCCGGTCGCGGCGGCGATGGCGAGTGGCGAGAAGTCGGCGAACTCCGCCAGATCGATCGTGACCGCGACCGTAGGTTCGATGCGAGCCAACTCCCGCCGCAGCTCCTCCAGCCTGGCGAGGGCGGCCGCACCGCGCACCCCGAGCGCCTCGCCCGCGCGCGGCGAGCCCTGGTCGAGGATCTCGCCGATCGCCGCCTGCACGGCGACTGCGCCGGCCGCCGCGGCCCCTCCCGATGCCGTGCCGGCAGTCGGGCCCGAGGCTCCCAGGCGCGCTGCGCCACGCTCCCGGCGCGCGACCGCCCGCGCGAGCTCGGGAGCCCGTTCGCGACCGACCGCCGCCACGAGCAGATCGTCGAGCACCCCGGCGAAGCCGAGCACGAGGTGGGCGCGCCCGCCGGTCGCAAGAGCCAGAAGACGGGCGCAGGCGAGCGCCGCCTCGCGCTCGAGCGCCGGCCCCTCCCCCTCGCTCCCGAGCAGCTCGCCGCCGATCTGATGCTGCTCGACCTCGCTCTGCGCGCCGCGCTCGGGGCAGCGCACGACGTCACCGCGATAGAACAGCTTGAGCGGCAGCTCGAGCGCCGCGAGATGCGGCGCGAGGAGTCGGGCGAGCATCGGTGTGAAGTCCGACCGCAAGGCGAGCAGCTCGCCGTCGCGGTCGGCGAAACGGTAGAGCTCGGCACGTGCCGCCGGAGCAAGGAGCGGCTCATAGGGCGCGAAGTAATCGACCATCGGCAGCACCGCTTCAAGGAAGCCCCGCGCCTCGAGCTCCGCGGAGAGCTCCGCCTCGAGCTTTCGCAGTCGCGCTGCCGACCCGAAGAGCAGCGCCTGGACTCCCGCCGGCAAGGTCGCCCTGAGCTTCACGCGCGCCCCGCTTCGAGCCCGAGCACCTGGCGTGCCAGCTCCGCCGGCAGGTCGTACCCGGTCATCGAGCGGAACTGCGGAATCGCCTGACAGAGCAGGACCTCGCGCCCATCGATGGCCGTGAAACCCCGCCGCCGGGCCTCGGCGACCAGCGGCGTCGGGCCCTCGCCGTAGACCAGGTCGATGACGACGGCGCCCGCCGCGAGGCGCGCCACCGGCAGCGGCAGCTCGTCGCCGTCGCGCCGCCCGAGCGGCGTAGCGTGCACGTACACTTCAAAATCGTCCGCGGATCCGGCCGCGCCGTGCGAGCTCCCGAGGTCGGAGAGCGGCACGAACGGCAGGCCGAGCGCCCGTGCGGCCGCCATGCCGCGCTCGGGTCCACGATTCGCCAGCACGACCTTGGCGCCGGCGACGGCAAGACCGAGCGCCGCCGCCCGGCCGGCGCCACCGCAGCCGACGACGGCGATCCTGCGGCCCCGCGGTTCGACGCCGCGCGCCCGCAGCGCTTCGACGACGCCTTCGGCATCGGTCGACTCTCCCTCCCAGACACCCCGTCGCGGTGTCAGGGTATTGACCGCCTGGAGGCGTTCGGTGAGCGGGCTCGTCGCTCCGGCGACCGTGAAGGCGACCTCTTTGTGCGGCGTGGTGATCGACAGCCCCCCCAACGTGAGGCCAAGGCCGTCGATCGCCTCACTCTCGACGATCTCGAGCCAGAAGTCGCCGAAATGCTCGACGTCGAAGGGGACGTAAAGCGCCGGAATGCCCAACGCGCGATAGGCCGCGTTGTGCAGACGCGGCGACAGCGACTTGAGCGCCGGCCGGCCCACCAACCCGAAGAGATGGCGGATTCGCGGCAGCTCCGGGAAGCCATAGTCGCGGCGCAACTGTTCCACCGACGGCTGGCCTGGCGCCGCGGCACGCGCGCCCGCCGAGCCGTAGATCACCGGAGCGCCCAGATGCGGCGCCAGGATTCGCGTCCAGAAACCGCCCTCGCCGCTCGCGAAGGCGACGACGTCCCGGCGCGGCGAGCCGGCGAGCAGCTGCAGCGGAGCAAGCTCGTCGCCGGCGGAGGCGGCCGCCGGCACCAGCTTGTAGAGCGCCGCGGGAACCGAGGACAGATGCGCGAGTCGCGACTGGAGTGCCGTGAGCGCGATCGGCGCGCCATGCCACGACACCACGCGGCGCGCGGCTGGAATCCGCGCCAGCAGCTCCGGCACGAGGTCGCGTTCGCCTTCGAGATCGACGCGATCGTAGCGCGGCCCGGCCTCGCCGATCCGCCGCAGCCGCGATTCGCGCGAGCCTTCGAAAGCGCCGCCTTCGAAGCCGCTGCGCAGGGTATAGAGAAGCTGCCCGGGGAAATGAGCGCGCAGCCAGTCCGGGTCGAGATCGCCGACCAGGTCGGCGCGCACCTCGAGCCAGTCGGCGCTTCTGCCGAGAGCTTCGAGATCACGGCCGTCCGCGGCCGGGGGTTCGGCGAGCGACGCGACGAGCAGCGCACGATCGACGCGCTGTCCCCGCTCCCCGCGCTCCTTGGTCTCCATAAAGCCAAAAACCTCCTCCCGGATACCCGGAAGGAGGTCAGCGGAGGAGGTGCAGGTTCTCGGCTGGTCGTCCCGGGCCCGATGGGCCGGGACAAGACGCCCCGGCCTACCTAATGCGCGTGATGATGAGCAGAGCTGCGCCAGCAGCTGGAGGCGATGACCGTGGCGCGGGCCGAGCTCGGACGAATCATGAGGCGGTGATTCGACCACCGGTGGCGGCCGCTGTCAAGTCGCACGGCAAGCCGGGCACCGGGCCAGCCGGCCGCGCGACCCGGCGAGCTTCAGATCTCGCCGCGCAGCCAGGCCGCGCGTTCGATCCGACCGGCAATGCGTTCGACACGACGCAGGTAGACCTTGCTGGTCGCTCCCGGATGCCAGCTGGTCGGCTTCGGCAGGCCGCCTGCAAGGGCCGCCGCTTCGTGGCGGGAGAGGGCCGCTGCGGACTTCCCGAAGAAGCGCTGCGCGGCGGCCTCGGCGCCGTAGACACCGGGCGCGAACTCGACGACGTTCAGGTAGAGCTCGAGGATCCGCCGCTTGGCGAGATGTTTCTCGAGCGACCGGGTGAGCAGCGCCTCCTTCAGCTTGCGCAGGGGATTGCGCGACGGCGAGAGCCAGAGGTTCTTCGCCAGTTGCTGGGTGAGGGTCGAGGCGCCGCGCGGCATCTCCCCCTCCGCCCAGGCCTCCTGCACCGCTTTCTTCAGCTCCTCGACCGCGAAGCCGTGGTGCGAGAAGAAGTCGATGTCCTCGGCGACCAGCACCGCAAGCTTGAGCTCGGCCGAGATGCGCCCGTAAGGCACCGGCTTCCAGGCGACGCGGTCGCTCTTCTCCTCTTCTTTCTGCCGGGCGCGATATCTCTCGATGAAGGCGGTCGTCTTCGGCATATCGCGCGCGAGGCGCGCCACTTCGGGCCAGGTGGCAACCTCGTAGAAAAAAAAGACCAGTAAAGGGAGTGTGACCGCAGCGGCGGCGGCGAGTGCGATCCGCCTGCGGCGACTCGAGAAAAAACCTGAAAGGCTCATGTCGCCGCGGCGGCGAGCTCGCCGATGACGATCGTCACCGCACGGCCGGCGAGGATGACGCGCTCGCCCTCCCGCCGCACTCGTACCGTTCCACCGCGAGGGGATGCCTGGAACCCCACCATCTCCCCTTTCCCGAGCTTTTTCCCCCAATACGGAGCGAGACAACAGTGCGCCGACCCGGTGACCGGGTCCTCGGGAACGCCGACTCCGGGCGCGAAGAAGCGCGAAACGAAATCGTGGTCGGAGCCGGCATCGCTGGCGGCGGTGACGATGACGCCACGCACCGGAAGCCTGGCCAGCGCGGCGAAGTCCGGCGCGAGCGAGCGCACTTCGTGCGCCGTCGCGACCTCGACGAAGTAGTCGTAGGCGTTCTTGCCGAAGTAGGTCGGCTGGACTCCCAGGGCGCGGAAGAGCTCCGGGAGATCTTCGTGTGCGCTTTCGCGGCGCTCGGGAAAATCGAGCTCGATCCAGGTGTTGCCATGGCCGGCGTCGCCGGCCGCGCGCCGCGCCGTGAGTCGGCCGGACAGGGTGTCGAAGAGAACCGGAGCCTCCACGGCCCGGCGTGCGCTCTCCCAGAGCACGTGCGCCGCAGCGAGCGTGGCGTGGCCGCAGAGCGCCACCTCGGCCCGGGGCGTGAACCAGCGCAGACTCCAGGCTTCCCCGCGCGCCAGAAGGAAGGCGGTCTCCGAGAGGTTCATCTCCGCCGCCAACTGCTGCATCCAGATGGCGTCACGCTCGCGATCGAGGACACAGACGGCGGCGGGGTTACCGGCGAACGGGCGGTCGGTGAAAGCGTCGACGACGTAGATGGGCCAGGGCATGCGTGGGGGCTCCGCGAGATCGAAGTGCGGCTCAGCGCCAGTATCTCACTCGGGTCCCTCGTGGAGCTCGCGCCCGGCAGCGGCGGCGAGACTTCCGGGCTCGCGGCCGAACGTCCCGCACCGCGCCGCGACGCCGACCGCGATCACGGTCGCGAGCGGCGCGAAATGGAGCGCCAGTCGCGAGAGCGTGACCTCGGCGATCCGCTCCGGCTCCCAGGCGGTCGCAGAGAGCGCCAGGAGGTAGAGCGGCACCGGGCCGAGCAGCACGATCGCGAGCCAGGTCTCCTGGCGCAGGCGCCCCCGGCCGGCCGCGAGCCCTGCGAGAGCGAGCCCGACCAGCAGCCAGAACGCTCCCCAGTCGGCGGGCGCGCCGAGGTACAGCGGCAGCGCCGCGAGGATCTCCGGCAAGCGCGCGAGGCCCGAGAGGGCGCGTGACGGTGTCATGTCCGTGAAGGAATTGGCGGCGCCCGCCGGCAGAGTCGAGCGCAAGAACAGCCAGGGCAGAACGACGGCGAGAAAGGCGGCGCCGAGAGCCCCGGCCAGTCGCAGGCGTGTCCCGGCCGGCGCCCGAATCAGGCTCAGGGCGGCGAGAGCCGCCGCGAGAGCCATTCCCTCCTGCTTGAGAATCGCGAGGCCGGCCGTCGCGACGACGCCGACCGCGAGCGCGGCGTCGTCGCGCTCCTCGGTCCAGGCGCAGAGCAGGCCGGCGGCGACCAGGAAGAGCGCTGCCAGCGGCAGATCGGCCTGGCCGCGCACCGCCTGGGCACCGGCGAGCGGCAAGAGCGCCAGGAGGCCGGCGCCGGCCAGCGCGGCGCGACGCCCCCAGCGGCGCAGCATCACGGCGGCGAAGCCGGCCGTGGCCGCGAGCATCGCCGCTCCGAGAAGACCGCCGCCGCCGAGCGGCGCGCGGGCGTTGAAGGCCGGTTCGAGCGCCAGGGCCAGCGGCCAGGCCAACGGGTAGTCCGGATGGGCATAGGCGAACGCCGGGGCGCGCAGGAGCTCGAGTCCCGTACCGGAGACGCCGAGCGCCTTCGCCTTCAGGCCCCAGATGGCGAGGAGATCCCATTCGACCGGCGGCTCGAGCGCCGCGGTCACGGCGAGCGCGACGAGCACGAGGACGATCAGCCCGGCTGCCAGCCGCTCGCCCGCCCGCCACGGATGCGTTCGTGGCGCCCGTTGCTCCCGTGGCTCCCGTGCCGGGGGGATCGGCGCCGGACGCCGGCGCGCCGCGATCCGGGCCGCGACGCCGAGCAGCACCAGTTGCAGGACGGCGCTCCCCTGGCTCACGGGCAGGCCGGCGAGATACAGCGGCAGCGCCAGGGTCGCGTGCGCGACGAGACCGATCGGGAGCGCCGCAGCACAGGCGCGCGTCCAGCCGAGCCGCCGCATCCCGACGAGGAGCTCGATGGCCGCCAGCCCCTGGAGGCCGATCAACACGACGGCGAAGAGGCTGGCGGCCGTCATGGGGCTTCGCCCTCGTCCACGACGTGAAGCCGCAACCGTGCGCCGACCGCGTCGACGCAGCCGGCGTAGCCGTTCGCCCGGAGCCACTCGCGGTCGGCGCACGGCCGCCGCACGGCGGCACGGCGCAGGTCGTCACCATCGGCGAGCGGCACCGCGACGTCCGGTGCCACCTCGAGACGAGCCGGGAACCAGAGGAAGTTGCCGAACTGATAGAGGGCGTCGTTGGGGCGTGCGAGCAGCACGCGCGATCCGGCCGGGACCCGGCTGCCCTCTTCGACGAAGAAGGTCCACGCGAGCGCCAGGCCGGAGCTCTCGGTGCGGTCCTTCAGGGCCCGCTCGGCGAGCTCCCGGCGCCACCGCACCTGACCGGCGGCAGCGAGTGGCGAGAGCCGCTCGTCGGCCGCCAGCGCGCCCCGCGCACGCGCGTCCGGGGCCACGGCCAGACGCATCAGATAGGCGAGACGCGGGAGGAGTGCGGCCAGGGAGAGCGCGCAGCAGGCGCCGATCGCGATGCGGAAGGCGACCGCCGCCGGAGTGACGGTGCGCCAGGACACGGCCGGTTCGCCGTCGCGCCTCACCGGGCGGCGCCCGCCTCGAGGCCGGCGAGCACCTTCGCTGCGAGATGGCCGCCGATGGCGAGCGCCGCGGTGGCGGCGGGTGATGGGGCGTTGAGCACGTGCAGCTGCCTCGCGGCTTCGGCGAAGGCGAAGTCGTCGAGGAGCTTCCCCGACCGATCCATCGCCTGGGCCCGCACACCGCAGCCGGCCGGACGCACGTGGCGCTCACCGATCTCGGGCACCAGCCTCTGCAGCGAACGCACGAAGAGTCCCCGGCTCCAGGCCCGGCGATACTCCGCGAGTCCGATGCCGGCGTAGTGCGGCGCCATGCGCCAGAAGCCCGGGAAGGCGAGCATCGACGCCGTATCGCGCAGCGAAAAGCTCGACCGCGTGTAGCCTTCGCGTTTCCAGGCGAGCACGGCGTTCGGACCGGCCTCGATCGAGCCGTCGACGCGGCGCGTGAAGTGCACGCCGAGGAACGGCAGATCGGGATCGGGCACCGGGTAGATGAGATGGCGCACCAGACTCCGGGCCTCGGGCAGGAGCTCGTAGTAGTCGCCGCGGAAGGGGATGATCCGCACCTGCGGATCGAGCCCTCCGAGCCGCGCCAGGCGATCGCTCGCCAGACCCGCGCAGCCGACGAGGAAAGAGGCCGCGAAGCGCTCGCCTTGCGCCTCGACCTCGATCGTCCCGCCGGCCTGGCGGATTGCGGTCACCGCGGCGCCCGTCCGCACCTCGCCGCCCGCGGCGCGGATCTCTCCGGCGAGAGCCTCGGACACCGCGACGTAGTCGACGATGCCGGTCTCGGGCACGAACAGCCCGGCGATACCGGCGGCGTGCGGTTCGTGCTCCCGAAGCTGCTGCGGATCGAGCCGCTCGAGCCCCGCGAGGCCGTTCTCGCGTCCCCGGCGTTCGAGCTCGTCGAGCCGCGCGAGCTCACTCTCCGCCACGGCCACGACCACCTTGCCGCAACGCTCGTGCGCGATCCCCTTCTGCTCGGCGAAGAGGAAGAGGGCCTCCCGTCCCGCGGCGCACAGCCGGGCTTTGCTCGAACCGGGTTTGTAATAGAGGCCGGAGTGGACGACGCCGCTGTTGTGGCCGGTCTGGTGAAAGGCCAGGCGCTCTTCCGCCTCGAGCACCAGGCAGCGCAGCCGATGGTCCGCGGCGAGCGCGCGCGCCGTGGCGAGGCCGACGATTCCACCGCCTGCCACGACGACATCGAACGAGCGGCTCACCGCCAGATCCTCGCATATCGAACGCGGAATGCACTTCTTCATTGCCGTGCGCGGCGTAATCTTCTGCAATGATCTCTTTCCGCCCGGGCCGGCTGTGCCGGGACGCAGCGAGACAAAGGAGCCATCACCATGTGGAAGCGCGACAACGAGCCCACCCCCGCACCGACGCCCGCCGCCCCGTCGGCGGTCCGCACCGAACGCAGCGAACGGACGGAGCGCAGCGAGCCCGAACCGCCGGCTCCCCGCGCGGCCGAGAGCACGGCGCGGGCCGTGATCGGCGCTTCGCTCGATCTCCAGGGCGAGCTTTCGGGCGAGGAAGATCTGCTGATCGAGGGGCGGGTGCAGGGACGCATCCAGCTCCCGCAGCATGCCGTGACCATCGGGGCGAAGGGGCGGGTCTCCGCCGGAGTCCATGCCCGCCTGATCACGATCGAGGGCGAGGTGGACGGCAATCTCGTCGCCGAGGAGATGCTCGTGCTGAAGAAGAGTGCCCGTGTGCGCGGCGATCTCGTGGCGCCGCGCGTGGTGATCGAAGACGGCGCGCGCTTCAAGGGCACCATCGACATGGAACCGGCCGCGAAGCCGGCGCAGGGTGCCGGTCCGCGCCCGTTGGCGACGCCGACCGCGACGACCTCGACGACCTCGACGCCGGCAGCGGCGACGGCGGCAGGGACGGCCGGCGGCAGCAAGACGACTTGAGAGCCGATCACCCCTCTCCGGGGTTGAAGTCGGCGATCGAGCACCTGCCGCGTCCCGGCGCCTCCATTCTCGACCTGGGGCCGGCGCTGGCCGCGAACGTCGCCTTCTTCCAGCCGCTCGGCGTTCGCCTGCGGATCGCCGACTTCGACCGCACGGTCGACGAGGAAGAGGCGCGCGACGCCATCCCGGCGCTCTGGGAGCGCCGCCTGCCTCATCTCCTGCCCTTCCACGCCGGCGAGCGGTTCGACCTCGTCCTCGCCTGGGATCTGCCGAACTACTTCAGCCGCGAGCGCTGGCTCGCGGTCGCGCGGCGGATCACCGAGCGCCTCACCCCGGGTGGCGCCATGCACATGCTGGTGCGGGTCGGCGCGGAGATGCCCCAGCACCCCTGCGTCTACCGGATCGTCGAGCCGGGGACGCTGTCGGAGGAGATCCTCTCCGAGTCGATGATGGCGGCCCCCCGCCTGCCGCACGCCGACGTCGAGAAGCTCCACCCGGGGCTGGTCGCACCGCGCAGCCACCTGGGCAAGCACGGCATGCAGGAGTACGTCCTCGAGCACGCCGCCGAGCACAACCTGCCTCCCCGCCCGACCGCCCAACTGCGCAAACGCGGTCGCTGAAGAGCGACCCGGGCCGCCGGCGGTCCGGGCGCTGCCCCCCGCCCGCGGACCCGCAGATCTACAGATCTGCAGAGCGTGGCGGCGCCCTTGACTTACGCCTCGTTTGCGCCTCATGATCGTTCCCCGGCGCGCGACGTCGGCAACGATCCCGATGGCCGAAGCCCCCGCAATCGCCCCACCCCTCCGCCCCTCCGGGCCCCGTCCGGGCCTCTCGTCGGTGCTGCAACGTCTCGAGGGACCGCTCGCCGGCCGCCTGCAGAGCGGTCGCGAGCTGGCCGCCGCAGCGGTCCATGCAGAGCCCCGGAGCGCCCCCTGGAGCACGGCCCTGCCGGGGCTCACCCGCATACTGCCGCGGGGACTGCCGCGCGGCGAGCTGATCGAGCTCACCGCCGGCCGTTCGAGTGGCCGTTTCGCCTGCACGCTCATGCTGCTCGCGGCGGCCACATCGGCGGGTGAGAACGCCGCGCTGATCGATCTCGGGGACGGCCTCGATCCCCAATCCGCCGCGCATATGGGTATCGTCTGGCCGCGGCTGCTCTGGGCCCGGCCGCGCGCCGTCCGCGAGGCTCTGGCCGCGACCGAAGCGGCGCTCACCGGCGGGTTGCCGCTCGTCATCCTCGATCTCGGCCTGCCGCCGCTGCCGGGTGGGCGCGGCGCCGAGGCGATGTGGCTCCGCCTGGCGAGGAGCGCCCGCCAGCACGACACCCTGCTCGTCGTCGCTTCGCCCTACCGGGTCGCCGGACCGGCCGCCTCCACGGTGCTCGAGCTCACCCGCGGCCGCCCCCTGTGGAGCGGCAGCGGCGGCAGCGGCGGCACCGGCACCGCCCCGCGCCTCCTCGAAGGGGCCGACGGGCGGCTCACCCTGACCAAGGGCCATCGCCTCCTCGCCCCGCAGACGCAAGCGCTCCGCCTGGCGCTCCCGGCATGAGCCGCCTCGCCTGCCTCTGGGTGCCGCTCTTTCCGCTCGCCGCGCGCCTCAGGGCCGAGCCCGAGCTCGCCGGAGAGGCGCTCGCCGTGACCGCCGGCAACGGCGCCGCGGCCCAGATCGTCGCCGCCACCCGCGCCGCCCGCCGCCTCGGCGTCACGGCCGGCATGACGCTCTCCCAGGCGCGCGCCCGGGTGCCGAAGCTCGCCGCGAGGAATCGCGACAGCGCCTGCGAGCGTGCCGCCCAGGAGGCGCTTGCCGAGATCGCCGAGCGCTTCTCGCCGCGCGTCGAGGTCGCCGGACCGGGGCTCCTCTTCCTCGACGCCGACGGGCTCGCCAGGCGTTTTCGTCCCGGCCCCCGGGCCACGCCGGACTGGACACCGGAGCGCGAGCTCGGCCGCGCCCTCGTCGCCGCGGCGCGGCGCGCGGAGCTGCCGGCACGGGTCGGCATCGCCGGCAGCAAGCTCGCCGCGCAGGTGGCCGCCCAGAGCACCGCCGGCTCCAGCAGCTCCCCTGGCCCCCTCGCGAGTACCACGGAGGCGGCGGACGACGCCGAGCCGCGCATCGTCGCGACCGGCGGCGAAGCCCGGTTTCTGGCCCCGCTGCCGCTCTCGCGTCTCGCGCCCGAGCTCCGGCTGGGCGAGACGCTCGCCCGCTGGGGCCTGGCATCGATCGGCGACTTCGCCCGCCTTCCCGCCGCCTCCGTAGTGAGCCGGTTGGGGCCCGAGGGGGCGGAGCTCCACACCGTCGCGCGCGGCATCGATCCGCGGCCCCTGCTCCCCCGCGAGCCGCCGCTCGACCTCGCCGAAGGCAGCGAGCTCGAATGGCCGCTGGTGGCGCTCGAACCGTTTCTCTTCCTCGCGCACGCGGCGCTCGACCGGATCTCGCGACGGCTCGAGCTGCGCGGCCTGGGCTGCGCCCGTCTCGCCCTCGAGCTCACCCTCGAGCCCACCGGGCGCGATGCACGCGCCTGGGAACTGCCCGCTCCGACCCGCGACACGAAGACGCTGCTCACCCTCGCCCGCCTCGACCTCGAAGCCCGCCCCCCGGGCGCCGCCGTGGCGGCCTTCCTCTTCACCGCGACCCCCGATCGCACACGACCCGAGCAGGGCACGCTCTTCGGCCCGCCGGCGCTCTCGCCGGAGCGCCTGGCCACCACCCTCGCCCGGCTCTTCGCTCTCCTCGGTCCCGACCGCGTCGGTTCGCCGCGCCCGATCGACGGCCACCGGCCGGAGCGCCTCGCCCTGGTGCCGTTCGCGCCGCCGGCTGCACCGCTGTCGCTGCAGCTGCCGTCACGCGGCGGGGTCCGGCCGGCGCCGGGGTCACGCGCTCCGGATGGCGGCAAGGGCCTGCTCGCGGTGCGCACCCTGCGGCCGCCGATCGAGCTCGAGGTGCTGGTCGAGCCGCGCCCCGCCGATCGCGAGCCGGCGCCGATCCATGTCCAGAGCCTCGCCTGCGAGAGCAACGACAGGCGCCCCAGCATCGCCGGCGCGGTGCGCATCGCCGCCGGCCCCTGGCGTCTCGAGGAGGGTTGGTGGAGCGATGTCCCCGTGACCCGCGAATACTGGGACGTCGAGCTCGACGCTGCCGGCCTCTTCCGCATCTACCGCGACGTCGCGACCGGCCGCTGGTCCGCCGACGGGGTCTACGACTAGAGCCGCCAGCGCGGCCACGGCGATTCGGCCCGGAGGCGCAGCAGCTCATCCCCGGCCCGCAGACCCTGTGATACCTTGCCCCGCGATGGTGAGTGACCTCGCCAACCTGCCGGAGCAGGTCCTCGAAGCGCTCGACGACGCCGCTGTCGTGACCGACGCCGAGGGTGCGATCCTATGGACGAGCTCCCGGGTCGAGGCGCTCTGGGGCTACGCCCCCGCCGAGCTGCGGCGCAAGAAGCTGCAGCTCCTCCTCTCCTTCGAAACCAGCGATCTCCTGCCGGAAACCGGCGCCGCCGAGCGCCGCGATCCCGGCCGCCTGCGCCCACTCGAGGCTTACCGCAAGGACGGTACGACCTTCCCCGTCGGCGTCGTGCGAATCACGACGCTCGCCGGACGCGAGCGCCGCATCCTGG
>Ga0138256_10003158_pt1 | contig 17564 bp, 11 predicted proteins | sample KNB2016incub_MG_FD_105486 | JGI IMG/M metagenome (GOLD analysis project Ga0138256, IMG submission 105486) | Active sludge microbial communities from wastewater in Klosterneuburg, Austria - KNB2014incub_MG | ecosystem: Engineered > WWTP > Activated sludge > Unclassified | place: Austria... | reverse complement strand
GGCTGGAGGCTGGAGGCCGACGAGCTTGCGACCTACCAAGGTAACCTCACCAATGATCAATGAAAGAAGCCCCCGGTGCGCGAACACCGAGGGCTGGTTACTCATGTCCCACTCAACCCACTGGTATAGGTAAACGAAACAGAGCATTGCAAAGATAAGGTGCCACCGCCGAGCCACCCAGGCAGCACCGGGCCGTGCATACACGGTCTTTTGGCGGAGCCTTGCCACCAGGGTAACGGTGGGGTACACCGGCGGGGCCGCAACGCCGGAACGTACCTTCAACAGCGGTGACCGGACCGATGCACCGGGGTAACCCATCGCCAAGAGGCGGTGCCCGGCGCTCGATCGACAACGAACAGAACATACCCCGGGCTTGCCCGGGGACGAACGATGACCTCCAACGCGATGAACAACAGGTGGTGCCGCTGGGCACTGATGCTTGGCGCGCACTGCCTGTTGCTCGTTGCTGCTCCGCGCTGTGAAGCGCAGAACTTGGTGCCGAACCCTTCCTTCGAGCTGCGCGACTCCTGCCTGGAAGTGAACACGGCCTACACCGAGAATACCGGCCCTCTAGGCTGGTTCTCGGGTGGTGGTACGGGTGATTACTTCATGAGCTGCATTCCATACGGTGGCTTCAATGGAGTGCCGTTGAGTGCATGGGCGTTCCAATCTGCACAGGATGGTGACTGCTATGTGGGTGTGATCACCTTTCAGCAGAGTCAAGGCGTCCGTGAGTATTTCATGATCCAGCTCACCGAGACCTTGGTCCCGGGGCAGACCTACTATGCCAGCTTCTACGCGAATGCGGCATGGAATGGAGTGAACACCTTTCCACAGCATTACCTCGCTTCAAGCCACATAGGCATGCTCTTCACCACGCAACCACGACCATGGTGGTATGGAGACCCTTGGCCGACGGGGGTCAACGAGGCGCACGTGTTTCACCCATGGATCATTGCCGATACGGTGGATTGGACGCTGGTGAGCGGCAGCTTCGTAGCGGATAGCGCCTACCAGTATTTGATGGTGGGCAACCACTTCGACAACGCCAACACGGATACTCTTCATTTCGCCACGTTCGCATGGACACCAAAAGCATACACGCTAATTGACAACGTGTGCGTGTCCCCCAACCCCAAGGGTTGTCCGCAGGTGTTGGGTTTATTCGAACCCGAGTTGGATGCCGTGGTGCTTTTTCCGAATCCGGCGAGTGCGGAAATCGGTTTGAGCGGCTTGCCGCAGGGAAGCAGCCTCACTGTGCATGATGCGCTCGGAAGGTTGGTGTGGCATGAGCAGCAGCTCGGCGGTGCGTGGCGAAGGGATGTCCAGGAGTGGGCGCGCGGTGCGTACCTGCTTCGCTTGGAGCAACAAGGAAGGTCGCGTTCGTTCAAGATCGTGTTGACCGAGTAGCAGCGGTCCGGTCTTCGGAATTGAACAGAAAAAACCGAAGACGATGAAACAGAAAGTTCTCAGGCCATGGACCATGGCCCTGTGCATGTTGGCCATGATGCCTGTGCATGCTCAAGTCACAACACCAGCAAATGCTGGGTCTACCGGCGATTTCGTCGGCTGGGACAACACGATGATCAACGACCCGCTGATGATCCGGCACGATGCCAACCAGCCGATCGACTGGTATACCGATGCCATCCAGCGCGTCACCCTGTCGCCCACGTATACCGGGCAAACGGTGAACGGCTACACCGGTGTGGACCTCAGTGGCTTCCTGGGCATCGGACCCTTCTCGATCACGCCGGTGGACAAACCCCAGGCCATGGTGCACCTGGACGGAGGCAGCAATGAGGACAGTGGATGGCGGCCCTGGATGAAACAAGGCACCTACATCACCTACACCACGGACCAGGCCTATCTGGGCTTGAAGGCAGAAGCGAACGATCAGAATCATCTGACCCTGGCCTGGTCGGACAACGGCCTATTGGGCGAACCGGACGGCCCCGATCAACTGCGGTTCATCTTCACCCGGGACAATGTGGGCACCACCCTGGCCGCTGGTATCCATGGGTTGGAGGCGGGGCGCTTCACACCGGCCACGTCCTGCAACGAGGTCTTCTTCGGCTTGGGCCACTTTCAGGGAACCGGCCTCAACCCGGTCGACCGGCTTCACTTGCTCAACGGCCGGATCCGTGTCACTCAGTTGCCGACCGATCCACCGGCCAATACGATGACCAAGGTGCTGGTGGTGGACGACTCGTTCACACCGGAGTACGGCGTGATCAAGTACCGCGACATCAGTACGATGCAGGACTGCGACTGGGAGATCACTGCGAGTGATGATGTGGTCACCGCCTGGCAGACCGGACCGATCAACGGGTGCCCGGATGAAGCGAACATGGTCGGGATCGGTACTGATGTGCCTGAGGCCAAGCTGGATGTGCTGAAGACCCGCAACACGGGGCTGGCGGAGGACATCGCGATCCGTGCGCAGAACGATGTGGTGGGTGGCACCAAAGTGGCCGCGGACCTCATCAATGTGCAGGAGGGCGATGCGAACTATGGCCTGCGGTCGGCGGTGGATGGGGCGTACCGCAACTGGGGCGTCTCTTCCTTGACCGGTGCTGGTGTGTTGAACGGATCGGTGGTGTCGGGCTATTTCTTCGCCGATGGGGAGTACATCACGCAGGACCCGATCGCGGTGTGGGGTACGGCCGTCCGGGATATGTCCGGTGGGCCGGGCTGGGCGGCATGGTTCGATGGCTACGGCTACCTCTCCCTGGGTCCGTGGGTCACGAGCGATGCCACGCTCAAGCAGAACATTGAGCCGTTGGGCGGTTGCCTGGATGTGGTGGAACAGCTGGCCCCCAAGTCGTATGAGTTCGCGGCGCAGGACCACCCGGAGATGAACCTGCCCACCGGCTACCAGGCGGGTGTGCTGGCGCAGGATCTTCAACAGGTGCTGCCCCATCTGGTGCGCGAAGCGCATCGCCCGGAGGTGACCGACTCGGCAGGCAACGTGATCTCCTCTTCGGCTGATCTGCTCACGGTGAACTATGAGGGCATCATTCCTTACCTCATCGGAGCGGTCCAGGAGCTGAAGTCCGCCAACGACGCGCAACAAGCCCAGATCAGTGCGCTGCAACAAGACCTCGCTTCGTGTTGCGCCGCAAACGGCGATGCGGATCTGCGCAGCATGGGTTCAGGAGCAGGGGCAGGGGCAGGGGCAGGCGAGGCCCTGCGCACCGACCTCTTCATCCTGCCCAACCCGGTGGCGGACCACACGCAGTTGCGCTACACGGTGGCCACGCCCGGCCGCACGCGCCTCGAGGTCAGCGATGCCAGCGGCAAGCGGCTGGAGGTGCTGGAGGAGGCCGTGCGGGAGGTGGGCACGTACACCCACGACTGGACCACCACCGATCTGGCGCCCGGCACCTACCATTGCACGCTCTACCTCAACGACAGCTTCGTGGTGAAGAAGGCCGTGAAGGTGGCGCGGTAACGTTGTGCAGAACCCTGGCCGAGGGCCGCTTCGCGTTCGCGGGGCGGCCCTTGGTGCTTGTGCACATTGGGTCATGTGCCCGTGTGAACATGTGCTCATGTGCAGGACGTGTCCCCCCTCATCAGGATGAGCACGACCTGACCCGAACCGCACCCCACGGCGGTGCGCACGGCACAGCTGTCCTGAGCGGGGCTCGCGGTCAGCCTTCGCCCGGATCACCGATGCGCAGGCGCGCCTTCAAGGCGTCGCGGTGGGTGCGCCCCACGGGCACGCGGTGGTCGCCCACCAGCACATGTCCGTCGTGGAGGGCGGACACGCGATCGATGTTCACCAGGTAGGAGCGGTGCACGCGGGCGAAGGTCGTTGGGCCCAGGCGCTCGAGCATGTGGGCCAGGGTGGCCACGAGCACATGCCGACGCTCGGCGGTATGCAGGATCACGTAGTTGTCGTCGGCTTCGGCGAAGAGCACCTCGCCGACGGGCAGCCGGAGCAGGCGGCCCTTGTCGCGCAGGAACAGGTCCGCGGCCCCGGTGTGGGTGCTCCGCGTGAGGGCCACGGCCAGTTGGGCGCGGACATCCTCCTCATCGAACGGCTTGCGGATGAAGCCCGCCGGACGGGTGCGGCCCATGTGGGCGAGGGTCTCGGCGTCTGTGTGCGAGGTGACGTACAGGAAGGGGATGCCCCGTTGTTGCAGCCGTTCGGCCACGGCGAAGCCATCGGGGCCTTCGCCCAGGCGGATGTCCAGCATCACCAGGTCGGGCGTGGCGGTGCTCAGCACGTGCAGGGCCTCGGCCGCATCGCGGGCGCGCCCGGTGACGGCATGCCCCAGTTCGCCGAGCATGCCGGCCAGGTCCTCGGCGATGAAGGGTTCGTCCTCCACGATCAACACGTGCAGCATGGGCTATCGGCTTCGGGGTGGCAGGGGAAGGCGCAGCTGCACGGTGGTGCCCGGTCCGCTACGCACGTGTTGTTCAGCCTTCAGCTTCTCGGCGAAGGTGCGCACGAGCACCAGACCCGAGCCATCGCCGCCCGAAGGGAGGGGGTCGGGCAGGCCCACGCCATCGTCGGCGACCGTGAGCATCAACGCTCCCTCCTCTTCGCGCAGGCTCACGGTGATGCGACCGGGGCGTCGATCGGGGAACGCATGCTTGAGCGCATTGGTGATGAGCTCGTTGATGACCAGGCCGAGCGGGATGGCCGTGTCCACGTCGAGCCACAGGGGTTCCACGTCCAGGTGGAGCGTCACGCGGTGCTCCTCCACGGCATGGCTGCGCAGCAGGCCCTGCGCGAGGCGTTCCACGTAGGGCGCCATCTCGATGCCCTGCACCCCGTCGTGCGGGTAGAGGTCCTGGTGGATGAGGCTCATGCTGCGGATGCGGTCGAGGCCGTCGCGCACGGCCATGCGGGCGGTGGGATCCTTGATGGCGCGGAGCTGGACGCGCAGCAGGCCGCTCACGATCTGCAGGTTGTTCTTCACCCGGTGATGGATCTCGCGCACCAGGAGGCTCTTGGCGTGCAGGGCCTCCTCCACGATGCGGGTGCGGTCGGCCAGGGCGAGCCGGTGGCGGCGTTCGCGGCGCAGCACGGACCACAGGGCCATGACGATGACGGCCAGCAGCAGCACGGCGGCGGCGATGAGGATGAGCTGCGCCCGCTGGCGGGCGATCACGGCACCGCGGTGCTCGAGCTCGGCCTTGGAGAGCGCATCGCTGGCGCGCCGTTCGAGGGCCAGGATGGCGGCGGCATCGGACTGCGTGTCCAGGGTGTCCTTCCATTGGATGGCGTGCCGAAGGTGCACCAAGGCACTGTCCGGCAGGCTGCGCGCCTCCGCGAGCTCGACCAGGGCCTCGTGCCCCCGGATGCGCTCCACGATGAAGCCACCGTCCACGGCCAGGTGGAGGGCGCGCCGCAGCAGGCTGTCGGCCTCGGCGTGCTGGCCATGTGCGAGGGACCATCGGCCCGAGCGGAGCAGCAGGCGGATGAGGATCAGGGGGGCCGTGGAACGGACGGATGCGGTGTCCGAGGACCGGAAGAGGTCCAAAGCCTGTTCAGTACGGCCGGACCGGAGGAGCGCGCCGGCCCCGTCGAGCCTGACCTCGCGGGCATGGTCGGCCATGCCGAAGCGTTCCAGGGCCTCGGCCGAGCGTCCGTAGTGCACGGCGGCGCTGTCAGGCCGGCCCAAGGCCTGCCATACATCGGCCAGTTCGCCTTCGACCCCGGCGGCCCATTTCGGTTCGCCACCCCGCTCCAGATCGGCAATGGCGCGCTGATACGCGCTGAGGGCCTCGGGCCATCGGTGACCATCGGCCAGGATGCTGGCCACGTTGGCCTGCAACAGACCCGCATCGCCAACGAGCCCTTCGGCACGGTAGATGGCCAGGGCGCGTTGGAAGTGCGGCAGGGCGCGCAGGCCGTAGCCGCCCACGTACAGTGCCTGGCCCGTCATGGCCTGCCCGAGGGCGCGCTGACGTGCGGTGCCTCCGGCATCGGCCAGCGCAGCATAGGCCTCGGCCCGTTCCAGCGCCCGGGCGGGCATGCGGAACACTTCGGCGCGGAAGAGCGCGCGCAGCACCTGCAACCGTGTGCTGTCCTCAGGCAACCCGGCCAGCACCCGCTCCAGGCTGTCCACCTGGGCGGCGAGCGCCGCGGAGAAGAGCATCACGATCGGCAGGACAAGGGTGCGCACCGGATGCAGAGCGCCCCCCCACGACCCGGCCGACCGGCGCATTCAGGGAAGCTGTTCGGTGCGTGTGCCGGTGGGCAGCGGCGGCCCGATGGTCGTCAGGATCGGGTCCCGGTCGTTGCCCGCTCCGGTGTACTTCACCACCCCGTCCATGGTTCCATCCTCAGGCCAGTAGCCGCTTACCGTGGCGGTGGGCACGATGCCGCCGATGCGCACCAGGATGGCATCGCGGTCATTGGCACCGCCGGTGTACTTCACCGTGTTGTCGAAGCGGGTGTTGTTGGGCCAGAGCACCATGGTGCCGTTCACGTCCTTGCGCGCATCGGTGCCGAACACAGGGGTGCCCGGCAGGGTGAGGTCGATGTTGAGCGGCGTGTTGCTCAGGGCGACGGGCGCAGCGGTCATCACCCCAAGGTGGTTGCGGTGGCGGAGCGCCACGTGGTAGGTGCCAGGGAAGTGGCAGAAACCGACAGGTGCCACGCCGTCCACCCCCACCACATCGCCATCGCGCTGCAGCAGTGCGGCCCGGCTGGCGAGCACCTGCGTGGGGTCCACCGGATCGCGCAGCTCCACCAACATCCAGTCCACGATGGCGCTGGAGAGGGTCCAGCCCAGCACCAACGGGGTGGTGACGGCGGGCTGCTCGAGGGTGAAGCCCATGGCCGTATACGGTTCGTTCATGGGGAGGAGGCCCAGCACACGGAGCTGGTCGGACATGGGCAGGAAGTCGGCGGGGGTGTGCGCCGCGCCCAGGATGGCCTTGAGGCGGACGAAGACGCCGGCGCAATCGGGCTTCTCGAACTGGGCGATGAACGCCTCGGTGGAACCGGCCGAAACGAGGAGCAGGGTGTTCGCCCCGGGGTCCGCATCGAAGGTGCCCAGGAAGGCGCCGGTGACGTGGATACGGCCATCGGTGCCGACGGCCACGCCGCGGCCGACGTCATTCTGCGCGCCGCCCAGGTTGAACCCTTGGAGGAAGTTCCCTGCGGCGGAATAACTGGCGACGAACACGTCCGCAGCGCCATTGGAGGCGATGGTGGACACCCCCGGGCCGGGGTCCAGGTCGAGCGGGTTGCCCGTGGTATTGCCGAAGGTGCCGGTGACGTGCGCGGCGCCCTGCGCGTCCACGTCCACGTCGAAGCCTTCGTTGAGGAAGCTCTTGAGCATGAAGGCCCAGGCCAAGGTGCCATCGCTGTTCAGCTTGGCCACGAAGGCGGGTTCGGTGAAGTCGCCGGCCAGGTTGAAGGTGCCCGGCCCGGGATCGAAGTCGGTGCTGCTGGTGATACGCCCGGTGATCACCGGTCCACCATCGGGTCCGACGTCCAGGGCCTGGGCGCGTTCGCTGCTGGTGCCGCTGAAGCTCGCGGCCCAGAGGACCGTTCCTCCGGAGGAGACCTTCATCACGAAGGCATCCTCGATGCCGGCGCTGGTGCGCGACAGGGTGCCCGGGCCGGGATCGAAGTCGACCGTGTTGCGGAACTCGCCGCACACGAACACATCATCCACGGCATCGGCGGCGACACCGAAGGCCTGGTCGTTGCCGGTGCCACCCACGGCGAAGCCCCAGACGAACTGGCCGGCCGGATCGAGCTTCAGCACGAAGGCGTCCTGCTGGCCGTTGCCGCCGGCGGTGGCCACGCCGGGCCCGGGGTCCAGATCACCGGCGGCGCCCAGCACGCCGCCGATCAGCACCCGGCCGCTGGCATCCACACTGATGTCGTTGCCCACATCGTTGCCATTGCCCCCGATGAGGTGGCCCCAGAGGTAGGCGCCCTGCGGGTCCAGCTTCACGACGAACACGTCGAACGAGGTGTTGGCGCTGGTGCGCAGGTCCACGCCGGGTCCGGGGTCCAGGTCCACTGTTCCGCTGGCGCGGCCGGTGACGTACACCTCGCCCTGTGCGGTGGTGGCCACCCCGAAGGCCCAGTCGGCGCCGCCCGCTCCGATGGAGCCTCCCCAAAGGAAACCGCCGGCACTGTCGAGGGCCTGCACGAACACGTCGTTGCTTCCGTTGCTGGTGACGTTGAAGGTGCCGGGACCGGGATCGAGGTCCACCGTCAGGGTAAAGTGGCCTGCAGTGATCACCATGCCGTTGAGGCCGGTGGCCACATCGTAGGCGAAGTCGACCTGGGTGGAACCGAGGGCGTGGGCCCACATGGGGGCCTGGCCATGGGCGTGGGCGGTGAACACGAGGCCCGTCGCCAGAAGGAGGTTGCGCAGGTGCATGGAGGGGGGGTGGCTGAACGGCCCGAACGTAGGCACACGAGCGGCCGGCTGCAAGACGGTCGGGGCGAACGACGCGGTATGGGGGGTGAACAGCACGGCATCATTCGGGCGCCGAGCACCGCCCTACCGCTGCTCCCACCTCCGGCGGAGCTCCTCCTTGTGGGTCTTGCCGACGGGCAGGACGAGCTCGCCCAGATGGGCCTCCCGTTCGCTCAATCCCGTGATGCGCCGCACATCCACCAGGTAGCGGCGATGGATGCGGACGAAGGACGACGAGACCAGGCGCTCCTCCATGCTGCCGAGGGAGCAGGCCAGCAGGTAGCGTCGATCGCCGGTGTGGAGGATCACGTAGTTGTTGTCGGCCTCCACATAGCGGACCTCCTGCACGGGCACCTTCACCAGGCGGCCCTTGTCGCGCACGAAGAGCACCTCGGCGTGGTGCCTGCCCTGCTGCCGGGCGTCGCCGGGGGACGCACCCGGATCGACCAGTGCGGCGTGGCGTGCAAGGGCGATCTCGATCTGGGTGCGCAGGTCGTCCTCGTCGAACGGCTTGATGATGAAGCCGGCGGGCCGGGTGGCCTTCACACGGTCGAGGGTGCGCTGGTCGGTGTGGCCGGTGATGAAGACGAAGGGCACCTGCTCCAGCGCGTTGATGCGTTCGGCGATGTGGACGCCATCGCGCCCCCGGCCCAGGTTGATGTCCAGCAGGACCAGGTCGGGCCGGTGCACACTGATGGCCTGAAGTGCCCCCGCGGCATCGGGACAGGTGGCCACCACGCTGTGGCCCAGGTCGTGCAACAGCGTGGCGAGGTCGGCGGCGATCACCGCATCATCCTCCACGATCACCAGGCGAACGGCGTCCATCAGGCACGGGTGAAGTTGCGCACGGCGAAGCGCACCGTGGTGCCTCCGTCGCTGCGGACGGTCCATTCGGCCCGCAGCGTCTCGGCGAAGGTGGCCAGGATGCCGGTGCCCGAAAGGCGCTGCGCATCGCCAGCACCAGTGCGGCCGCCGGCCTCGTACCCCACCCCGTTGTCGCGCACCTCCAGCACGAGCATGTCGCCCTGGTCGTGCAGCGCGATGGCAAGCGTGTCGTCATGCGCGTCCCGCCCGGGGGTCGACGGGAAGGCGTGCTTGAGGGCGTTGGTGATGAGCTCGTTGAGGATGAGGCCCAGCGGCACGGCGCTGTCCACCTGCAGGCGCACGGGTCGCACATCCAGCGCCAGCGTGATGCGCTGGTCCATGGCATGGCTGCGGAGCAGTCCCCGGGCCAACTTCCCGATGTAGGCGTCCATGTGCACGCGGGTCAGTGCCGCGTCACGATACAGGTCCTGATGGACCAGGGCCAGGCTCTTGACGCGCATCATGGCCTCATGCAAGGCGGCGCGGGTGCCCTGATCGGACTCTTCGCGGGCCTGCAACCGCAACAGGCTGCCCACGGTCTGCATGTTGTTCTTCACCCGGTGGTGCAGCTCGTGGAGCAGCAGCTCCTTCTCCTTGAGGGCGGCACCGATCACCGCGTTCCTGTCGGCCAGCTGCTCGCTCGTGCGCTTCTTCGTGCGGTAAGCGCGCCAGGATAGAAGAGCGGCCAGGAGCAAAAGCACCGCTGCGGCGGCGATGACGCGGATGAGCATGGAGCGTCGGGCAAGCAGGGCCTGCTGATGGGCGAGGGCCACATCCTTGCGTTCGCTGTCGAAGCGCTCCTGCACCTCCACGATGGCCCGGGCGCGCTCGGCGGAGAACAGGCTGTCCTTCCACTGCATGTGCAGACGCAGATGGAACAAGGCACTGTCCGGTTCGCCGGTGCGTTCGTAGAGCCCTGAAAGCGCCAGGCCCAGATCGGCGAGCTCCTGGCGGAACGCACTGCGGTGGGCGATCCGGAGCGCTTCCAGGAAGAGGGGACGCGCCTCCTCATCACGCCCCAGGCGGACCAGGGCACGGGCGCGACCGGACAGGATGCTGCAGCGGGCGAAGTCATTGTCCGATGCGCCCAGCAGGGCGAGGGCATCCCGGTAGAACGCCTCGGCGAGCGAGTCGCGATGAAGGCCGAGCACGAGGCGGGCCTGTTCGAGGCGGGCCATGGCGGCATGCTCGCGGGCATCGATGCCGGCGAGCACAACCGCGGCACGACCGTAGAGGGCCTGCGCACTATCGGTCACCCCCATCCGTTCATACACCTCGGCCAAGCCGAAGGCGGCACCCATCTCCCAGGTCACGTCGCCCACCTCGCGGTAGGCCGCCATCGAAGCACGATAGGCCTCGATCGCCTTCTCCAGTCGGCCCTCATCGGTGTACAGGCTGCCGATGTTCGATCGCGTGGCTGCCACCGAACGCCGGTTGCCCGACCGCTCGAACCGCTTCAGGGCTTCCTGGAAACAGGCCAGCGCGGGGGCATGCGCGCCTTTCAAGTGATGGGCACGACCCATGAGGTTCAGCGCCCTGGCACTTCGCCAGCCCGCACCGAGCTCCTCCGCAAGGTCGAACATCCGCTGTCCATAGTGCAGCGCCGAGTCCGGATCCTTGAAGAGGTGGGCGCTCGTCAGCCGGTCGAGGAGAACGAGCCGGATCGTGTCCACCCTCTGCCCGTTCAGCGCCTCACGCAGGCTGTCCACCTGGGCCCGGACGGGCCCGCCGATCGTGAGAAGGAGGAGGAGGAGCGATGCGCGCACGTGGCCAAGTTCGACAGGAGCGCCGTTCCGGAGCGGTCGGGCCGGTCACGGAAGCTGCTGTGCCCGGGTGGCCGTGGGCACCGAGCCGCCGATGGTGAGCAGCACGCGATCGCGGTCGTTGCCGGCCCCGGCGTACTTCACGGTGCCGTCCATGTTCACATCCTCGGGCCAGTAGCCATTGAGGATCGCGGTGGGCACGAACCCGCCGATGCGCACGAGGATGGGGTCGCGGTCGTTGTTGGTGCCGGTGTACTTCACCACCCCGTCATAGCGCACATTGCCCTGCCAGAGCAGCTCCGCACCGCCCACCGCATGCCGGGCGTCGGTCCCGAAGACCGCCGTGGTCCCCAGACCGAGGTCGATGCTCAGGGGGGTGCCCGAGAGGACATGGTCCGCTGCGGTCATCACGCCCAGGTGGTTGCGGTGGCGCACGGCCAGCTTGTAGGGCACATCATCCTGATCGCAGAACAACACCGGGGAGGTGCCGTCCACGTCCACCACATCACCGTCGCGTTGCAGCAGGGCCGACCGAGCGTCGACCACCGTGGCGGGCAGTACCGGATCGCGCAGCTCCACCAGCACCCAGTCCACGATCGCATCCGGGCCGGTGACGGCGAGCACGCCCGGGGTCGTGGTGAGCGCGCCGGACGGAGTGTGGCCCATCGCCGTGTAGGGTTCCTGGAGCGGCAGGTGACCCAGGGCCCGCAGCGGGTCGGCCATCAGTCCGGTGCCGATGTCGTACGGGCCTTCGAGCAGCACCTTCAGGGCCAGCAGCCCCTGCCGGCATCCGGGCTGGGCGTACTTCGCAACGAACCCATGCTGGCCCGGTCCGGTGATGGTGGTGGTGCCGGTGCCGGGGTCCATGTCGACGCTGGTGTTGAACTCACCCCCCACCACCACCTCGGCCGATGGCCCGACCGCGATGGCGCGTCCGTGATCGATGGAGCCTCCGCCGACGGCGAAGCCCCAGCGCAAGCTGCCCGTGGCGGTGTAGCTGGCGGCGAAGATGTCGGTGCTGGCCACGGAGGTCAGCACCGTGCTGCCCGGACCGGGATCGATGTCCATCGGTGAACCCACGCGCCCGGTGATGTGCTCATGGCCCGCTGGATCGACCGCCACGTCGTCGCAGGTCTCCAGCGTGATGCCGGTACCGGCCAGATGCACGGCCCATTGGAACACGCCGCTGCCATCCAGCTTCACCAGCACACCGTCCATGGACCCCACCGGGGTGATCGTGACGGTGGCGGGCCCGGGGTCCACATCGATGTCCCCTTCGAGATCGCCGGTGATGTAGCAGGCGCCGCTGAGGTCCGTGGCCATCCGGTTGGCGCGGTCGAAGAGGGCACCACCGATCCGGCCCGCCCAGTCCAGTGCCCCGCCGGAGGTGAGCTTCAGCACGAACATGTCCAGATCGCCGGCCGAGGAGAGCGCGGCCGTGCCCGGGCCGGGGTCGAAGTCCACCGTCCCTTGGAACTGTCCGGTGACGAACACCGCTCCGGACGGATCGGTGGCGATGCCGTTCCCGATGTCGGTGCCCGCTCCACCGATGCCATGGGCCCACAGCAGATTCCCCGCGGGATCGAGCTTGAGCACGAACACATCCTGAAAGCCCGTGGTCGCGGTGGTCTGCACGCCGGGACCCGGGTCCAGGTCCACCGTTCCGGAGAAGAAGCCGGTGACCAGCACGTTGCCGGCATCATCCACGGCCACGGCCCGGCCTTCGTCGGCGCTGGTGCCCCCCAGCTGCCGGGCCCAGAGGAGCGTGCCGTTCGCTGCGTACTTCACCACGAACGCATCGGTGGACACACCGGTGGTGAGGGTGCTGACGCCGGCACCCAGATCCACGTCCACGCTGCCGCGGAACAGACCGGTGACGACCACGTTGTTGTTCGCATCTGTGGTCACGGAGCGTGCCTCATCGAACGAAACGCTTCCAAAGGAACCACCCCATAGGAAATTGCCGGCGGCGTCGACCTTGCGGATGAAGACATCCAGGTCGCTCACCGAGGAGACCGTGAAGACGCCTGGACCGGGGTCGAGGTCCATCGACAGGCTGAAGGTGCCCACGCTGAGCACGTTGCCGGCGTCATCCACGGCCACGCTGAAGGTGCGGTCCGCGGAATTGCCCCCGATGGCATGGGCCCAATCGAGGGTCTGCGCGTTGATCATGATGGGGCCGGCGACAGCCGGGATCACGAGGAGGAGGCACGGTCTCATTGGGCACAGGGTTGGTCCGAGCGGCAACCTAGGTCAACGGAGCGAACGGGCGATCGGCCTCCGGGCGAACGTCCGGGGGATCCGTGTGAACGATCCGGCTCAGGACCAGGTGCTCAACTTCTCGCCGGCCACCGCCTGTTCCACGCGGGCCATCACCTCGGGGGTGAGCAGGTCCTGCGCGTCGACCGCCTTGAGGTTCTCCTCCAGCTGGGCCACCTTGCTCGCCCCGAGCATCACCGTGCTGACTCGGGGATTCTTCAGGCACCAGGCGATGGCGAACACCGGCAGCGAGAGCCCGAGCTCCTGCGCGATGCCCTTGAGCTCCTCCACCTTCTTCAGGCGGGCCTGGTTCAGCTCGCGCTCCTTCAGCCACTCGAGCCCGGCCATGCGCAGCCGCGATGATGCGTCGCCCTCCAGCGTGTGCTTGCCGCTGAGGATGCCGCTGGCCAGGGGGCTCCAGATGGTGGTGCCCAGGCCCACCGTGTCGTAAAGCGCGGCGAACTCCTCCTCCACCTTGGCGCGGTGGAACAGGTTGTACTGCGGCTGCTCCATGGTGGGGCCGATCAGATGGTGCGCCTGCGCGAAGGCATGGGCCTCCTTGATCTCCGCAGCGCTCCACTCGCTGGTGCCCCAATACAGCACCTTGCCCTGCATGATCAACTGGTGCATCGTCCACACCGTTTCGCCGATGGGCGTGGCGGGGTCGGGTCGGTGGCAGAAGAAGAGATCCAGGTATTCGACCTGCAACCGCCGCAAGGCATCGTGGCAGGCCTCCACCACATGCTTGCGGTGCAGGCCCACCTGTGTGGGCAGCTTGCCGCCGGCGCCGAAGAAGACCTTGCTGCTCACGGTCCAGGTGTCGCGCGGCCATTCCATCTTCCGCAGGATGCGGCCCATCACGCGCTCGCTCTCGCCACGCGCATAGATCTCGGCGTTGTCGAAGAAGTTGACGCCGTGGTCGTAGGCGAGCTTCATCAGCGCCTCGGCGGTGTCGTCGGTGATCTGTTTGCCGAAGGTGAGCCAGGAGCCCAGCGAGAGCTCGGAGAGTTGCAGGCCGGCGTGGCCGAGGCGGCGGTGGCGCATGAGAGCGGGGCTTGGGAGCACAAAGGTGCGCACGTCCGGTGCATTCCACGACCGATGGCCGCATGGGGGATCGACCTGACAGGAACGGGGCGTTCATTCCGTTTTCATCGGCGTTGCCGGTCCGCTTCACCTGTTGATCGGACCTTTCGGCCGTACAGGTGGAAGCAGAGGAGACCTGCCGACGCCCGGGCATGGCCGACGAAGGGACGAACGGCTCAGTGGGTGGGCTCGAACGGAACCCGTTGCACTGGCCGGCGTGAACGCGGGTCTCCTCGTCCCCCCTTGGCGGGGGGCATCCCCTGGATGACCCGAACTTCGCGGCATGCGCATCCTGATCATCGAGGACGAGCCCAAGGTGGCCGGCTTCCTCAAGCAGGGCTTGGAAGAGAGCGGCTATGAGGTGCTCAACGCGTACGATGGCCCCACGGGCCGGCAGCTGGCGTTGCAGGAGCCGGTCGACCTGGTGCTGATGGACGTGGTGATGCCGGGCATGAACGGGATCGACACGTGCAAGGCGATCCGCAAGGCCGGGGGCCGCATGCCGATCCTGATGCTCACGGCGCTGGGCACCACGGACGACAAGGTGAACGGCCTGGATGCAGGTGCGGACGACTACCTGGTGAAGCCGTTCGAGTTCAAGGAACTGCTGGCACGCGTGCGATCGCTCACCCGGAGGGGGTCGGTGACCAACGCCCAGGCCGAGCAACTCGAATACGGCGGGCTGCTGCTGGACCTGGCCCGGAAGGAGGCGGTGCGCGAGGGTCGTCGCATCCCGCTCACGGCAAAGGAGTTCGCCCTGCTGGAGTACCTCATGCGGAACGCGGAGCGCGTGGTGAGCCGGGCACAGATCAGCGAACGCGTGTGGGACATCGACTTCGACACGGGCACCAACGTGGTGGAGGCCTACGTGAAACTGGTGCGCAAGAAAGTGGACCGTGAGTTCGAGCCGAAACTGATCCATACGCGTGTGGGTTTCGGCTACATCCTCACCGACCGGCCATGACCATCCGCACGAGGCTGGCCCTGCAGTTCATGCTGCTGGCGTCGCTTGTGCTGGGCGGAGCGTTCGTCACCGTGTACCTGCTCTCGGCCGCCTACCGGTCGGACGAGTTCCTGGGCCGCATGCGCGACCGGGGCACCAACGCGGCCAAGCTGCTGATCCAGGTGGACGAGGTGAGCGAGCAGCTGCTCAGGAAGATCGAACGCGACAATCCCGTGCGTTTGCCCGACGAGTCCATCCGGATCTTCGATCACCACGATTCGCTCATCTTCCAGCTCGGCACGGACAACGTGGCCGCGGTGCCCACGGTCCTGCTGGACGAGGTGCGGCTGGAGGGAACGGTCGAGCGGCGGGTCGGCCCCCGGGAGGAGGTCCTGTTCCCCTTCAACGACCGGTACGAGCGCTTCGTGGTGGTGGTGAGCGGGAACGACATCTTCGGGCGCAGCAAGCTGGCCAACCTGCTGAAGGTGCTCCTCTTCACCTACCTGTTCGGGGTGCTTCTCACCTTTCTGGTGGGCCGCTGGTACGCGAGCCGTGCCTTGAGGCCGGTGCAGCGATTGGTGGGCGCCATGCGGCGCATCGGACCCACGGAACTGGATCACAGGGTGCCGGTGGGCGTGTCACAGGACGAGATCGCCGAGCTGGGCCGCTCGTTCAACGAACTGCTCGAGCGGCTGCAGGGGGCGTTCTCCGCGCAGCGCAATTTCATCGCCAACGCCTCGCACGAGATGCGCACACCGCTCACCACCATCTCCGGGCAGATCGAAGTGCTGATGATGCGGGACAGGGAGCCCGCGGCGTACCGCGAGGCGCTGCGCTCGGTGCTGGACGACATGCACGCGCTGAACCGCCTGGCCGACCGGCTGCTGCTGCTGGCGCAGGCGGAGAACGAGAGCACCATCACCACCTTCGCGCCGGTGCGCATCGACGAGGTGCTCTGGTCCGCCCGGCATGAGGTGCAGCGGTCCGACCCGCGCCACAGGGTCGCGGTCCTTATCGCCGACGTGGAGGATGAGAGCGACCTGTTGGTGAGCGGTAACGAGGCGCTCCTGCGCTCCCTGGTGAGCAACCTGATGGAGAACGCGTGCAAGTATTCCGATGACGGCTGTGCTTCGGTGAAGTTGAGCGGCCGCGGAAAGGACCTGTTGATCGAGGTGTCGAACACGGGCCCGGGGATCGCACCGGAGCACCACGAACGCATCTTCGAACCCTTCTACCGGGCGCGCAACACCGGAGGGACCCGGGGCCATGGCATCGGGCTCTCATTGGTGCGGCGCATCGTTGAGCTGCATGGCGGCACGATCGGCCTGCGTTCATCCGTGGGCCGGGGTGCCGACTTCAGTGTGGCGTTGCCCAAGTCCTCGTAGGGATCCACCGTCTTTTCATGCCGTGTTCCCGTGCCCATCATGTGGGCGCCGGTGCTTTGCACTGGACCAAGCACACGAACGCCATGGAGGACCATACCGACCTTAGGACCAGGCGCGGAGGCCAGGCCCCGCTGATCATTCCAGGCGCGCTCACGGCCGGAGCGCTCGCCACGACCGCCCACTTCTGGCAGCGGAACGAGAAACGGCAGGTGGAGATGGACCAGGGCCTGCTGCGCAACGAGCGGCTCCTTGGGGAGAAGCTCGTCCTGGAGAAGCGTGTGGCGGACGCGAGCAGCGGACCGGGCAGCGAGCGCGAGGAACGACAGGAGGCCGAACAACACGCACGCGACCTGGAACGACGGCTGCTGGCGGCCGAAGAGCGCCATCGCACCTTGTCCGCACGGGCGCAGCGCGCCGATCGTTCCGAACGGAAGGCCAGGGAGCTGGAGGCGGCGCTGGGCCGGCTGCACGCCGACCTGGGCGCATCACGGCAGGAGGCGGACGACCTGCGGCTCACCCTCGCCGGGCTGCGCAACGAGCGCGATGCGCTCGACGCCCGCCTGGCATCGCAGACCAGCGGCGCGCTGATGCTGAACAACACCACCGTGGAGGCCGTGCGCGGTACGGAACGCCGCCTCACGGTGAAAGCCCGCCGGACGCAGCAGATCCGCATGGCCTTCGACCTGCCCGCCGGGCTCGCCGACGCGGCGAACGTCCGCATCACCGCTCCCGATGGGAAGGCGTACGGCAGCGCCGACCCGGTGTACAGCCTGGAGCGCAGCAACTCCTCCGGGGATGCCCTCGCCTCGATCGACCTCACCGGGGGCGCCTACCCGGAGGAGGGCAAGGCGCGCGTGCACCTGCG
>Ga0138256_10003156_pt1 | contig 17576 bp, 11 predicted proteins | sample KNB2016incub_MG_FD_105486 | JGI IMG/M metagenome (GOLD analysis project Ga0138256, IMG submission 105486) | Active sludge microbial communities from wastewater in Klosterneuburg, Austria - KNB2014incub_MG | ecosystem: Engineered > WWTP > Activated sludge > Unclassified | place: Austria... | reverse complement strand
CCATGCAGGCTACTTCCAACAAGATTGTGAACTACGATTCACTAAACCAGCAAACAGGAGTGAGAAAGACAAAGCCGGTAAATGTAAGTGGTGTATATAACCTGAACACTACTATTAGCTACAGTGTACCGGTTCGTTTTTTAAAGGGAAGTATAGAACTGAGCAGCGGAGCTGGTTTTAACAGGGGAAAACAACTCACTAATACAATGACCGGGGACATGGCGGTAAATACTATTAAGACACTGACACTGGGGCCTGATCTGAGACTGGATATAAACCCAACACCAAAACTGAATATCGGGTTGGGTGCCGGTATCAGTTATAACAACACGAAATACTCATTGCAACCAGGCTTCAGCAATAATTATCTTTCGCAGGAATATACTACATCGCTGGATTGGGAAATGCCCAAAGGTTTTTTCTTCGCTACCGATTTTAATTATACGATCAACAGCCAGCGGGCAGCGGGCTTTAATATAAAAGTGCCATTGTGGAATGCCAGTATCAGCAAGCAAATGCTGAAGTTCAACCGCGGCGAATTGAAATTCAGTGCCAGGGACCTGTTGAACAGGAACGTGGGCATTAGCCGCAATACCAATAATAACTATATTGAAGATTCAAGGGTGCTGACGCTGCGCCAGTTCTTCCTGCTCAGCTTTACTTATAGTTTAAGTAAAACAGGATTAAATAATGCAGGAGGTGGTGGAATGAGGGTGATAGCAAGGTAGGATTGTTGTAAGAAAACTTTAAACACCTGTGTAGAAAAGTGCCTATTTAGCCTTGGATAATAACCCGGCATCACCGCTATGAGGGAATAGTAATCCTGTTTGGAGAAACACTATTTGATTTCATAGTGTAACTTTTATTTTTCTGATTAATCTTTTGCTATAAACCGGTAGCCTACCCCTGATTCGGTGATTATATGTACCGGCCGGTTAGCGTCAGTTTCTATTTTCTTCCTTAGTTGTGCAATAAACACCCGTAAATATTGTGTCTGCCGGATATAACCCGGCCCCCATACTTCACGCAGCAGGTACTGGTGTGTAAGCACTTTTCCTTCATGCTGTGCCAAAAGGCTTAATAGTTTATATTCTGTTGCCGTTAGCTTTACCGGCTCTTTATTTTTGTTTACAGATCTTGCTGCAAGGTCAATTTGTAAATCGCCGGCATCCACAACCGGGTTGTTTTCCTCGTTTACTATACCCCGCAACGCAGAACGAATACGGGCCAGCAATTCGCCAGTTCGGAAGGGTTTTACCAGGTAATCATTGGCGCCGTTGTCCAATGCTGACACAATATCATCTTCACTGCTTTGTACTGAAAGGATGATAACGGGTTTGGTGTACCATTCTCTTAGTTTTTTTAAAACACTGTGACCGTTTTCATCCGGCAGGCCCAGATCAAGTATTATTAAATCCGGCGGATGATTGGCTGCAATTCGTAAACCTTCGCTGGCTGTTTCGGCTGATTCCACATTGAAGCTGTTGCTTTCCAATGTAATTTCAAGCAATCTGCGTATCTGCGCTTCATCATCTATTACCAGTAAAGCAGCGTTATTCATTTTTTAGATTTTGACGTATGATGTTTCAGCGGGTATCTCTATGGTGAACCGGGCCCCATGCGGCACATTTTCCAGTAGTACAGTTCCATTATGTGCTTCAACAAAACCTTTTACAATTGACAAGCCAAGACCGCTGCCGCCGGTTTTCGAATTGCTGAGCCGGTAAAACTTATCAAACACTTTGCTAATTTCTTCCGGAGGAAAACCGGGTCCCCTGTCTTCAATAGTAAGTACCAGCTGGTTGGTTTCTTTTTTAATACTGCTATGTGCCTCTTCTTTGGTATTCAGTGAATAGATTTTATCCGCCTTGTTGTTTACCTGTATTAATATATCGCTGTACTCAGGAGTATAAAGGGCGGCATTATATAAAAGGTTGTACAGCACCTGTTCCATCAATCCATAATCCAACTTGTAAAGTGGCAGGTTTTCCTCTATCTGTATAATAAGCTGGTGATGTTTCAGCTGTTGTTCTAATCGCTGGATAACATCGTACAGTAACTCACTTACATCTGTCCAGTCTTTTTTCGGCTGTATAAAACCGGACTCCAGTCTTGACATACTCAGCAGGTTTTCTACCTGCTGGTTTAATCGAAAGGCAGCTACTGAAATTCCGGCTATCAGCTCTTTCTTATTTTCTTCTGTGAGTTTAGCAGGGTCTGCCAGTAAGTTGTCAGTAGCACCAACGATTGCTGATATAGGTGTTTTCAGTTCGTGGGATAATGAATTGAGCAAGGTGTTATAGAGCTTCACAGTTTTTCCCTTCTCTTCCTTTTCCCGCACTTGTTTTTCAATGCGGCGTATGCGGTTGGTGAGTACTGCATTAATAAGCACAATCAGGAAATACATAAGGAAGAGTACACCATCTTCTGCAGAACCAATATGAAAAGTATATTTTGGTTCTATGAAAAAGAAGTTCCAAACCAGGGCACTGAGTGAAGCCGCCACCAGCACCGGAAAAATATCGAACATAATGGCGATAAGCGAAACTATAAGCAGCAATAAAAAGGCCACCACTTTATAATCCATCCAGTCAGATAGTAAATAACAAATACCGGATATCAGTACGACGAGACCCAGGCTGATAAGTATTTGGAGAGACCTGCTGATTTTAGTTAAACGTTCTAGCATGTGTGGAAATAGAAGACAAAGGTAATTGTGTATTTATAAGCGAGGTATAAAATGAAAGAATAGGGGTGTAAAGATTTTATAAAGATTTTCTCAACGCTATTTTTTGATTTTTCGCTGCTATACTTTTGGCAGTTGTAATTTATCATACCCGATGTCTTCACACAATAAAGTATCCGTTGCTGGTCTGCTCATTGCCCTTGGCATTATTTATGGCGATATTGGCACTTCTCCCTTATACGTTTTAAATGCGATTACCAACGGGAAGGAAATCACAGCCGAACTGGTTACCGGTTCATTTTCGCTTATCATCTGGACACTGACACTTCAAACCACTGTGAAATACGTAATTCTTACCCTGAATGCGGACAACAAAGGTGAGGGAGGTATTTTCTCCTTATTTGCGCTGGTTAGGCGCAGAAAGAGGTGGCTGGTTATGCCTGCCATGGTTGGCGGGGCTGCCTTGCTGGCCGATGGAATTATAACCCCACCTATTTCCGTTACATCTGCTATTGAAGGATTAAAGCAGGTGCCCCTGCTTTCCTCCATTTCTCAAACAACCATCATTTATATAGTTATTGGTATACTGACACTTTTATTCTTTATCCAACAGTTTGGTACTTCCTTTATCGGAAAATTTTTTGGCCCGGTTATGGCCTGCTGGTTTTTGATGCTCGCTATCCTTGGCTCTGTTCACCTGGCAGATGAGCCGGGTATACTGAAGTCATTCAATCCTTATTATGGTATAAAGCTGCTTATTGAATATCCCAAAGGTTTTTACATTCTCGGGGCTGTGTTTTTGTGTACCACAGGGGCGGAAGCTTTGTATTCCGACCTGGGCCACTGTGGTAAATGGAATATCCGGAACTCCTGGATTTTTGTAAAGAGTTGTTTAATCATCAACTACCTCGGGCAAGGCGGGTGGTTGCTCAGCCATTTTGAAGGAAAGACCATTACAGCGGATATGATCAATGAGGGGTTCAACCCGTTTTATGGTGTTATGCCCGGGTGGTTTCTCTATTTTGGTATTACCATTGCCACAGCCGCTGCTATCATTGCCAGCCAGGCACTTATCTCCGGATCGTTCACACTGGTGAGTGAGGCGATGCGGCTGAACCTTTGGCCAAAGCTGAAAATAAAATATCCCACAGAAGCAAGGGGACAATTGTTTATTTCTTCTGTTAACCTGTTATTGTATGCAGGTTGTATCGGTATTGTACTTTATTTTAAAAAAGCCGCCAATATGGAAGCAGCATATGGGCTGGCGATTACCCTTTGTATGATTGCCACTTCTATCCTATTCTCTAATTATCTTGTTTTAAGAAGAGCCAAATCATTTTGGATATACTTATATCTCGCTGTGTTCCTGCTGATTGAAATCAGTTTTCTACTGGCCAACATTCAAAAATTTCCACACGGTGGTTATGTGGCCCTGGTTGTAGGCGGATTGTTGTTTGGTGTGATGTATATATGGTTCAAAGCAAGAAAGATCAAAAACAGGTATGTGGAATTTGTACGGCTTGAGCATTATGTACCTAAGATTCAAGAGTTGAGTAACGACCGGTCAGTAGCTAAGTATGCCACCCACCTTGTATATCTTACCAGTGCAGATAACCCCAGGGAAGTTGAACACAAAGTTGTTTATTCTATTCTTAACAAAAAGCCGAAACGGGCCGATATATATTGGTTGGTTCATGTTGATACGGTGGATAACCCATATACCAGCGAGTATTGCGTAGAACACATTATCCCCAATGACATTATCCGCATCGATTTTAAATTGGGTTTTCGGATAGCACCCCGTATCAATTTAATGTTCAGAAAAGTAGTGGAAGAACTTGTGATGAACAAAGAGGTTAATGTTGTCAGCCGCTATGAAAGTCTTGCTAATACAAATACGGTTGGCGACTTTCAGTTTATTGTCATGGAAAAGTACATCAGCCAGGATGGGGAACTTCCCTTCTTTGAAAAACTGGTAATGCGGTTCCACTTTTGGCTAAAAGGAATCAGTTTATCAGAAGAAAAAGGGTTTGGGCTTGACCCTGCTAATGTTACCGTGGAGAAGTTTCCGCTGGTAGTAGGGCAGGTGCCACAAATGAAACTAAAAAGAATCTATAACGAATGAACCAGGCTGGCGGCTTTGGTTTATAAACTAAAACTAAACCGGCTGCCCCTGCCTTGCCCGGAATCAACTGCTATAACTCCGCCCTGCGCTTCAATAAATTCCTTGCAGATAGCAAGACCAAGTCCGGTGCCCTGTTTGTTGCCCGGCACTTTAAAATAGCGATCAAAAATTTTATCTAAATATTTTGGTTCAATACCCTTGCCGGAATCCTGTACGGCAAACTCTGTTTTACCTTCTTTTAACTGCACGGATATAGTAACAATGGAACCACCAGAAGAATGACGGATAGCATTAGTGAGAAAATTATTGAGAACCCAGGTGGTTTTATCTGCATCGGCATGTACTGCAGGCAGTTTATCTGACACCTCCTTATTAATAGTGATATCCTTTTCCTTTGCCGCATTCAAGACGGATTCCAGGGCCTTATCAACCAGGGCTGCCGGGTTAATCGCCTGTATGTTCAACTGTATCTTACCACTCTCCACCTGCGACATATCCAGTAACTCACTCAGTATCCGTAACAATCTTTTATTATCATCCTTTATACTTTGCACCAGTTCTTTTTGTTCGGCAGTAAGGCTGCCCATCCGTTCATCTTCCAGTAGTTTCAAACTGAAATCAGATGATGCAAGGGGTGTTTTTAATTCATGTGAGATAGTAGCAATGAAATTTGTTTTGGCGACATCCAGTTCTTTGAAAGGGGTGATGTTCTTCAGAACAATAACATTACCGGTTTGTAGCCCTTCATGTGTCAATTCGATTATTTCCTTGGTGAAATAATTTTCCTTTCCTTCAACTACAATCTTGAAAGGAGTGTTGTTTTCCTCGTTCACAAGGAAACGAAACAGGTCATTTCTTTTCTTTACCTCTTCTTGTGCCAGACCGATGATCTCTTGTTCTTTCAGGTTCAGCACTTGCAGAGCCTGCTGGTTGGCAAAAAGCACTGTACCTTTTTTATCAATGCCGATACTGGCATCTTTTAATGAATTAATAACGGCTTCAGCCCGTTGCTTTTCAAATAATATTTTTGCCAGGTTGCTATGTTCATATTCATCCAGCCGTTCGGCCATACTGTTAAAGGCATTTGCCAGTTCGCCAAATTCATCTTTCCGGTTCAGGTGTATGCGTTGACTGTAATTTTTATTGGCAATGGCCTTTATACCCTCAGTGAGTTTAGCTACCGGTGAAGCCACTAAAGAAGGGAAGTTGAACAAAAAGGTGAACCCAAGCAGGAAACAGATGGTTACACAGATGGTAATAATGGTTTTGGCATTTTGTGCCTCATGCTGTGCCGCCCTGTTCTTATTGTCTATAGCCTGCAGGTTCAGCTGCATGATACCGCTGATATCTTTTCGTATCAGCCCGGCCAGTGAATCAACCCTGTCGCTTGTTTTCAGGATGTCAAAATTTTTTCGAAGAGAAACAGTCAGTTCCTTTTCACCGGGTTCGGTAACATTTTTTTCCTGCAGTTGCAGGTTTGTTTCAAAGCGGCTGAAATCAGTTGCTGCACCAGAATTGCTGTCTAGTTCTTTCAGCATGTCTTTGGTATAGTTCAGCGTTTCATAATTATCCTGTACAATAGCTTTGGCATCCTGGCTTACTTTATTGAAATAAAAAAAACTGACAGCAGCCACAGTAATGAACAGGACAAATAAAAAAAGTCCCCCAAGGGCTATTTTGGTTTTTAGTTTAGCAGCCATCAGGATAGTATGATAAGGTCAACATCATTTTTTGAAAGGGTTTTCAGTAACTGGTTGAATAAATTGGTTCGGAGGATAACCTGGAACAAATTTAGGTGAGGTTTGCCAATGCAGACTGTTGTTATTTGTTTTTCTTCTACCACTTCCACAATAGCTTTGGCAATATTTGTATGCTTTAATTGTATTACTTCTGCCCCCAACTCAGTTGCATTCTTAAAATTATTGATCAGGTGCCGTTGTGCTGCTAACGGGATCTTATCCATCGCTTCTTTAGGCGTTTGCACATATACTACATACCACTGACAGTTGTAATAAGAAGCTAATCGGGCTGTTTTCCGGATGATGCGCTGGGCTATATCATGATTGGTAGAAATACATGCCAGGAAACGTTCATGCCGCCATGATTTTTCTTTACCGGTTACCTCATAGTCTACTTTTCTTTCCACCTGTCCTGCCACTTCTTTTAATGCCAGTTCCCGCAACTGTAATATTTTTTCTGACTGAAAAAAATTAGCCAATGCCTGCTGAACTTTGCTATGGTCATATATTTTTCCTTCCTTCAACCTTGTTATCAGTTCATCTGCAGTCAGGTCAATATTTACTACCTCATCAGCCATCTGCAGCAATTTATCTGGTACCCGTTCAGTTACTTCCACACCAGTAATATCTTTTACATCTTCATTGATGCTTTCAATATGCTGGATGTTGACAGCAGTTATCACATCGATACCGGCTTCTAAAATATCAATTACATCCTGCCAGCGTTTTTCATTCTTACTGCCTGGAATATTGGTGTGTGCCAGTTCATCAACAATCACTACATCGGGTTGCAGCAATAAAATGGTTTGTACATCCAGCTCGTCCAATTGTTTGCCTTTGTAAAAGACATGTCTTCTTGGAATTACCGGTAAACCCTCTAGCAATTCCTGGGTTTCTTTACGGTTATGCGTCTCAACATAACCTACTTTTATATTCACACCATTTCGAAGCAGGGTATGAGCTTCCTGGAGCATACGATAGGTTTTTCCCACACCGGCACTCATACCGATATAGATCTTCAACTTTCCTTTCTTGTCCTGCTGAAGTTTAGCTAACCATTTATTTGCTTCCAGTTCTCCCATATCAAAACGAAACCGCTATTGATGAGGTAATAAATGTAGTATTACCGGTAATACCGGAGGGTTTACTAAAGATATCATCTTTACTGCTCAGGTTTCTTATCTCCAACCGTACTAACACATTTTTTGCCGGGCTGTTGTCAATGTTTATTGAATAGCCAGTTGTTTGAAAACCATTTGGTGAGCCGGTGGCAATGACAACTCCGTTCTCATCATTATAATGCTCCAGTCTTCCGGCTATCACCCATTTATTATTGAAGGCATATTTTAAAATCAATACAGGAGAATACCAGGTATTCTTATCATCACTTCCGGAAAATTTTTCTTCTGTACCGATATCGAAGCCTGCTGTTACTCCAAACTTGTCAGTGACATTGAATATTCCATAGATATTATGGAAAAGCCTGGACAACCTTGCACTGTCAGGTTTATCAGTTCCAATAAAAGTGCTGTAGTTCAGCAATACTTTATCAGAAGGTTTGAATTGAATCTGTGTGCCCCAGCTCATCAGTGAATTACCACTTACTCTTGTGATCCGTTGCCAGCCATTCAATGCCAGTCCACTCAGCAGCCATTTACTATTATCAGAAGAGTAAGTGATCTTTGCACCGGCTTCAAAGTAAGGGGAATTGTCTGCGAGGATACTTCTTGTAATATTCCAGCAATCTTTGCTGGTGGCGCTTTCAAATCCGATATGCGAGCCAAATATCCCTGCATCTAACCAGAGATTTTTCTTCTTACTGATTTTTACACCAGCATTTGCTTCGTAAATATTTTTCAATACTCCGGGTTCGGCTGCATAGTTTGCATTCATGTATGTTCCTGCGGCTAATGCAAGATTTGCCCTTACTCTTTCAGCAGAGTAATTTGCTTTTATAAAGCCAAGGTTCAGGTTAAATTCATTGTGCCGGTTATGGCTGTAAATAAAGCCCGGACGGTTGTTGTCTAATGGCTTATTAAAATCATATTGGTAATATGCTTCCGCATAGCCACTGATGGTAAGTGAGCCAGTTGAGTCCTGCGCCATTAATTGTATACTTATCAATAAGGCTGTTCCAAATAAAATCTTTTTCATCTTCCAAAAATTAATCTTTTGTATTATTTTAAATTATCTAATGCAATATTCAGCTTCAACACATTCACTTTTGAAGGGCCAAGAATGCCAGCCAATGGTTGTTGAATATGCTCTTTAACCAATGCTTTTATTTTTTCTTCTGGTAAATTACGAACTGCAGCGACACGTTTTACCTGTATATATGCTCCTGCTGGTGAAATATCAGGGTCCAGTCCGCTTCCTGAAGCAGTAACCATTTCCGCTGGAATCTCTTCTTTTTTTATCCCGGGGTTATGCACTAAGAAACTATCAATCCTGTCTTTTACAATTTCTAAGTAATCAGGATTGGATGGGCCTTTATTACTTCCGGCAGAACCGGCAGCATTGTAATCCACTGCAGAATGTCGGCCCCAGAAGTATTTGTCATCCGTAAATTTCTGACCTATTTTTTCATAGCCCGCGACCTTACCGTTTACCGAAACGGTTTCACCTTTTCCGCCACCTGGTGTTGTTTTACCAATTCCTGCAATCAGCAGCGGATATAATACTGCACACAGGACGATCATTACCAGAGTCAGTTTCATAGCGATCAATAAATTCTTTTTCATTTCTTCTTTTTTAATCAATTATATAAACAGGCCAATGGCCATATCAATTAATTTGATACCAATAAATGGAACAATAACACCACCTAATCCATATATCAGCAGGTTTCTTCTTAGTAATGCACTGGCGCCGATAGGCCTGTATTTTACTCCTTTTAATGCAAGTGGTATCAGCAATGGAATGATAATAGCATTGAAAATGATTGCTGATAAAATTGCAGACTCAGGACTTTTCAATCCCATGATATTCAAAGCCTGTAGTGCCGGGATAGAAGCGATGAATAAAGCCGGTACAATAGCGAAATACTTGGCCACATCATTGGCAATTGAAAAGGTAGTCAGGGTTCCCCTTGTGATGAGTAATTGTTTACCGATCTCCACCACTTCGATCAGCTTGGTAGGGTCATTATCAAGATCCACCATGTTGCCGGCTTCTTTGGCCGCCTGGGTACCGCTATTCATAGCAACACCAACATCTGCCTGTGCCAGGGCCGGGGCATCATTGGTGCCATCACCCATCATGGCTACCAGTTTTCCGCTTTGTTGTTCTTTGCGGATATAATTCATTTTATCTTCCGGTTTTGCTTCGGCAATAAAATCATCCACACCAGCTTTTTCTGCGATGTATTTTGCAGTTAAGGGGTTGTCACCGGTTACCATAACTGTCTTTACTCCCATCTTTCTTAATCTTTCAAAACGTTCCTGTATACCGGGCTTAATGATATCCTGTAATTCAATGACGCCCTGCACCTTATTGTTTACAGCAACAACCAATGGTGTTCCGCCATTCGATGCTATCTGGTTTACCCTAACTTCTGTTTCTTTGGGAAAAGGGTTACTATTGTTGTAAGCGATCTTTTTGATGGCATCAAAAGCTCCTTTTCTTATTTTCATTCCATCGGGTAAATCAACACCACTGCTTCTTGTTTCGGCAGTAAATTCAATCATCCTGGTATCAGCAGGTAATTGTTTTACATGGATATTTTCCTCACCTGCCAATTCAACGATTGATTTTCCTTCAGGAGTTTGATCGGCAAGCGAAGCAAATACGCAGTTACTTATAAAGTCGGTCATTTCAATTCCATCTGCAGGCCAGAAGTTTGTTGCTTTCCTGTTGCCAATGGTTATAGTGCCGGTTTTATCTAATAATAGCACATCAACGTCACCGGCAGTTTCTACTGCTTTACCGCTCTTGGCAATTACGTTTGCCCGCAATGCCCTGTCCATGCCCGCAATACCGATGGCAGACAACAAACCACCAATCGTTGTTGGTATTAAACAAACAAACAAAGAGATGAATGCTGCAATGGTGATGGGTGTATTAGCATAGTCAGCAAACGGCTTCAATGTAACACACACAATAATGAATATAAGTGTGAAGGTTGCCAATAGAATTGTAAGGGCAATTTCATTGGGTGTCTTTTGCCTGGATGCGCCTTCCACGAGGGCAATCATTTTGTCCAAAAATGATTCGCCGGGCTCTGTGGTCACTTTTACTTTAATCTTATCACTGAGGACTTTGGTGCCGCCTGTTACGGAAGATTTATCGCCACCAGCTTCCCTTATTACCGGAGCTGATTCACCGGTGATGGCAGATTCATCAATAGTAGCGATTCCTTCCACTATCTCTCCGTCTATTGGTATCACATCACCTGATTCGCAGATAAAGAAATCGCCTTTGCTCAATTGAGAAGAAGATACAACCTTCACTTCGTTTACATACATGTCACCAACTGTAAATACTTTTTTCGCCGGAGTGTCCTGCCTGGTCTTTCTTAAACTTTCTGCCTGTGCTTTGCCTCTTGCTTCTGCTAATGCCTCAGCAAAATTTGCAAACAGCACTGTGAGTAAAAGAATGACGAATATGGTTATGTTGTACCATAATGCACCTTGTGAGTTATCGCCGGTGAACAGCTGATACATGGTAACAGCCAACATCACGGCCGTGCCGATCTCAACAGTAAACATGACCGGGTTCTTTACCATCAGCCCAGGGTTCAGTTTTACAAAGGACTGCTTAACAGCCGTACCCACCAGGGCCGGCTCAAATAATCGTATACTACGTTTGTGCTTTGTCATGGTCTTTGTTAGTTAATACAATGAAAAATATTCTGCAATAGGACCTAGTGCCAGTGCTGGTAAATAAGATAATGCAGTTAATATGATGATCACGGCCAGTGTCATTACTCCGAATGTGCCGGAATCAGTTCTTAATGTTCCCGGTGATTCAGGGATGAATTTTTTATTGGCCAGTAAACCGGCAATGGCTATTGGGGCAATGATGGGTAAAAACCTTCCGAGTAATAACACTATACCTGTGGTTACATTCCAGAAAATATTATTATCACCCAATCCTTCAAAACCACTTCCGTTATTGGCATTTGCAGAGGTAAACTCGTAGAGCATTTCTGAAAAACCGTGATAGGATGGATTATTGAGCCATGCGCCTGGTTTTACCTGCCAGGCTATATCAGGATGATGCGCCACCATGTATGCAGCGAGTGCAGTAAAACCTTTGATAAGAAATGCAGAGAGCAGGGTTATCAATGCAGCAATCTTTACTTCCCTTGCTTCTACTTTATGCCCCATGAATTCAGGTGTCCTTCCCACCATCAGCCCGGAAATAAATACGGCAATGATGATAAATATGAAATAGTTTAAGATACCGACACCAACACCACCATATAATGCATTAATCATCATGTCCAATAAAACAACTCCGCCAGATATAGGTGTTAAACTATCATGCATACCATTTACCGAACCGTTGGAGGTGGAGGTAGTGGCGACACTCCATAGCGCAGTAGCTGCTGCACCCAATCTTACTTCCTTGCCCTCCATACTACCGGTGGTTTGTGCAATACCGAGCTGATCAATAGCCGGGTTGCCCTTTGTTTCATAATAAATATTGATGGCACAGAAAATGACGAATAAAAAAGTCATCACCGCAAAAATTACATGGGCCAGTTTCTTCCGGTTGATGTAAAAACCCAATGCAAATACCAATGCAATCGGGATTAATAATATAGAAATGGTTTCAACGGCGTTGGTGATGTAGTTAGGATTTTCCAACGGATGTGATGAGTTAACACCAAACCATCCGCCACCATTGGTGCCGAGTTGTTTGATAGCAATCATTCCGGCAGCAGGTCCTCTTGAAACCTGTACCGTGTCGCCCTGCAGAGTGCTTATAGTGTCTTTCCCGTCAAAACTGGTGGGTGTACCATTGAATGCAAGGATAACCGCTACGACAATTGATAACGGCAATAAAATTCTTGTAACTGATTTTACAAAGTAGTTCCAGAAGTTACCAAGGCTCTCTGTAGTTTTTTCTTTGAATGCATTTAACAAACCTACTAATACTGCAATACCGGTTGCAGCACTTACAAATTGCAGAAAAGTGATAACAAAAAGTTGGGTAAAATAAGTTAAGCCTGACTCACCGGAATAGTGTTGCAGGTTACAGTTTACCAGGAAACTGATCGCAGTATTAAATGCCAGGTCAGGTGTCTGACCAGGGTTTCCATCCGGGTTCAACGGAAGTTTATGCTGAAAGATGAGCAAAAAGAAAGCATAGACCAGCCATAGCATATTGATGGTGAGCATAGTCTTGAGGAACTGTTTCCAGTTCATACTTTCAGTAGGGTTAATGCCGCAAACCCTGAAGAAAAACTTTTCAACAGGATTCATAAAGTCGGTGAGAGTCCGTTCTCCCTTAAACACTTTTGCGATGTACTTACCAAGGGGGTAAGCCAGCAAAACTGTAATAAGAAAGGTTATTACTACAGCCAGAATTTCGCTATTCATAATAGTCAGAATTTTTCAGGTTTAATTAAAACGTAAACGAGATAAACGAATACTAGGATTGACAGGATAAATAATACATTCATCATAACGATTAAATTTTTTCGAACCAGTCAATAGATTTAAAAAAAAGCCCAAAGCAGATAAGCCCGGCCAGTAAAAGAATAATTGTCAGCATGGTATTTAATTTTTATCGAAAGAGTAATCTGAGTTTTATAATAACAACATAAACAAGGGCAATTGCCATCAACCAGGCCAGGATAATCAATGCAACTGCTTTAATATTTTTTCTGTTCCATCCCATTTCCAATTTGCCTGCATAAATGTTTCTTCTTATTATAAGGGTTTCCTATGATAGCTGTTATCAGTATCGCTGATTGTACTCATCATTATACTTATATGCAATCAGCTTATCAATTTAACGACTTGATTATCAGCAAAACGATCATACCGCCGAAATATATAAGGGGGATGATGATATGCAGTTTTAATCTTTTACCAAGTCCCTGCAAAGGATTTTCTTTCATGGTTTATTGTTTTTCCGGTATATGCCAAAGGGTGTGCCTGAAGAGATAAAGTTGCTAATTCATTGATAAAACCCAACAGGGATAAGGGATTGGAGGAATTTGGGATTTAGCAATTCGGGCTGTACAGACAAAAAACCCTTCCGTTTTGGAAGGGTGGGTTTTCAAAATGGAAAGTTGTTATAGTAGATGATATTCTTCAATCTTCCGGTAAAGTGTCGTCAGGCCTATTCCAAGTAATTTTGCCGCTTCCGTTTTATTGCCATTGGTATGTTGTAATACTTTTTGAATGTGTTGTTTTTCAACAACAGCCAGCTCAAAAGAAGACGGTGCTTTTCCATCAGCGGGATGTTGCAGGTTGAAGGGAAGGGTGGAGGTAGTTAGTTCATTTCCATTTTCCAGTATTACACTCCTTTCAATAACGTTTTTTAGTTCCCTGATATTACCGGGCCAATTGTATTGTTGTAAGGCAGCCACATATTCTTTTTGTAAAACGTGGGCGGCTTTATTAGTCTTGGCAGCAAATACTATAGTAAAGTGTTTGGCTAGAGCAGGAATATCCATTATTCGTTCCCGGAGCGGAGGTAATTCAATTTGGAAAACAGATAACCGGTAAAACAGATCAGAACGAAAATGGCCTGTTTCAATTTCTTTTTGTAAGTCCCGGTTGGTAGCGGCAATGATACGGACATTGACTTTTATTGTTTTGGTGTCGCCAACTTTTATAAATTCACCTGACTCCAGTACCCGTAACAGTTTAGCCTGCAGTTCCGCAGGCATTTCACCAATCTCGTCTAGAAAGATGGTGCCCCCGTTCGCCTCTTCAAACAATCCTTTTTTATCTTTAACCGCACCGGTAAAAGCGCCGGCTTTATGGCCAAACAGTTCACTTTCCAGTAATTCCTTGCTGAAAGCGCTGCAATTGACGGCTATAAACGTTTTGTTGCCCCGGTTACTGTTGTGATGAATGGCTTGTGCAAACACTTCTTTGCCCGTCCCGGTTTCTCCGAGTAATAAAACCGTGGCATCAGTGGCTGCTACTTTTTTAGCAAGAGTGATCGCCTCATTGATTTCTACCGAATCACCGAGTATGCTTTCAAAAGAATATTTCTGCCCGACTTGTTTTTGCAGTTGTTCCAGTTTCCTGGCTAAATGAACTTTCTCCAGTGCCCGGTGCAGCAAGGGAATAATTTTATCGTTGTCATCACCTTTTGTGATGTAATCAAAAGCGCCATTGCGCATAGCCTGTACCCCGTCGGCAATATTACCATAAGCGGTAAGCAGGATAAATTCTGTTGCGGGATATCTTATTTTTGATTCTTTTACAAAATCAACACCATTGCCATCAGGGAGTTTTACATCGCAAAGCACTACATCTGACGATTCTTTATCTAGTAGTTTGACAGCTTCTTTCAGGGAGCCTGATTCTGATACGTCAAAGCCTTCAAGGCTGATGATCCGCTTCAGCAGCTGACGCAGCTTTTCTTCGTCATCTATAATTAAAATCTTGTTCAGAAAATGTTCATTTAATTTCAAAGCTATGCTTTCTTAATTCTTTTGAAATACTCCATACTTCTTTTTTCTGCCTTTGCCTGCAGTTGCACTGTATCCGGGTAAAGTTTTCTTCGCAGTGATTTGTAGATGCCGATTACATTATCGAGTGCTTTAGTGATGGAATCTTTATTGTATTGGGCTATGGTGATCTTCAGGTTCTCCAGGTCAGAGAGGCTTAGTTCTGTTTCCACCCGCCTCAATCCTCTTGCCTGGCGGTTATTTTTTACCTGTAATAATGGAGACAGCACCGTCATCCGGAGGAAGGAAAGAAAATCAAAAACTTCCATCAGTTCGCCTCTTCCGATCTTTAAACAGGCATAATGTACCCACGTCCAGAAACGGTCTTCTATCCACTGAAAGTCGGGTTGCGGCCATACAGCGTTAGTTGAGTTGATTATTTCAGAAAGTTGGTTATTTCTTTCAAACAAGACAACAGGATCTTCTACCCGGTCATAAAACTGCGGCAAAGTCAAAAATTTTATATCTACATGCAGCAATGGGTTATCATATAAACAGATCAGTACCCTTGGTTCTCCTACATGTTCGCCGGTAAAGCCGGAGATAAGATCACCAAAGCGCCGGGCATAACCCATCATTTTTTCTTTGTTACCTGCAATTTTTATTTCGGTAATAAGGATAAGGTCCAGGTCAGAATATTCATCTATTTCATTACTGATCCAGGAACCGCCTGCAGCCAACCCGATAACGGCATCATCTTTTTTAACCAATTCGGCAACCCGGTATGCAAAGTCCTGCTGGATCATCAATTAAATAATAATGACTGAAGGTAAAAAAACTGGACTTTTTGCAGTCTTTTTATTTACTTACAGACTTTATTTATACCTTTTTCACTATGAAAAGAATTTTACCTGCACTTATTTTCCTGTTATTATTTCAAAATCATTATTTGTATACACAGTCATCGTTACAGCAAAAAGCTATAGTACTAAAAAGGATGATCGAACTGAATCACCTGGCACCGAAACCGGTAGACGATAGCTTCTCTGCCGACATGTTCAAAATAATCATCAACAGGGCCGACAGGAGAAGATTGCTTTTTACTGATGCTGAGTTCAAATCACTGCAAGCCTATAACAATAAACTTGACGAGGAACTAAACAAAAAAGAATGGACTTTTTATGATCTGTTCGCCACCTTATATAAGAAGGCACTGACAAGAGCTGATTCCATCATTACCAAACTCTCTCAAAAGCCATTTGACTTTAATGTAAATGAAACCGTGACCAGCAACAAAAGAGAAGAGTTCAATTTTGCTACAGATGTTTCTTCTTTATCTGCCCGCTGGCTGCGGTATTTAAAATATTCGGCGCTGGATCAGTTGTTTGATATAGCGGCTGCAGATACAACCGGCAAAACATCGTTGAAAACTGTGATCGGTACTGCTGAAGCAAAAGTGAGAGAGCAATTGAAGAAAAACGAAATAAAGAACCTGAAACGGCTTACCACCCAACAGGGAGGTATTGACGGACATATCACAGAACTCTACCTCAATGCACTTGCTTCGGTGTTTGATCCGCATACCAATTATTTTTCGCCACAGGGTAAACAGCAATTCCAGGAATCATTAAGTACCGAGGCTTTATCATTTGGTTTAGAACTGGATGAAAATGAGAAAGGACAGATCGTAGTAGATATGCTTACTCCGGGTGGCCCGGCCTGGAAATCAGGCGACCTGAATAAAGGCGATATATTATTAAGTGTATTATGGGAGGGGAAAGAAGTAGCGGATATGACCGGTGCCACACTGGAGGAAGCCTATGAGGAACTGGAAAAATCATCTACGGATAAACTGATACTGAAATTTAAAAAAGCAGATGGTACAGAGAAGACGGTGATGCTGAAGAAGGAAAAGCTGGAGAATGAAGAGAACATAGTGAAAGGATTTGTACTGCAGGGTGAAAAAAAGATCGGTTATATTTTATTACCCGGTTTTTATACAGAGTGGGAAAATGAAAGTGGCTCCAGTTGTGCGAATGATGTGGCCAAAGAGATAGTAAAACTGAAAAAAGAGAATATTGACGGACTGATACTCGATGTTCGCTATAATGGAGGAGGCTCATTAGGGGAAGCCCTTGAAATGACCGGTATCTTCATTGATGAAGGCCCGGTGGTGGGTATCAAATCCAAAGATCCCAAAGTAGTATTCTTAAAAGATCCCAACCGGGGTACTATATTCAGCGGCCCGATGGTGCTGATGGTAAACGGTCAAAGTGCTTCTGCCTCTGAAATGCTGGCTGCCGCTTTACAGGATTATAACCGGGCAGTGATCGTTGGCAGTGCCACTTTTGGTAAGGCAACCATGCAGCAAATGTTTTCGCTGGATACTTTTTCCAAAAAAGCAGCAGCGATGAATACCGACAGGGATATGGTAAAGATCACTGATGG
>Ga0138256_10003151_pt1 | contig 17595 bp, 13 predicted proteins | sample KNB2016incub_MG_FD_105486 | JGI IMG/M metagenome (GOLD analysis project Ga0138256, IMG submission 105486) | Active sludge microbial communities from wastewater in Klosterneuburg, Austria - KNB2014incub_MG | ecosystem: Engineered > WWTP > Activated sludge > Unclassified | place: Austria... | reverse complement strand
CTCCTGCCGGGGAAGCGCGTAATCGTCCTGCGCGGCCGCCGCTGCGGGCACCAGGAGCAGGAGCGCGAGGAGCGCCTTCATGGCGTGAAGGTAGCCGGATGCCCGGTAGCGCGCGTGACCCGGAGCTACGTCGGTCGCTTCAATTCGAAATCCTCCAGGAATTTCGTGGTGAAATCGCCCTCCTTGAACTTCGCGTTCTGCATCAGCTGCAGGTGGAAGGGGATCGTGGTGGGCACGCCCTCGATCACGTACTCGCCCAGGGCGCGCTCCATCTTGGTGATGGCCTCCTCACGCGTCTGCGCGCTCACGATCAGCTTGCCGATCATGCTGTCGTAGTTGGGCGGTATGGTGTAGCCGGCGTACACGTGGGTGTCCACCCGCACGCCATGGCCGCCGGGGCTGTGGTAGCTGGCGATCTTGCCGGGCGCGGGACGGAAGTTGTTGAAGGGGTCCTCGGCGTTGATGCGGCACTGGATGCTGTGGCGCATGGGCTCGTAGTTGAGCCCGCTGATGGGGATGCCCGCGGCGATCTTGATCTGCTCGCGGATCAGGTCGTAGTCGATCACCTCCTCGGTGATGGTGTGCTCCACCTGGATGCGCGTGTTCATCTCCATGAAGTAGAAATTCCGGTGCTTGTCCACCAGGAACTCCACCGTGCCCACGCCCTCGTAGTTCACCGCCGCTGCGGCCTTGATGGCGGCCTCGCCCATCTTCTTGCGCAGCGTCTTGGTCATGAAGGGGCTGGGCGTTTCCTCCACCAGCTTCTGGTGCCGCCGCTGGATGGAGCAGTCGCGCTCGCTCATGTGGCAGAAGGTGCCGTACTGGTCGCCCGCGATCTGGATCTCGATGTGGCGCGGCTCCTCGATGTACTTCTCCATGTACATGCCCGGGTTGCCGAAGGCGGCCCCCGCTTCCTGGCTGGCCTTCTCGAAGGCCTCGTCGAATTCCTCCTCTTTCCAGACCAGGCGCATGCCCTTGCCGCCCCCGCCGGCCGTGGCCTTCAGGATCACGGGGTAGCCGATCTTCTTGGCCTCCTTCTTCGCCACGGCGAGGTCGGTCACCAGGCCCTCGGTGCCGGGCACGCAGGGCACCCCGGCTTTCAGCATGGTGCTCTTGGCCGTGGCCTTGTCGCCCATGGCCTCGATCTGCTCGGGCAGCGCGCCGATGAATTTGATGCCGTGCTGCTGGCACAATTTGCTGAACTTGGCGTTCTCGCTCAGGAAGCCGTAGCCGGGATGGATCGCATCGGCGTTGGTGATCTCGGCCGCCGCGATGATGCGCACCATGTTCAGGTAGCTGTCCTTGCTGGGCGGAGGGCCGATGCACACGGCCTCGTCAGCGAAGCGCACGTGCAGGCTCTGGCGGTCGGCGGTGCTGTACACGGCCACCGTGCGTATGCCCATCTCGCGGGCGGTGCGGATTACGCGCAGGGCGATCTCGCCCCGGTTGGCTATGAGGATCTTCTTGAACATGGGGTTCTGATTAACCGCAACGACGCCACGAACGCCAAGGGGTCGCCACGTTGTTGTTGAACACCTTCAGCATTCCTTCCTGTCCCGGCCACTTGTCGTTGCGCATGCGTCGCGTCCGTTGCGTCGTGGCGGTGGGCACTAAGAAGGATCCACCAGGAACAGCGGCTGGTCGTACTCCACGGGCTTGGCATCGTCCATGAGCACCTTCACGATGCGGCCCCCCACTTCGGACTCGATCTCGTTGAAGAGCTTCATGGCTTCGATGATGCAGATCTTGCTGCCGGGCTTGATGTCGTCGCCCACGTTCACGAACACGGGCTTTCCGGGGCCGGAGGCACGGTAGAAGGTGCCGATCATGGGCGCCTTGATGGTGATGTACTTCGCGTCGGCCGCCGGAGCGGGCGCGGGTGCGGCAGGTGCAGCTGAGGCAGGTGCGGGCGCCGCCACGGGCGCGGCGGGGGCGGGGGGCGGCACGGCGTACGCGGGTGCGGGCGCGGCGATCACCTGCACCGGTGCGGCCTTCTGCCCGGCCGGGGTCTTGATGGTGATCTTGAAGTCCTTCTGCTCGATCTCCACCTCGCTCACGCCGCTCTTGGCAACGAACTTGATCAGTTCCTGGATCTGGGACAGGTTCATCGGTTGGCTCATTGGTTCTACGGCCTTCCGGCCTGTAAGGGCCGCGCCGTTAGGGCTGGCCAATGTAAAAGTTCCGGTGATCGGGGCTGCTTATCCGCCGTAGGCCCACTTCAGGTACACAGCACCCCAGGTGAAACCACCGCCGAAGGCGCTGAGGATCAGGTTGTCCCCTTTCTTCAAACGCGGCTCCCACTCCCACAAACAGAGCGGCAGGGTACCGGCGGTGGTGTTGCCGAATTTCTCGATGTTCACCATCACCCGGCTGTCGTCCAGCCCCATGCGGTGGGCCGTGGCGTCGATGATGCGCTTGTTGGCCTGGTGCGGCACCAGCCAGGCCACGTCCGCGCTTTTCAGGCCGTTCTTGGCCATGATCTCGGCGCTCACATCGGCCATGTTGGTCACGGCGAATTTGAATACGGCCTTGCCCTCCTGGTACACGTAGTGCTGACGCGCCTCCACGGTCCGGATGCTCGCGGGGGTACGGCTGCCACCGGCCTTCTGGTGCAGGAACTGGCAGCCGCCGCCGTCAGCGCGCAAGATGCTGTCCACCACGCCGAGACCCTCCGTGTTCGGCTCCAGCAGCACGGCCCCGCAGCCGTCACCGAAGATGATGCACGTGCTGCGGTCGGTGTAGTCGATGATGGCGCTCATCTTGTCGCCGCCCACCACCACCACCTTCTTGTGCTTGCCGGTCTCGATGAACTGCGCGCCGGTGACCAGGCCGTAGAGGAAGCCGCTGCACGCCGCGTTGAGGTCGAAGCCCCAGGCGTTCCTGGCGCCCACCTGGTCACAGATGATGTTGGCCGTGGCGGGGAACACCAGGTCGCCCGTCACGGTGGCGCAGATCAGCAGGTCGATCTCCAGGGGGGCGATCCCGCGCTTGGCGCACAGGCCCCTGACGGCCTCCACGGCCATCACGCTCAGTCCCTGATCCTTGCCTGTAAGTATCCGCCGCTCCTTGATCCCGGTGCGCTCGGTGATCCAGGCGTCGTTGGTGTCCACGAGCTTCTCCAGGTCGGCGTTGCTCAGGACGGTGTCCGGCACGGCGCCTTGAACGGCCGTGATGGCCGCGGTGGTCCTCATTGGGGCTGGTATTGGAGCGCCGCACGGATCCGCTCGTTCAGCCGGGCGTTCACCACGTCGCGGCTCATGCGCACGAGGTTCTTGATGGTCTCGGCGTTGCTGATGCCGTGGCCGATCATCACGTTGCCGTTCACGCCCAGCACGGGCAGGCCGCCGTAGCCCTCATAATCGAAGCGGTCGAAGAAGGGTTCATGCACGCCGCGTGCCTTCAGCAGGTCGTGGAAGGCCTCCACGGCTTTCAGTACGATATTGCCGGTGAAGCCATCGCACACGATCACGTCGGCCTTGTCATTGAAAAGATCCCGGCCCTCGATGTTGCCCACGAAGTTGAACTGGCCGCTCTCCCGCATCAGCCCGTAGGCCGCCTGCGTTTCCGCGTTGCCCTTCTTCGCCTCCTCGCCGATGTTGAGCAGGGCCACCTTGGGGGCCTTGATGCCGTACACGCATTCGGCGAACAGCGCGCCCAGCAGCCCGAACTGGCAGAGCACGTCGGGCTTGCAGTCGGCGTTGGCGCCCACGTCCAGCAGCACGCCGTAGCCGCCGCCCTCCTTGGGCAGCACGCTGGGAATGCAGGGCCGCAGAACGCCCTCGATGGGCTTGATGCTGAAGATGCTCCCCACCATCATGGCGCCGGTGTTGCCGGTGCTGGCGAAGGCGTCCAGCTTCCCTTCCTTCAGCAGGTGGAAGCCGATGCTGATGCTGCTTTTGGGCTTGGCTTGAAAGGCCTTGGTGGCGTTGTCGCCGAAGGTGATGTCGTCCTCGCTGGGCACGATATCGAAGGCGGCGGGGTCCGCGCCTTCGGCCTTCAGCCCCCCGGTGATCTCCTGCGGGTCGCCGATGAGGACCAGCCGTATGTCAGCGAGTTCCCGGGCCGCCAGCGCGGCAGCACGAATGGGCACGACCGGTCCGTGGTCGCTGCCCATGATGTCGAGTCCGATCCTCATTCCGCGCGGGGGCTCCGCCTTAGTGAGCGGAGAAGCGGGGCAAATGAAGGCAGGATCCGGTTACTCCGGCTTGGCCTTGGTGTACACCACCTTGCCGCGGTAGATCAGCTCGTCGCCGACCTGGTGCGCGCGGTGGCGCATGTGCAACTCGCCCGACTGGCTGTCGGTGCTCAGCGTGGGGATGCCCGCTTTCTTGGTGCTTCGGCGGCTGGCCGTGCGGGTCTTGGAAAATCGGTGCTTCGGATTTGGCATCGTCGTACGGGTTGGTCCTTCGACAGGCTCAGGACCCTTGTTTTCGGTTCCTTAGTTCTCGCGGTCTTTGAGGGCTTTCAAGGCGTCCCACCGGGGGTCGGGCGCGGGCTCATCATCCGCTTGTTGTTCACCGGGCTGGTCCACACGCACCCGGCCCAGGGCGGCCTCGGCGGCAGGGTCGCATTGGCCTTCGGGATGCACGTGGCGGATGGGCAGGCTCAAGCTGATGCACTCGAAGAGGTAGTGCGTCAGGTTCACTTCATGGGCGTCGGCGCTCAGGCCCACCAGTTCCTCGTCATCCGCGCCGGTCTCGCCGGTCAGCTGGAAGATCTGTCGCTGGTCGCCCTTCACCGGCTGGCGCAGGGGGGCGTTGCAGTGGTCGCAGGGCATGTTGGCGTGGCCCTCCACATGGATGGCGGTCACGAGCAGGTGCTCGCTCTTGTCCAACGTTACCGTGGCCCGCACCTGGCCGCCCAGCTCGTACTCCTCCATGCCGGTGGCCGCGAAGAAGGCGTCGCCCAGCTCGAAGGTGAACTGGTGCTGACCCTCCTTCAGTCCGGAGAACTGGATGGTGTGATCGGGCAAGGGCTCCATGGCGCGTTCCCACTGCGGGCAGGGGAAAGGGCGGCAAAAGTAGCTGAAAAGGGCTTATCCACAGCGGTGGAAAACGCGGGATGATGGCTGGCCCCGCCCCCCTACCGCACCACGATCATCACCGTCTCCGTTGCCACATCGGGCGCGGCGCCGAGACCCTTCGCGGCCACGCGGTCCATGGCGATACCGTTCTGCGCCAAGTGGCCGGCCACGGCTTGGGCGCGGCGCTCGCTGGCCAACAACGGGTCAGCGGCCGATGCGTCGCCGTACGCGCCCACCTCGATGCGCAGTTCAGGATTGGCGCGCATCAGGGCGATCAGGCGGCCCAGCTCGCCGGCCGAAGCGGGCGCGAAAGCGGCCTTATCGCCCACGAAGCGTATGCCGTGCAGCAATGTGCTGGCGCCCGGCTCCATGGGTGGCAGGGCGATGTCGCCGTCCGGGACGCACACGGGCATCGATCCCGCCGTGTAGGCCCGCACGCGCAGTTCTTTTCCGGCAGGCACCACGGCGAGGTATTCACCGGTGCGCGGGTCGCTGTGGAGGCTCGTCAGCGTGTGCCCATCGGTGGCGTCCACCACCTCCACGATGGCCTCCAGGCCCATGCCTGCGCGCGCGCTGGTAACGCGGCCCTTCAACGTCACCATCGCCGCGCCCACGTTCTCGGCGCCGCCTTCCATGGCCGCGGTCTCATCGCGCAGCGGGGCTTTGGCCAGGTCAACGCGGTAGATATCGTCCTCCCCATGCCCGCCGGGCCGCACGCTGCTGTACCACCCCGTGGTGCCATCCGCGGAAAGGACGAAGAACAGGTCGTCATCGGGGCCGTTCACGGGCCAGCCCAGGTTCTCCGGCGTGCTCCATTGGCCGTCGGTGAGGGTGGTGCGGAACACGTCATGGCCGCCCATGCTCGTGTGGCCTTTGCTGCTGAAGTAGAGCGTGCGGCCGTCCGCGTGCATGAACACACCGTCCTCGTCCTCGATGGAGTTGATGGTCGGCCCGGGGTTGCGCGCGGGGCCCCAGGTGCCCACGTTCCCGTCCCATTGGCTGATCCAGATGTCCAGCCCGCCCACGCCGCCCTCGCGGTCGCTCACGAAATAGAGGATCTTTCCATCGGGAGCGGGCCAGGCGCTGGTCTCGTTGGCGGGCGAGTTGATGGCCTTGGGCAAGGGCTCGGGAATGCTCCAGGCGGCGCCGCTGAGCGTACTTGTGTACAGGTCGCCGGGGCCCTTGGCGTCGCGGTAGATGAGCAGGTCGCGGCCATCGGCGAAGAGGCCCACCGATGCGTCGTTGAGGTCGGTGTTCACGGGTGCGCCGATGGGCACGGGTGCGCCCCAGCCATCGGCGCCGCGCTCCGCCACGAGGATGTCCTCGAAGGGTTCGCCGGTATTTTTGTTGATGCGGATGCCGGCCCCGCTGCCGCGCCGGCTGGTGAAGCCGATCCGGTCGCCGCCCGGGAAAACGAGCACGCCGTAGTCGGCCGCGTCGCTGTTGATGCCCGCGCCCAGGTTGGTCACCTGCCCGGTGAGCGCCGCGCTCTGCAGGGAGCGGCCGTTCTTGCACTGGATCATGCGGCGCTCGGCCGTGTTGTACAGCGGTTCCGGGTCCGGGAAGCCACCGCTGGCCGTGATGTGCGCCTTGTACTCGGCGATGGCCTCGTCCCAGCGGGCGTTCAGCTGGTAGGCCGCGCCCAGCAGGAAATGGATGCGGGGCAGGGTATTGTCCAGCGCGTACGCCGCCTGGAAGTATGGCAGGGACAGATGATGCTGACGGCCGTTCAGGTGGCACAGGCCCATCTTCAGGTTCAGGTCGGCGTTGTCGGGGTTGAAGGCGTGGGCCTTCTCGAATTCCAGGAGGGCGGCATCGGTATCGCGCCCACCGTTGCGGAAGAGGCCATCACCCTTCTTGATGGCCGCCAGTGCGCTTTTCAGGCCCTCGGCATCGGAGAAGTGTGCCTTGTCGAAGGGCGTGTTGATCCGGGCGTTGTTCTGCGCGTGGAGCAGAAGGAACGACACGGACAACGGAAGGACGACGAGCGTGCGCAGGTTCATGCGGAGAGGAGTTGATGCACGTAGAGCGGCCCTCATACGGGAAGTGCGCCCGGGGGTTCTATTGCGTCCCTGGACCGGCGGACCGGTGCGGAGCAGCGCATCGGACGAGTGGCCGCATGCACGGCCCGCTGTGGATAGTGCCGCTCCATGTAGGAGAACCGGCCCTTCTACCCGGGTAGTTTCGCCCGTCCGCCGAAAGCGGATGCAACGAACATGGCCAAGAAGACCACGGACAAGAAGGATCCCAAGCGCAAGAGTATCCTGGACAAGGGCGCGCACGAATTCATGGCGCGCTACCTGAACAACGCCAGCCCCACCGGTTTTGAGAGCAGCGGCCAGCGCATCTGGCTCGACTACCTGAAGCCGTACATCGATACGCATTTCACCGACCCGTACGGCACGGCGGTGGGCGTCATCAACCCCGATGCGAGGTACAAGGTGGTCATCGAGGCGCACGCCGACGAGATCAGCTGGTTCGTGAGCTACATCACCAAGGAGGGCTTCATCTACCTGCGGCGCAACGGTGGCAGCGACCACACCATCGCGCCCAGCATGCGGGTGAACATCCACACCGACAAGGGCCCGGTGAAGGCCGTCTTCGGCTGGCCCGCCATCCACGTGCGCACCGGCAAGAACGACCCCGTGCCCAGCATGGACAATATCTTCCTCGATTGCGGCTGCTCCAGCAAGGAGGAGGTGGAGAAGCTCGGTGTGCATGTGGGCTGCGTGGCCGTTTTCGAGGACGGCTTCATGACGCTGAACGAACGGCATTACGTGGGCCGCGCACTGGACAACCGCATGGGCGGCTTCATGATCGCGCAGGTGACGCGGCTGCTGAAGGAGAACAAAATAAAACTCCCCTTCGGTCTGTACATCACCAACAGCGTGCAGGAGGAGGTGGGCCTGCGCGGGGCCGAGATGATCGTGGAACGCATCAAGCCCGATGTGGCCATCGTGACCGATGTGACGCACGACACGCAGACGCCGATGATGAACAAGATCCAGAGCGGTGACGTGGCCTGCGGCGCGGGCCCTGTGCTCAGCTACGGGCCGGCGGTACACAACAACCTGCTGCGGCGCATCGTGGAGACCGCTGAGAAGGAGAAGATCAAGTTCCAGCGTGCCGCCGTGAGCCGCGCCACCGGCACGGATACGGACGCCTTCGCGTACGGTGCGGCCGGTGTGCCGAGCGCGCTCATCAGCCTGCCCCTGCGCTATATGCACACCACTGTCGAGAGCGTTCATCGCGACGACGTGGAAGACGTGATCCGGCTCATCTACGCGTCCCTGCGCGCGCTGAAGGCCGGGGAGGACCTGCGGTACATCAAATGATCGCGATCCGCCGGGCCGGTGCCCGGCGGACCGACATTTGGGGCATGGGCTGGAAGTTGGACGACAACCAGCGAGGCGGGTTCCACTACCTGTTCCTCGGAGTGGCCGTCATCGGTGTACCGGCCGCGCTGCTGGCCCTCTTCGATCATTGGCACCGCGGGGCCGTGGCGGACGGTACGCTGCCGCTGGGCGTGTTCCACAACGGATACATCCTCTTCGACGGTGATCGCGTCACCGTGGCCGACACCACGCGTGGCGAGCGGCTCGCCTACGCGTGCGCCCTGGCCCTGGCGGCGTGCGTGCTGGTGGCCGTGCCGCTGCTGGCATTCCGCGTGAGGTGGGCGTGGAGAGCGGGCCGGTGGGCGTGCGTACTGACACTGGGCTGGTGCATGGCATCGGCACTTTTTCTACCACGAACGGGAGCCGTCATCGGCCCCGGCATGCAGGAAGTGGACGAGCGCGCCGTGATCGCCGGCGACATCACGGTGCCGTTCACGCTGAAGCGCACCACCATCGTCTGGTCCGGGGACGACGAACTGTTCGGCCAGAGCCTGCCCGTAGCGGGGATCAGTGATGTGTTCCGCATGGGCTATTACCGCACGCATGGCGGGGACACCCTGCTGTTCGCCACCACCGGTGCACGCGCGGACCTGTTCGGACCGGGCGCCGTGCGTACACCATCCGATGACGCAGCGGCGCGAATCGAGGCCCTGCTTTACCGGCGTTGAGGGATTCCCGGCACCTGGCGATGGCGGGAAAGCCGCCGATGGGACTGGCGCGGCGTGACGGAACTCCCGAACTTGCGGGGCATTCATCCCCATCGATGCGGATCCGCTTCATCAAAGCGAAGGACACCTGGCCGCTGCGGCAACTGGTGCTGCGGCCGGGCCAGCCGATCGAGGAGTGCGACTTTCCCAACGACCGCAATCCGGACAGCTTCCACCTCGGCGTGGAGGAGCGCGGGTCCATCATCGCCATCGGCTCCTTCTACGGGGAGCGCCATGATGCGCTGAAGGGATGGAAACAGTACCGGCTGCGGGGCATGGCCGTGCACCCGGACTTCCGCGGAAAGGGCGCCGGGGCCATGCTTATGCGCTTCGGCATCAGCCACCTCAAGGACCAGCGCGCCGACCTGCTCTGGTGCAACGCGCGTGAGAACGCCACGAGCTTCTATAAGAAGCTCGGCTTCGCCCCGCACGGCGAGCCCTTCCTCATCGAGGGCATCGGCATGCATGAGGTACTGTACCTGCGGCTCTGAGGAAAAGAAAGGGTGAAAGGGTGCGCGGGCGGGAGGGCGGCCCGTATCCCTCTCACCCCCTCACCCTGTCCCCGTGCGCCTACACTTCGAACCGCTGCCCTTGCCGCGGTCTCTCTATGCGCGTGAAACCCTTTGCCGCAAAGCGGTCGCGCAGGCCGTTGAGTGAGGGGGGTATGCCATGCACGAGGAAAACGCGCTGCACCTTGGCGGCGTCCTGGCAGGCGATCCAACGCTCGAGTTCGCCGCGGTCGGCATGGGCGCTGTAGCTTTCCATCCGCAGGATCTCCGCCCGCACCGGCACGCGTTCGCCGAAAATGTGAACGTGGTCCGGCCGTTCCATGATCTGCGCGCCGAGCGTGCCCGGCGCGCAGAAGCCGACCACGAGCACCGCGTTGCGCTCGTAGGGCAGGCCATGCAGCAGGTGGTGCCGCACGCGCCCGGCCTCCATCATCCCGCTGGCGGCGATCACGATGCTCGGCTCCTGGCGATCGTTCAGCTGCTTGCTGCGTGCCGCCTCCCGCACGAACTCTACGCCGCGGAAGCCGAAAAGGTCGGGATCCGCGGCCAGCTCGGCGCGCACATCGTCCTGCAGGAGCGCGGAATGCTGGCGGTAGATGGCCGTGGCGTTGATGGACAAGGGGCTGTCCACGAAAACGGGTATGCGCGGCAGGCGGCCTTCATTGTGCAAGGCGTTCAGGGTGTGCAGGATCTCCTGTGTCTTGCCGAGGCTGAAGGCGGGTATGATCAGCTTGCCCCTGCGCTCCACGCATACCCTCAGGACGTGGTCCAGCAGCTCGTCGCGCGTCTCCTGCACGGGCGGGTGGTCCCGGTCGCCGTACGTGCTCTCGCAGATGATGACGTCGGCCTGGCGGAAGCGTGCCGGATCGGGCAACAGGCGGTCCACGTAGCGGCCCACATCGCCGCTGAAGGTGATACGTCGTACGCCGTCTGCGGTATCGATATCAAGATGCACGCACGCGCTGCCCAGGATGTGGCCCGCGTCGGTGAAGAGGAGCTTCGTGCCCGGGAAGACGGCGAAGGGCTCGTTGAGGTCCACGCCCCGGAAGAGTTCCAGCGCGGGGCGCACATCGTCCACCGTGTACAGCGGTTCGTGCTCCTGCGGCGCGCGGCCCTGCTTGCGGGCGCGTTTCAGGTCCTGCTCGAAGTCGCTCTCCTGGATGCGCGCGCTGTCCTCCAGCATCACCGCGCACAGGTCGCGCGTGGCGGGCGTGGCATATATGGGCCCCGTGAAGCCCTCACGGACGAGGCGGGGGATGAGCCCGCTGTGGTCGATGTGCGCGTGCGAGAGCACCAGCGCATCGATGCTCTTGGGGTCGAAACCGAAACGACGGTTCTTCTCGTCGCTCTGTGGGCCTTCGCCCTGGAACAGGCCGCAGTCCAGCAGCAGGCGCACGGGCCTACCCTCGAGGTCCGGGTATTCCAGCAAGTGCTTGCTGCCCGTGACCATGCCAGCAGCGCCGTGGAAGGTGATGGAGATCGGCATGCGCGTGCGGTGTTGAACGGCGAAGGTGCGACATGCTGGCGGATCCGCCACGGGAAACGGAAGGAGCCGTCGTACCGGACGGACCTGCGATGCTGAGGAGGATCGGGCCGGCCTTTCCGCCGGTCAGGGAAGCTGCTGCGTCCGCACGTTGTTCGGCGTGGTGCTGCCCACGTTCACCAGGATGGGATCGCGGTCGTTGCCGCTGCCGGTGTACTTCACCTCCCCGTTCAGGTTCACGTCGCGTGTGCTGTAGGCCCCGGCCACCACGTTGTTCGGCGTGGTGCTGCCCACCGTGGTGAGGACGGGGTCGCGGTCGTTGCCGCTGCCGGTATATTTTACCTGCCCGTTGAAGGTGGCGTCACCCGCCCAGAGGGCCTGCGTGGGGAAGGTGCCGGTGATGCTCTTGCGGGCGGCTGTGCCGTACATGGCCGTTGCGGCCGCGCTGAGGTCGAGAGAGGTGGCCGAGGACGACAACGATACCGCGTTGGCGGTCATGCAGCCGAGGTGGTTGCGATGCCGCACGGCCACGCGGTAGCTGCCCGCCGCCGCGTTGAAAGCCACGGAGGAAACGCCGTCCGTGCCCACCACGTCACCGTCGCGCTGTACCAGCGCGCTCCTGGTGGCCACCACCGTGTGCGGCGGAGCGGAGGTGCGCAGCTCGAGCACCAGCCAGTCCACGATGGCGTTGTTGCCTGTAACGGCCAGCACGGGCGCCGTGGTCGTTTCCCCGCCGCCGCCCACATGCGCATAGCCCAGCCCGGTGTACGGTTCGGAGAGCGGGAATGAGCCCAGCGTGCGCAGCGCATCGCCCATCAGGCCGGTGCCGGCGGTGTAAGGGCCCTCAAGGCGCACCTTGGCGGCGAGGAGCACCGTGGACGTGCCGGTAATGGTGAAGGGCACCGGGACCGGTGCGTAGGCGGTGTTGGACGCGATCACCCGGATCCGGTATCCGGTTCCCGGGGCGGTGCCACCGGGGATGCTGCAATTGATGGTGCCCGTGGCCGAGGTGCCCGTGAGCGTCCCGATGTTGACCGGCGAGCCGAAGCCGCCGCTGGAGTTGCTCAGTTGCGCCGTGAAGACCGTGCTGCCCACCGGAGTGCCGCCGGTGCTGTAGCCCACGGTGATGGCCACCGGGTCGGTGCCGTTGACCGCCACGGAGGACACGCTGGGCGACGGCGTCACGTTGTAGATAAGCCCGATGTCGTCGTACCAGGCCTCGGTGTTGACCAGTGTGACGAGGCTGTCGCCGCTCGTGAGCACCAGGAGGATGTGGCTTGGAGTACCAGCGTTGTAGTAGTTGAACGGCACGGAGAAGCGCGTCCAGGTGCCCACCGTGGCGCTGGGTGCGATCCAGCGGGCGCGTGCGATGAAGTTCGGAAAGGTGGTTCCCTGGGGCAGCTGACCGGCACCGGTGTGCAGGACGGCCTCCACCTTGCCCTTGTCGCCCGGTTGGGGGTTGGCCTTGAACCAGCCCGTCAGGCTGTCCGGCCGGCTGGTGAGCACCTGGTTCCAGTCGGCGTTGGCCGCGTCGGTGAAGACATAGCCGTTGTTCGGGTTGAGCTCGGCATGCACGCGCCCGCAGGTAAGTGTGCCGTTGGCCACGATGCCGATGGATGTGTTCACCGACTTCAGTTGCACGGAATACGCTCCGGAGTGGAAATCGGTGCTGCGCCAGCTCACCTGGGGCGCGAGGTTGTTGATGAAGCTGCCGCCATCACTGGTCTTGATGGAACTCCATTCCGTGGGTTCCTCGGTGCCGGTACCGAGGTTCTGCCAGTTCTCGAAACCGGGGTTGCTGAACTGGGGCTGGGCCAGGGCCAGGACGGGCGCGAGGAGCGCAGCGGGGAGGATCACGTGTTTCATGCGGGAGCGGGATGGGCGCCAAACCTATCCGTGCGGGCCCGTACCGCCAAACGGTTCGTACCGCACCATGCGGGCGCGTGACCCGTCCAGGGCCCGGCGTGTTATGGGTGGCCCGCCATTGGTAACTCGCGGGGCGGGTCAGCGTTGCCTGGCTTACTGCCCGGTTAATTTGGCTGGTCCTCCATGCGCCGAACCCTCCCGCTCCTGCTGCCGGCCATCGCGTTGGGCCTGCTCGCGCTGATGGTGAAGGACGCACCACCCGAGGAGCGGCTGGCCAGTGCCGCGCAACGACTGGATCAGCGCATCCGCGAGGCGCACGCACGCCTGACATCGGACCTGAGCCACCTGAGGGCTGCGGCGGAAGGCGGTTCGCCATGCGTGGCGGACAGCGCGTGGGCGGTCATCAGCACGGACCTGCGGGCCCAGCGCGCGGCCATCGGTGCGGAGTACCGCGTCTTCTGCGATACCGTTCTGACGGCCTGGTCCGGATCCGCGCCGCTCGAGCAGGGAGCCACCGACACAGCACGCTTCATCCGCCGCGCGAACGGATGCTGGCTGCGTGCCCACCTCGCTCTGGACGGCACTGCGCAGGTGGTCGGACTGCGCGAGGTGTGGTACGCGCCACCGTTCGAGAACCGCTACCTGCACGGGCACTTCCATCCGTCGTTCGGTGTGGAAACGGGCATCGAAGCATCGTTGGGCCCGGGACTCGGCCCGGTGGTGCGCGACGCGGGTGGAGCGGTGCTTTTCCGTCTGGACTGGAAGGACGATGCCGCACCGCCGGGCGATGGTGCGCGCTGGCGTGTGCTCCTCGTACTCGCCTGCGGGGCCCTGCTCGTGCTGCTCGCGTGGAGGATGATGTCGCAACTGGCCGCGAATGGCCGTCCGTGGATCGCCTTGGTGGGCATGCTCGTGCTTTGTGCCGTTCCCTGCGGCATCGTCCTCGCGAACGGCCCGCTGACCCTGTTGACCGGCTTCCCCTGGGCCGACCCCGATCTCTTCGCTTCGGCGTTGCTGCCCTCCTTCGCCGACCTGCTCATCACCATCGGCCTGCTGGTGCTGGCCTGCGCCTTCGCACGGCACGTGCTCCGTGCCGCGAAGCCGCCGCGCTGGCCGTTGGTGGCGGTTTTGCCTGCGCTCGCCGTGCTGCTGGGCGTTGCTGCGGGCATCAACGAGATAGCGATCGCCCTGGTGCGCGACAGTCGTATCCCGCTTGACCTGTTCCATGCGCAGGAACTGGACGGGAACAGCCTTGCCGCGCTGCTCGCCATCGCCGCATTGCTCTTCGCCTGGACCCTCTTGGCCGACGGGCTCGTCCGCTGGATCCTTCCGGTGACCGCGTGGCGCAGCGCGCTCGTGGTCGCGGGCCTCGCATTCATCGTGTCGCACACGGCGTACTATCAGTCCGGGCAGTATGATTCCGTGCTCGTACTGTGGCCATTGCCCGTCCTGCTCGCGCTGGGCGTGTTGCGGTATGGTGGGCCGCGCCCGGCCGCCCTGCTCACGATCATCGCCGCGCACAGCCTCTTGACGGTGCATGTGATCAACAGGCAGACCTTCAAGCGCGCCGAGGGCGACCGGGCGGCGCTGGCCGAGTCCGCCGTGACGCGCGAGGATCCCGTGGTGGAATGGCTCTTCCGCGAGGCGCGCGCGGCCATCGCGCACGATCCTTCGGCCACGGCATTATTGGCCGACACCGCCGCCATCGCGCCCGCCATGCTCGACACGCGGCTGCGGCTGCCCTTCTTCCAGGGGGCATGGGACGCGTACGATGTACGGCTCCACCTCTTCGGCGCCGGGGGGCGGGCGCGCGGCAGCACCTCGCGAGGTGCTATACCCGCTCTTGATGATCTGCGCGAGCGCTTCGGGCAGGGTGTTCCCGTGGAGGGAGACACGTTGCTGCGCAACACGAGGCGGCCCCTTGAGCGCGCGCTGTACATCGGGGAGGCGGGCACCGGCGCGGGCGGCACCCTGGTGGTGGAACTGCTGCCGCGCGCGCTGCCCGAGGGCATCGGCTTCCCGGAGCTTCTCATGGCGGGTGATCGGGCCATGGACCGGCGCACGGACCGCTACGCGCGGGCGCGGTACGAACGCGGCGCACTGGTGGAGAGCAGCGGTGCTTTCGCCTTCCCCGTGCGCTGGTCGGAGCCGGTGTCCGGTGAAGGGCTGGAGCAGGAGCGCGGCCGTTACCGCCTCTTCGCCACCGGCGATGCCGAGAACACGGTAGTGGTCATCGCGACACGCATGCCCGGCTGGACGGACCACGTGACCACCTTCTCCTACATATTGATCCTCTTCTCCCTGCTCGCGGCCGCATTCCTCCTGCTGCGGGGACTGCCCGCCCGAGGGCAGCGCGTGTTCGGCGTGGCGGGCAAACTGCGCGCGGGCATCCTGCTGCTGGCCTGCATCGCCGTGGCCCTTTTCGCGGCGGGTGCGCAACGGTTGTTCGACGACGGCATCAGCGCGCGCACGGGCGAGCAGCTGGACGAGCGCTCGCGCAGCGCCCTGGCCGAGCTTCGGCGGCGCACGCATGCCGAACCACGGATCACCCCGGCCATGTTCACCGACATCGACCGCTGGATCGACCGCGCGGCCACCGTGCTGCTCACCGACATCACCGCCTACACGCCCGGCGGCCGCCTGATGGCCACTTCACGCGAGCAGGTATTCAACAACGGGCTGCTCGGCCGGGACATGGACCCGGCGGCCTTTGAGGCGTTGGCCATAGACCATCGCAGTACGTTCACGCATGCCGAGCGCATCGGGGATGCCGAGTTCCTGGCCACCTACCGGCCGCTGCTCAACGATGACGGCGGAGTGCTGGCCTATGTGGAGGTACCTTATTTCGCCCGGCAGGGCGAGGTGGAGGACGCGCGCGCGGCGGGCTACGTGGCCATCGTGAACCTCTTCGTACTGCTGCTGCTCATCGGTATCGTTGCGGCCGCGATCATCGCCGCATGGACCACTCGGCCGCTGACCGTGCTGAAGCGCGGGTTGGAGCGCATCGAGTTGGGCGCCCGCAACGAACCGTTGCCTTACCAGGGCGACGACGAGCTGGGAGAACTCGTGCGCGTGTACAACCGCAAAGTGGAGGAGCTGCGCGCGAGCGCCGAGAAGCTCGCCCGCAGCGAACGCGAAAGCGCGTGGAAGGAGATGGCCCGCCAGGTGGCGCACGAGATCAAGAATCCCCTTACGCCGATGAAGCTCGGTATCCAGCACTTCCAGATCACGTGGGATCCCCAAGCACCGGATGCGAAAGCCAAGCTGGACCGCTTCACCACGAGCATGGTGGAACAGATCGATGCGCTGAGCCGCGTGGCCGGCGATTTTTCGCGCTTCGCACAGATGAGCGCGGCCGCCGAGACCGTGCTGGACCTGAATGAGGTGGCGCGCAATGCCGTGGCCCTGTTCGCTGGACAGCCCAACGCCGATATCGAGCTGCACTCCCCGTCCGTGGGCGCCTTACGGGTGAAGGCCGATCGAGAACACCTGCTGCGCGTGCTCAACAACCTGATCAAGAACGCCACACAGGCGATCCCGGCCGATCGCCACGGGGAGATCCATGTGGTGCTGCGGCCTGATGGCGACAACGCCCTGGTTGAGGTGCGGGACAACGGCTCGGGCATTCCACAGGAGATCCGTGAGCGCATTTTCGAGCCCAGCTTCACCACCAAGACCAGCGGCATGGGACTCGGCCTGGCCATGGTGAAGCGCATGGTGGAACAGGCGGGCGGACGCGTGTGGTTCGAGCCCCGCCCGACGGGAGGCACGTCGTTCTTCCTCTCCATCCCACTGATACGCTAGCCGATACTTTTGACCCACCTTCATCCCATGTCCTACAACAACCTGCTGGTGACCGACGCGGACAGCGTCCGCACCATCACCATCAACCGCCCCGATCAGCTCAATGCGCTGAACCGCGACACCATCGCTGAACTGGACCAGACGCTGAACGATGCCGATGCGGACAAGAACGTTCGCGTCCTCATCATCACCGGTAGCGGACCAAAGGCCTTCGTCGCGGGAGCGGACATCAAGGAGTTCGCGCACTTCGCGGTGGAAGAAGGCAAGGCGCTGAGCGCCGATGGCCAGAAGAAGCTCTTCGACCATGTGGAGCGCTTGAGCAAGCCGGTGATCGCAGCGGTGAACGGCTTCGCGCTCGGCGGCGGACTGGAACTGGCGATGAGCTGCCACATCCGTGTGGCGAGTGACAATGCGCGCATGGGCCTGCCGGAGGTTTCGCTCGGCGTGATCCCGGGCTATGGTGGCACGCAACGACTGGCGCGACTGGTCGGCAAAGGCAAGGCCATGGAAATGATCTTCACCGCCGGCATGATCAAAGCCGATGAAGCGCTGCAATGGGGACTGGTGAACCACGTTGTACCGCAGGACCAGCTGCTCGCCAAGTGCAATGATCTCGCCGCCGCCATCATGAAGAACTCACCGACCGCTCTCGCTGCCGCCATCCGCGCGGTGAACGCCGGTTACGAGCCGGGCGCCGACGGCATGCAACGCGAGATCGAGGAGTTCGGCAAGTGCTTCGGTACGGCGGACTTCAAGGAGGGCACGAGCGCGTTCATGGAGAAGAGGAAGGCGAATTTCACGGGGGCGT
>Ga0138256_10003150_pt1 | contig 17596 bp, 13 predicted proteins | sample KNB2016incub_MG_FD_105486 | JGI IMG/M metagenome (GOLD analysis project Ga0138256, IMG submission 105486) | Active sludge microbial communities from wastewater in Klosterneuburg, Austria - KNB2014incub_MG | ecosystem: Engineered > WWTP > Activated sludge > Unclassified | place: Austria... | reverse complement strand
GAGCACTACGCCCAGCGCCGCGCGCGGATCCCACTGTGCGCTGACGCCGTCGAGCTTCCCGTCGAGCGCAGCCTCGCACAACTGTACGAGATCCGATCGCAGGCGCATCATGATGGGCTGCGTCTCCGGATCGCCAAAACGGCAGTTGAACTCCAGCACGTTCGGTGTGCCGTCCGGCGCCACCATGACGCCGGCGTACAGAAAGCCGGTGTAAGGTGTGCCGTCGCGCGCGAGACCGCGGATCGTTGGCTCGATCACTTCGTGCATGATGCGCGCGTGTATTGCGGGTGTGACAACTGGCGCCGGTGAGTAGGCGCCCATCCCGCCCGTGTTAGGCCCGGTGTCGCCATCGCCGATACGCTTGTGATCCTGCGAGCTGGCGAACGGGAGAACATGCTCGCCGTCGGCCATGACGATGAAGCTCGCTTCCTCGCCGTGCAAAAATTCCTCGATAACAACCTCGTCGCCCGCCGCGCCGAACTGGCCCGCGAACATGCTCATCGCCGCGGCGATTGCCTCGTCCGCGGTAGGGACGATCACGACACCTTTGCCGGCCGCGAGGCCGCTCGCTTTGACGACGATCGGCGATCGTTGCCGACGCACGTAGTCGGCGTCGAACGTGTCCCGCGTGAACGTCGCGTATGCGGCGGTCGGGATGTTGTAACGACGCAGGAATTCCTTGGTATACGCCTTCGAGCCCTCGAGCTGCGCGGCGGCACGCGGCGGCCCGAAGCACCGCAGCTGCGCCGCCTGGAACGCGTCGACGACGCCAGCGACCAGCGGCTGTTCCGGCCCGATGATCGTCAGGCCGATGGCCTCACGCTTCGCGAGCGCAACCAGTCCGGCAATATCTTCCGCTGACACCGGCACGTTGCGCAGGCGCGGTTCCAGCGCTGTGCCAGCGTTCCCAGGGGCGACCAGGACCTCGGTCACGCGCTGCGATTGCGCGCACTTCCAGGCGAGCGCATGCTCGCGTCCGCCGCCGCCCACGATCAGTACTTTCATAGGGTGCAAGTGTGCCCATCACGACGGCATTTATCGAGTGTCGCGTAGCGCGGACCCAGGCTGCGGCGCATCGTGATCATCGCAGGCGATACCGACATTGCTGCGTTGCCAAGGCGCGGCCCGCGTCGAACGGCGTGCGTGGCCTGTCGGCCACGAAAACTCGCTCGTCGATAGCGTCGTGCCCTTGCTAACACATCAGGTCCGACAGCAATGCATTTACCGCCACGCCATCCTAACCAGCCAGTGGTCGCAATCGACTCAATCCGGTTCGTCTCGGAAATCGACTGTTCATGAGTCACGTATCATGCCGAACAGCTCGAGCGTTCGAGCTGTCAATGCGGAGCATCGCAATAGATGAATAAGGCAGAAATTGCGATCGTGGGCGCCGGCATGTCCGGCTTGGTGGCGGCGTGCACCCTGCAAAGAATGGGTTTCCGGCCAAGGGTCTACGAGAAATCCGCGGCGCTCGGCGAAGTTGGCGCAGGTCTGACACTGGCGCCCAATGCGACTCACGCGCTGCAGTTCGCGGGGCTGACCGATGCGCTCGCCATGCATGGCATGTCGCCGGGTCGTGCTGGCGTCAGGCACTGGCGAACGGGCAAACTGATGATCTCGCTCGAACGAGGCGATCAGCTGCTCGAGCAATTCGGCGCACGTTACTATCAGATTCATCGCGCCGACTTGCATGCGGCGCTGGCAGCCAAAGTACTCGCTAACGACTCGGCGGCAATTCATCTGGACTGCGAGTTCACGGCGATGCGTCAGGACGGATCCCGGGTCGAGGCGCAGTTTGCCAATGGCGAACGCGTGACAGCGGATGTGCTCATCGGCGCGGATGGCGTACGCTCGGGCGTGCGTGCGGCATTGTTTGGTCAGGATCAGCCGCGTTTCACCGGCTATATCGCCTTCCGCGGACTGGTGCCTTGCGACGCGTTGCCGACGGGGATCATCGAGCCGCCATCGTGCCTGTCGACAGGGCCTGATCGCAGCTTCACACGGTATCTCATTCGGGGCGGACGGGTAGTCAATTACGTCGCACTGGCGCAGCGCGATGGCTGGCAAGAAGAGGGTTGGTCGATTCCGGCAACGGTCGACGAAGTGTTACGGGAATATCACGGTTGGTACGATGACGTGGCTACCATCGTGCGGGCCACGCCCGTCGGGAGTCTGTTCAAGTGGGCAGTGTGCGATCGAGCGACGCTACCTGCCTGGACGCAAGGTCGCGTGACCTTGATGGGCGACGCGGCCCACGCGATGCTGCCGTTTCTGGGTTCTGGTGCGGCGATAGCGATTGAAGACGCGGTGATCCTGGCGCGCTGCCTTGAGTGCAGCGAATCGATCGACGCGGCACTGCAACGGTACTTCTTGGCCCGGCACGAACGCACGGCATGGGTCGCGCAGAAATCGCGCGAGGCCGCGCGCAACTATCATTCCGGCCGCAGCGAGCACTACCAGCGGGACAAGCACATCACCGCGGAAAGCCTTGGCATTTGGGCCTACAACCCGGCGACCGTGTCGATTTGAGCGCGCTCAGGTGTTAGGCGATTTTTTCGCTAGTACGATTGTTCCGTCCTGCGATTGAGCCAGGCGAGATAGGCAGCGAAGTCAGCGTAGCTCAGGCAAGTCGCTGGATACCGATTGGTCACGGCAAAGCCCGGTCTGCGCCAATCCGCGCTTTTGTCGAAGACCCTGGCCGCAGCCTGACCAATCCGTGCTGCGACAGCACGGATTCGTGATATGGGTTCGGGCAGCGCGCCTAATGCCGAAAATGCCGCATTGCCGTGAACACCATCGCGATGCCGTGTTCATCGGCGGCCGCGATCACTTCCTCATCGCGCTTGCTGCCGCCCGGCTGGATCACCGCCTTGATGCCGTACTCAGCAGCGACGTCCAGCCCATCGCGAAACGGAAAGAACGCGTCCGAGGCCATCACAGCGCCCGCGACATCGAGTTGCTCGTCGCGCGCCTTCATCGCGGCGATGCGGCTCGAATAAACGCGACTCATCTGTCCTGCCCCGATGCCGATGGTGGCGTTGTCACGCGCGTAAACGATGGCATTGGACTTCACGAACTTGCACACACGCCAGCAGAACTGCAGGTCACGCAACTCGTCCGCATTCGGCGCGCGTTTCGTTACGACCCGCAGGTCCTGCGGGCTGACTTCGCCCGTGTCGCGAGTCTGCGCGAGCAGGCCACCGGCAATGCTGCGGTACTCGAGATCGCCGCTCGGCAAGGCAGCGAGTTCACCCACGGCTAACACCCGCAGATTCGGCTTGCCGGCCAACAAGGGTAGTGCGTCCGGCGCGAGCTCTGGCGCCACCAGCACCTCGACGAATTGGCGCTCGAGGATCACACCGGCCAGCGTGGCGTCGACCGGCCGGTTGAACGCAATGATGCCGCCGAAAGCGGAAGTGGGATCAGTGCGGTACGCGCCCTCATACGCGTCGAGCGCAGCGGCGGCGACCGCTACGCCACACGGATTGCCATGCTTGACGATTGCGCAGGCGGGCTCACGGAACTGGCGGACGCACGCCAGTGCTATGTCGGCATCGGCGATGTTGTTGAACGACAACTCCTTGCCTTGCACGAACCTCGCCGTAGCGATCGACCCGCCGCGCGTCAGTGCATCGCGATAAAACGCCCCGGCCTGATGCGGGTTCTCGCCATAGCGCAGAGTCTGCAATTTGTCGAACACCAGCGGCAGTATGTCCGGGAATCGGTCCGGCGAACTCGTCACGGTTCGTTCCGTGAGATACGCCGAGACTGTCGTGTCATAGCGGGCTGTGTGCGCGAAGGCTTTGGCACTCAAGGCGATGCGCGTGTCGATACTGGTCGCCCCGGCATTGGCAGCCAGCTCGTCGACAACGCGCGCGTAGTCCGCCGGATCGACGACGACCGTCACGGATTCGTGATTCTTCGCCGCTGCACGCAGCATCGCCGGGCCGCCGATATCGATATTCTCGATCGCCTCGGCGTACGAGCAATTCAGCCGACCGATGGTCGCCGCAAACGGATAGAGATTTACGACTAACAAGTCGATCGGCGCGATACCATGCTGGCGCATCACCTCATCGTCGGTGCCGCGGCGCCCCAGCAGGCCGCCGTGCACCTTGGGATGCAAGGTCTTGACACGTCCGTCCATGATTTCGGGAAAGCCGGTGTAGTCGGAGACTTCGCGCACAGCGATGCCGGCGTCGATCAACGCTCTGGCTGTCCCACCGGTCGACAGCAATTCGATGCCGCGCGCCGCCAGTGCGCGGGCAAGCTCGACGAGTCCAGTCTTGTCCGATACGGACAGCAGCGCGCGGCGAATCGTGACCAACATGCTATGACCGATGCGCGCGAGGTTGCGCGTGCTCGGCTATTCGGCGAGACCGAATTGGCGCAGCTTCTTGCGCAGCGTGCCGCGATTGATACCGAGTATCACCGCCGCGTGGCTCTGATTGCCATCGGCATAGTCGAGAACGGCGCGAAACAGCGGCTCTTCCACCTCGCGTAGTACGAGATCGTAGAGGTGTGCGGGTTTGTGGCCATTGAGGCTCGCAAAATAGTCCTCTAGTGCGCGCTCGGCGTGATTGCGCAACGGTATGTCCTTGCCGTTGGCGCGGTTCGATGCGTCGCGACGCGTACGCGAGGTCTTTGCAACCATCTTTGACTAGCCCCTGGCCAACGAGTGGCCAATTCAACTCTTGTTGTCCGCCATTGCACGCCCAGTTTACGCAGCGACTGCGCAATCAGCCCAGGCATCCAAGCCCCGTTTCATCAAGCCAAACTGCAACGACGAATTCTCCGCTGCCATCAGCTCGCGACGGAGTCCCGTCTCATGCTGCAGCTTGGTGAGATACCAGCCGAGGTGTTTGCGCGCTACCCGCACTCCGGTGTCTTCGCCATAGAAGGCGTAGAGAGAGTCGAGATGCTCCAAAATAGTATCACGACGAACGGCACGTGAAAGCGCCGTGATTGTTTTTGACGATGCCAGCTGGCCATTGACATCGCGAAATATCCACGGCGCACCGTGTGCGGCGCGCCCGATCATGACACCATCTGCGCGCGTAAAATTCAGAACTGCGCGTGCTTTGTTTGCGGAATCGATATCGCCATTCGCGATGACTGGAATTCGGACTGATTCTTTGATATTGCGAATCGTTGCGTACTCGGCTTCACCCGAATAGAAATCCGCCCGCGTGCGACCATGAATCGCAATGGCTGCGATACCGCTCGCTTCTGCAATACGCGCGATCTTTATCGCATTGCGATTCTCGTGGTCCCAACCAGTACGCGTCTTGAGCGTCACCGGTACGCGCACCGCACTGACAACTGCGGCCAGGATGCGTGCAACGAGCGGCTCGTCGGTCAACAACGCGGAGCCACACAGCACATTGCAGACCTTTTTCGCCGGGCAGCCCATGTTGATGTCGATGATGTCGGCGCCGAGATCCACATTGCGGCGGGCAGCTTCGGCGAGCGCCACGGGATCAGCGCCCGCGAGTTGCACGGCGCGAGGCGAAGGCTCGCCCGCATGGTCCATCCGTCGGCGCGATTTGGCCGAACGCCATAGCCGCACATCCGATGTGATCATTTCCGACGCGGCCAGGGCCGCGCCAAAGCGACGCGCGAGCACTCGAAACGGTCGGTCGGTCACGCCAGCCATCGGCGCGAGGAACGCCGCGGTCGGCAGCGTGTATGGACCGATGCGCAGCATGTGCCCGTCAGGTGCTGGGTGCGACGCGGCGACGCTCGTCGTTCGCGCAGCGCACCGTGCCATTGTTGTTGGGCAGGCACGCGTCAATCTCGAACCCCATGGCGGCGCGGCCAGGATCGATCACGCGAATATCCGTGTCGATGCGCTGGTCAGCACCGATCTCACCCGCATCCTTGAGCGGCGCGGGCAGATACTCCGCTGGCAGCAGATCCCGGGTCGAGACGGGATTGCCGTAACGGTCCTGCAAAGTGAGTCGCAACTGCGGCAGCGGCATCGGCCGCCCCGATGCGTTGCGGATGCTGGCACGCACCAGCAGACGCGACGCGTCGCCGGGCAGCGTTTCGGCGCCGAGCTGCCGTACCTCGTAGGCGGTGACGTTCCAGCGCGGCTCCAGCTTCGAACCAAACACGCCGTACAAGCCAATAATGGGCCGTGCCCATACGCCGCTGCTCGCCAGTGCATAGCGTGACGCATGGACGATCTGCACGAGCAATGTGGCTGCGAGCACGGTGCTGCCGATCAGCAGGAATCGATGCACTCGAGCGGATAACCGCCGATCCAGGTAGCCGCCGGCAACCGCCTCGGCATCCGGAAACACCGCGGCGGCCGGTTCTACAGCGATCGCCGCGCCAGCGAGGGCTGGATGAATGGACCGACGATGACTTTCGTGGGGTTCTGCGCCGAGTGCGTCGGCGAGGGCGGCATCGACGACAGCAGCGCCGACCGCATTCGGGGCGACGACGGCTGCTTCGTCACTGGTCGAATCAACGTCGGCTTCGCCAACACCGGTGGCCGGCGCGAGTAAAGTCTCGAGACTGCGCTGAAAGGCCGCTTCGCTCTCCGGATCGTCGTCATCCTCGATCGCGGCGTCGCTGATGGTGGCGACGCTGTCGCTTGTCCTCGGTTCGACGACGTCCGCTTCACTGTCGTCTTCCAGTCCACCTTCCAGCACGATGCTCTCGAAGGTTCCAGAAGAAATGTCGCTCGACTCCGTTGACGGTGCGATGAAGATATCTGCGACCTGCGCTCGTTCAGAGTTGAACTCGAGTACAGCATCGGGCCGCCCTTCCTGGCGGCCTGATTCGCGTTGTGGCGCGTGGTCCGAAGCGAGCTGGGCGTCACGTTCTTCGCTGAGATTGATCAACGCATTGAAGACGCTGGCACAGCGACCGCAGCGCACATAGCCTTGCCCGGCGCGCAGGTCGGTGGCGGTGACGACCAGCGTCAGATCGCATTTGGAGCAGGTCGTGAACATCAGGCTAAGCTTATCGGCGCCTCGCCGCGAGTGCTATCCAGTTATCGCGTTGGCGGTAGGGTCGGACGTCGAACCAGGGCGCTTGTGCAGCGATTACTTCCGCGGCCTGGTGCTGTAGCAGGCCCGCCAGCAGCAGGCGGCCGCCGGGCGCGACCAGCGCCGCAAATCGCGGCGCCAATTCAACGAGAGGAGCAGCCAATATGTTTGCGACGAGCAATGCAGCCGAGCCGGTCAATGAGTCGTCCGCGGCCACAATTCTGATGCGCGGCAGCACGCCGTTGGCGGCGGCGTTGTCGTGGGTGGCTGTTAGCGCCTGGGGATCGATGTCGAATGCCTGACAATCACTCGCGCCGAGTTTGGCCGCCGCGATCGCCAGTATGCCGGATCCACAACCGTAGTCGATCACGCTGGTGTCGCGCACCAGGTGCTCGTCGAGCCATTCGAGGCATAGCGCAGTGGTCGGATGCGTGCCTGTCCCGAAGGCGAGCCCTGGATCGAGCCTGACAACGATCGCGTCGTCGCCTGAATCCAGCAGCGACTCATGGGGTGCGATCCACAGGCGTCGACCAAATCGCATCGGGCCGAAATCGACTAACCACTCGCGCTCCCAGACACGGTCCTGCAGCATCGCAAGCTTGATGCTGCCGAGTGGCATATCGAGCGCGGTCGCAATCTGCAGCAGCAGTTCGAGCGGTGGCATCTCCTGCGGAAATAGTGCTTCGAGCCGCGCATGGGGCCAGAGGCGGAATTCGCCGGGCGCGGGCTCGAGGATCGGTTCGTCGCACTGATCCGTATACGACACCGCCAATGCGCCCGCCGCGAAGCACGCGGCTTCCGCCCGTTCGGCATGCTGAGCAGGATCGGGGCCAAGCTCTTGGAGCGCGAATGACAGCGCGAGCTGCGGCATGCCTACTTCAGACCAAGTCGCCGTTCCAGATAGTGGATGTCTTGCCCGCCGTTGCGGAATGCGGCGTGCGTAAAGATTTCCTGATGCAGTGCGGTGTTCGTCTTGATGCCCTCGACGACCATTTCGGCGAGCGCGTTGCGCATGCGAGCGATCGCGGTCTCGCGCGTGTCGCCGTGGGCGATAATCTTGGCGATCAGCGAATCGTAGTGCGGCGGCACGTTATATCCGGAATAGATGTGGCTATCGACACGGATGCCCGGACCGCCCGGTGCATGCCACAGTTTGATCGGGCCGGGCGAGGGCATGAAGGTCCGCGCGTCCTCGGCATTGATACGGCACTCGATAGCATGGCCTGTTAGCGCGATATCGCTCTGCACGTATTTGAGTTTCTCACCGGCCGCGATCATCAGCTGGGCCTTGACGAGATCGATCCCGGTGACCAGCTCCGTGACCGGATGTTCGACCTGGATACGCGTGTTCATCTCGATGAAATAGAACTCGCCATTCTCATACAGGAACTCGAGCGTGCCGGCACTGCGATAGCCGACGGCCCGGCACGCTGCCACGACTTTGTCACCCATCTTCGCGCGCTGCTCGGCGGTTATCCCAGGCGCTGGCGCTTCTTCGACAACTTTCTGATGGCGCCGCTGCATGGAGCAATCCCGCTCACCCAGATGTACGACATTGCCATAGTTGTCTGCCAAAACCTGAAACTCGATATGACGCGGTCGCTCGAGAAATTTCTCCATATAGACCTGATCATTACCGAACGCCGCGGCCGCCTCGCTACGCGTGATCGCGACTGCGCTCGGCAGCGACGCTTCGCTGTGCACAACGCGCATGCCGCGACCGCCGCCGCCGCCCGACGCTTTGATGATCACCGGGTAGCCGATGTCGCGCGCGATGCGGAAATTCTCGTCGGCATCGTCGCGAAGTGGCCCGTCGGAGCCCGGTACACAGGGCACGCCCTGCGCTTTCATGGTCTTGATCGCCGACACCTTGTCACCCATCAAGCGAATGACCTTCGCTTGCGGTCCGATGAAGACAAAGCCACTGTCCTCCACGCGCTCGGCAAAGTCCGCATTTTCCGACAGAAATCCATAGCCTGGGTGAATGGCTACCGAATCGGTGACTTCGGCCGCGCTGATGATCGCGGGCATGTTCAGGTAGCTCTTGGGTGACGGGGGTGGTCCGATACACACCGACTCGTCGGCGAGCAGCACATGTTTGAGATTGGAGTCAGCGGTCGAATGCACCGCCACGGTCTTGATGCCGAGCTCGCGGCACGCTCGTAGGATACGCAGCGCGATTTCGCCGCGGTTGGCAATGACAATTTTCTCGAGCACGCAGTACTACTCGATTACGAACAGCGGTTGACCGAACTCCACCGGCTCGCCATTTTGCGCCATGATGGCGGTGACTTTGCCGGCCTTGTCGCTCTCGATCTGGTTCATCATCTTCATGGCCTCGATAATGCACAGCACCTGGCCCTCCTTGACCTCCGCGCCAATGTCAACGAACGGCTTCGCACCCGGCGACGGTGCGCCGTAGAACGTGCCCACCATCGGCGCCGTCACGACGTGTTCGTTGGGCCGCGCCGGGGCCGCGACGGGATCGGCGGTCGCGGCTGCCGGCATGGCGGCCGTTGGTAGCGCGGCGGGGTGCGCGAATGGCGGTGCAACCATGGCTGCGGCGGCACCGGTCGGCATCCGGCTGATGCGCACCGCTTCCTCGCCCTCCTTGATTTCAATCTCGGCGATACCGGATTCTTCCAGCAGCTCGATCAGCTTCTTGACTTTACGAATGTCCATGCAGGTGGTTTTCCGTGTCTTGTTAGTGGGCACGCGCTGCCGCCGCTCGCACTGCCAACTCGTAGCCGAGTGGGCCGAGGCCGACGATGCAGCCCAGTGCGATGTCGGAGAAAAACGAATGCTGGCGAAATGACTCGCGCGCAAACGTATTGGAAAGGTGTATCTCGATAAACGGCAACTTGACGCCCAGCAAAGCGTCGCGCAGCGCAATGCTGGTGTGGGTGAGTCCGCCTGGATTGAAGATTGCGCACCGCACGCCGTCCGCGCGCGCCGAGTGAATGCGGGCGATCAATTCGTGCTCTGCGTTGCTTTGGAACGTGACGAGCTCGTGGCCCAGCTCCTTGGCTAGCGCTTGCAGCCGCGTCTCGATAGCCGGAAGCGTGTCCGATCCGTACACTTCGGGCTCGCGTTGGCCGAGCAGGTTAAGGTTCGGTCCGTTTAACAATAGCAACCGGGCCATGGACGTCTGCTGCTCCCCAACAACGCAAAGTGCGGTGGGAAATGTACCCTAATTTGGCGCGATCTGCCGCAAATAGCGCTTATCTTCGTTTAGCGAGGCGCTGTAGCTCAGCCGCGATCGCTGCTCGCGCCGCGTCCGGCGCCAGGCCTGCGGAATCGACATCGCGGACTCGATCAAGGATGAACTCCGCCTCATCGCGGTGCAATTCGCCCACTTTCAGGGCCAGGACCCGACCTGACTGGTCCGCAAAAATGCTCACTGGAAAGGCGAGACCGATGCCGAACGCGTCGGCCGCTTGCAGGCCATCTTCCTCGCCGATCAACAGCGGGTAGTCCACGCGGGTCTTGGCGACGTATTTCAACACGTCGTCGCGAAAATCGACGGCGATTCCGATCACCTCCAGTCCCTGCGCCTGTCGTTCGCGGCGCAACTGATTCAGCAGCGGAATCTCGCGCCGACAGGGAGCACACCAGGTGGCCCAGAAATTGATCAGCAGCGGTCGACCGGCGAACGACGACAACGCTGTCGGCTCACCGGCACGGTTCGCCAGGGTGAAATCTGGCAGGACTTCCGGCACCTTGCGCGTCAGCGGCGGTGGTGTGGGATCGGCGTAAGGATCAGGCAGGACGTCAGGCTGGATCGGGTCCGCAACCAGGGTGCTGCCTTGCCGATCGCTCGAGAAAGCGCCGAACAGAATAAATCCTGACAAACCCGCTATCACGATGACGATGAGCGCGAGGCCAACCCGACTGCGTTGCGGCACGGTCGTTAGTGCTCCGTACTCGCCGTTCGAGTTTCCGCTGCCAAGGCGCGTGCGACTACAGTGGCGAATTCGGGAGCTTTCATGTAGCCGACAACGCGGTAGGCACTGCGTTCACTGCCGTCCACACCGTAGAACGCGATGGTGGGTGGACCGAAGATGCCGAAGTGTTTAAGCAGTTCCTGATCGTCCGCATCGTTCGCGGTCACGTCGGCTTGCAGCAGCAGCGTGTCGGCGAGCGCGGTCTGCACAGCGTGGTCCGTGAACGTGTACTTTTCCATCTCTTTGCACGAGACACACCAGTCGGCATAGAAATCGAGCATGACGCCGCGACCCGCACGGTTTGCGTCGGCCACCCTGCGCTCGAGCTCCTGCACGGTCTTGATGCGTGTGAACTCGAGGTGCGACCGCTTGCCGGCGAGCTGCGGGATCGGAGCCAAAGGATCGCTGCCACCGAGCGCCGCCCCGGCGAGCAGTGATACGCCGTACACCGTGGCGATGACGCCGGCCGCGCGTGTGATGATTCGTGCACCTGATGACCGTACCGCTGCGCTCCACAGCAGCCAGGCTGCGACCAGCGCCGGCACCGCCCAGAGCACGAGGCTGAGCCAGCCCGGCGCTATCCGCGCGAACATCCAGGCAGCGACGCCTAACAGCATCACCCCAAACAGATTCTTGACAGTGTCCATCCACGCGCCGGCGCGCGGCAGCAGTTTCCCGGCCGATGCTCCGACTAACAGCAGAGGCGTGCCCATGCCGATGCTCATGGCGAAGAGGGCACTGCCACCGCGGAACATGTCGCCTGTCTGGCTGATGACCGTCAAGGCTGCGATCAGCGGTGGCGCCACGCAAGCGGTCACGATCAGCGACGACAGGGCTCCCATGAGCGCGACGCCAGCATAGTTGCCGGCACGTTGTCGGTTGGAGGCTTCGGTCAGTCGGGTTTGAATCGCCGCCGGCATCTGAATGGTGTACAGCCCGAACATCGACAACGCCAAGGCAACGAATATCGCGCCGAACAGCGCAATGATCCACGGCTGATTGAAGGTAGCCTGCAGGTTGAAGCCGGAACCGAGCGCGCCTGCGGCGACACCGGCGCCGGTATACATCAACGCCATGCCCAGCACGTAAGCAACAGACAGACCGAACGCGCGCCCCGCAGGTACGTTTTCGCCCTGGCCCGCGATCAGACCTGACAGGATCGGAATCATCGGGAGCACGCAAGGCGTGAATGCCAACAACAGACCGGCGCCGAAGAAACTCAGCAGCACGAGTGCCAACTGACCATCGCGAATCAGACTGGCCAGTCGATCCTGTTCGGAGACGAAACCATCGGCGCCGCCGCCGGAGGAGTTGTCAGTCGTTACGGCAGCGGCGCTGATGACCGCGCCGCTCGGCGCTCGCAGGGAGATGATCTTCGTGATCGGCGGGTAACACAGGCCCGCGTCGGCGCAACCCTGGTAAGTGATCTTGAATCGACTGGCCGCAGCGGTCAGCGGGGCGGAGAAGCTTCCCTGCACAGCGCCGCGATAGACTTGCTGCTCGCCAAAATACTCGTCGCTGTGCGGCTCACCGGTCGGTAGAACCAGCGTGCCAAGCGGCGCCCCTGCGACCACCGGTTCAACCCGCATCCGCGACTTGTACAGGTAGTACTCGGGCGCGACGACCCAGTCCAATTCGACGCGGTTCGCGTCTGTTGCGGTCGCAGTCAGAATGAACGCTTGCTCGGGATCGAGAAATTCGTCGCCATTCGCTACGGCTCCAGCGCTGAATACCGAGTCGGCAAACTGAGTAGCGCCTGCGGCCACGTCCGGCAAGGTGACGCTGGTTTGCCAAGTGGTCGGTGGGTAGCAAAGTCCAGCATCAGCGCAGCCTTGCAGCTTGAGCTTGAGCGGGATGACGCTGCCAGGTGCGGCGCCGCTGATTGGCGCGGTCACCGTAAACTGGCCGCGAAAGACGGTCTGCTTGCCGAAATACTCGTCCTCGTGCATTTCCCCCGCTGGGTAGATCGCTTCGCCGAGGATTACACCGGGTGCGTCGGTCGCCAGCCCCATGCGCTTGAGGTACAGGTAGTAGCCCGGCGTGACATCCCAGGAGACGGCGATGCTGTTGCCGTCGCTCGTCACCGAGTAGCGGAAAGCTTCTGTCGGTGGCAGAAATTCGTCGTCGGCAGCGCCGACCGAACGCCCAAACACGCTGGCGAGCAGTGCCAGGAGCAGGGCAAAGATGAGGCTGGTTTTCATGGGGTAAACGGTCTCACACAGCAACCGCTTAGGGTATCAGCACCCGCTCTTTGACTCTATATGTTGCGATGCACCATCAAAAACAATCACCGGGCGGCTTGAATTTCGGCAAGTCGCCCATAGAATTAGCAGCCACCAGGATAGAGTGCTAATAACACTTGTTGGCCTTGGTTCGAATTCAATCATCATCAAACATTAAGGAGCGAAAGCATGAAGATTCGTCCTCTTCATGACCGCGTGATCGTGAAGCGTCTCGAGGAAGAGCGCGTTTCCGCCGGCGGCATTGTGATCCCAGATACCGCCGCCGAGAAGCCCGTGCAGGGCAAGATCGTTGCGGTCGGCAAGGGCAAAATTCTCGAGGATGGCAGCGTCCGTGCCCTCGATGTGAAAGTCGGCGACAAGATCCTCTTTGGCAAGTACTCCGGCACCGAAGTAAAGGTGGACGGGGACGATCTCCTGGTCATGCGTGAAGAAGACGTCATGGCCATCATCGAAGGGAAGTAACAGACATGGCAGCTAAAGAAGTCCGTTTCGGCGACGACGCCCGCACGAAGATGTTTCGTGGCGTGAACGTCCTCGCCAACGCCGTCAAGGCGACACTCGGCCCCAAGGGCCGCAATGCAGTGCTCGACAAGAGCTTCGGCGCCCCCACCATCACGAAGGACGGTGTGTCGGTCGCGAAGGAAATCGAGCTCAAAGACAAGTTCGAGAATATGGGCGCGCAGATGGTGAAGGAAGTTGCTTCCAACACTTCTGACGAGGCTGGCGACGGCACCACCACCGCCACCGTGCTCGCGCAGGCGATTATTCGCGAGGGCCTGAAGGCCGTGGCCGCTGGCCGCAATCCGATGGACGTCAAGCGCGGCATCGACAGGGCAGTCATCCTCGCAACCGAAGAGATCAAGCGTTTGGCCAAGCCTTGCAAGGACAACAAGGCCATTGCGCAGGTCGGCACGATTTCCGCCAACTCTGACGAATCGATCGGCAAGACTATTGCCCAGGCGATGGAGAAGGTCGGCAAGGAAGGCGTGATCACGGTCGAAGAGGGTTCGGGTTTGCAGAACGAACTCGACGTCGTCGAGGGTATGCAGTTCGACCGCGGCTACCTGTCGCCGTACTTCATCAACCAGCAGGCGAGCCAAACGGCCGAGCTTGAAAAGCCATTGATTCTGCTGTGTGACAAGAAGATCAGTAACATCCGCGAACTGCTGCCGCTCCTCGAGGGCGTTGCCAAGCAGGGTCGGCCGCTGCTCGTGATCGCCGAGGATCTCGAAGGCGAGGCGCTGGCGACGCTGGTCGTCAACAACATCCGTGGCATTCTGAAAGTGGCTGCGGTCAAGGCCCCGGGCTTCGGCGATCGTCGCAAGGCGATGCTGCAGGACATCGCGGTGTTGACGGGCGGCACGGTCATCTCCGATGAAGTCGGTTTGTCGCTCGAGAAGGCGACGCTGAACGATCTTGGCGAAGCCAAGAAGGTGTTGGTCGAGAAGGAAAACACCACGATCATCGACGGCGCTGGCAAGGCGTCGGACATCAAGGCGCGCATCGAGTCGATCCGTCAGCAGGCCGAAGAAGCTACCTCTGACTATGACAAGGAGAAGCTGCAGGAGCGTGTTGCCAAGCTCTCTGGCGGTGTTGCCGTGATCAAGGTCGGCGCTGCTACCGAGATCGAGATGAAAGAGAAGAAGGCTCGCGTCGAAGACGCGCTGCACGCCACGCGCGCGGCCGTCGAAGAAGGCGTCGTGCCCGGCGGCGGTGTTGCGCTGATCCGTGCGCAGAAGGCGCTCGACAAGCTGGAAGGCGCGAACGAAGACCAGACGGTCGGCATTCGCATCCTTACCCGCGCGATCGAGGAGCCGCTGCGTCAGATCGTTGAAAACGCAGGCGAAGACGCGGCCGTGGTCCTGAACGCCGTCAAGGCCGGCAAGGGTTCCTACGGCTACAACGCAGCTACGGGCGAGTATGGCGACATGCTCGAGGAGGGCATCCTCGATCCGGCGAAGGTCACGCGCCTGGCGCTGCAGAACGCTGCGTCAATTGCGGGTCTGCTGCTGACGACCGAGGTGATGATCGCCGAGGCGCCCAAGGACGATGACCACAGCCATGCTCCGATGCCGGGCGGCATGGGCGGCATGGGCGGCATGGATATGTAAGGTAACCGCCTTACAGTTCCAATGCGAACCAAAGCCCCGGGAGGAAACTTCCGGGGCTTTTTCGTTATTTTCTGCAGTGTGGCCGATGTCCGGCAATCGGCGAGGCGGCAGGGTAAATTAGTTGAATGAAGGTTCTGTTAGTGATCGCCGGCGCGCTGGTCGGGATGTCCCTGGCATCGAGCGGCCATGTCCTGTTTGGTCTCGGTATCGGTGCTGCCGTAGCCTTGCTATTCAACGGGCTGACAACCCTGCGCAAGCAGGTGACTGAGCTCGAATTGCGGTTGTACAAGGCGGAGCGGAGTCGCCCGACGGCGTCGACTGCTCCAGCTCCGATCGCTCCGCGTGATGTGGCAGCGGATCCTGCGCGTGAGGCCGCGCCCGACGTTGTCGCTCAACGGAGCACACCACCAAGTGCTGCGTCGCCATCGCCACCGCCACCGCCACCGCCACCGCCATCGCCAACGCCAGTTGGCCAACCCGCCGCAGCTGCTGCGCAATCGCGTCACGCGCCGATCTCGCCAAGTGAACCCGTCGTCGTGCACGTGGCCCAACCGGCGCGCGAGTCCTTTTTGGTCGGTGCGATTCGCGCGTACTTTACGGGCGGCAATACGCTGGTCCGTGTAGGGGTGGTCGTGCTGTTCCTGGGCGTTGCCTTTCTGCTGCGCTACGTCGCCGAGCACAGCAACATTCCAATGGAAGTGCGCCTGACAGGCGTCGCGCTCGGTGCAATCGTAATGCTCGTCGTGGGCTGGCGGCTGCGCGCCGCGCGACCCGGTTATGCCCTGGCGATGCAGGGCGGGGCGGTCGCGATTCTCTACCTCACGGTATTCGTCGCTCTGCGGTTGTATGCTTTGCTGCCGGCGTCGCTGGCGTTTCTGTTGTTAGTCGCGATTACGGCGTTTGCGACCGTATTGGCGGTCGCACAAAATTCCATGGCATTTGCGATTTTCGCTTTCGCGGGCGGATTCCTGGCGCCAGTGCTCACCTCCACGGGTCAGGGCAATCACGTCGTGCTGTTCAGCTACTACGTGGTTTTGAACGCCGGTATCGTGGCGATCGCCTGGTTCAAGGCGTGGCGACCGCTCGTTCTGGTCGGCTTCCTGTTCACTTTCGTCATCGCGACTGCTTGGGGAGTGTTGCGGTACCAGGACGCGTTCTTTAGCTCGACCGAACCATTCCTGGTCGTGTTCTTTCTGTTCTACGTTGCGTTGGCCGTATTGTTTGCGCTGCGACAAGCGCCCGATCTCAAGGGCTATGTCGACGGCACGATCGTATTCGGTACACCCGTCGCCGCGTTCGGGCTGCAATCGGGCATGCTCGACGATCAGCGCTACCTACTCGCCTTCAGCGCGCTAGGAATCGGAGTACTCTACATCGGGCTTGCAGCTGTGTTGTGGCGACGCCATCGCAATTCTTTACGACTACTCGTCGAATCGTTCGTTGCGCTCGGCGTGGCGTTTGCAACGCTGGCTGTCCCACTTGCGCTCGACGGGCGCTGGACGGCCGCAACCTGGGCGCTCGAGGGTGCCGCGCTCGTGTGGGTGGGCTGTCGGCAGAATCGGCGGTTGCCGCGTGCGGCGGGCATCCTGCTGCAGCTCGGTGCCGGCATCATCTTTTGGCGCGACATGCAGCTTGCGCCGCCAGGTCTGCCGCTGTTGAACAACGGCTTCCTGGGCGGCGCGATGGTGGCACTCGCAGCGATCCTTTCGACGCTCAAGCTTGCGCGAGTCCGCGACAAGCTCGCCGATTACGAGCAGGTTGCTGTGCCGCTGGTGTTCGTGTGGGGAGTTGTCTGGTGGTTGGTAGCCGGCTTGCTCGAAATTGATCGGCAGGTGCCCGCGCCCTTCGAGCTGGCCGCCGCTCTGCTCTTCCTGGCGCTCAGCGCCTGGCTATTTCATTGGCTACGCCACGCGCGGGCGCTCGAGATGGCACGTTGGCCCGCACTCGCGCTACCGATTGGCATGCTCAGCATTCTGTTGCTCTTGTTGGGTGAATCCGGCCATCCCTTCGGTGCCGGCGGTTGGCTGGCGTGGCCGGTCGCGTTTGCCGTGCAGTACTTCTTGCTTCGCTGGAACGCCGATGTCAATGACGATGGCAACGACGATGCACTGATCTGCCAGATGTTGCACATGGCGACCGCTTGGTTGTTAGTGTCAGTTCTGACGTTCGAGGCTGTCTGGCAGGTCGGACACTGGGTTGGCGAAGGGCTCGCCTGGCAGAGCGTTACGTGGGTATTGCTGCCGCTCGGCGCTTTGTGGTTGCTGCCGCTCATGCTCGCGCAAATTACCTGGCCCTTGCAG
>Ga0138256_10003149_pt1 | contig 17600 bp, 17 predicted proteins | sample KNB2016incub_MG_FD_105486 | JGI IMG/M metagenome (GOLD analysis project Ga0138256, IMG submission 105486) | Active sludge microbial communities from wastewater in Klosterneuburg, Austria - KNB2014incub_MG | ecosystem: Engineered > WWTP > Activated sludge > Unclassified | place: Austria... | reverse complement strand
ATTCCAAAAGGACAAATTCTTAATTTCGTCTTTTCGAACATGTCCTTTAGCGGGTAAATCAGACCAGACTTCTTTTATAGTGAAGCCTTTGACTGTCTTATTTAAACCATCGACGGTTGTTTGTACCTCTGGGAGTTCTGGCATGAATCCATTCTATTTAAAAGCAAAGAAAAAAGCGAGGATTGATTTGTTTTGCGTTTAGTGGTTAAATTCTTCTGAATGAGCAAAAACTAAAACAATGTTGGCGAAAAAAAGAATCTCTGGCTTTGTTATAGCCAAATATAACTATCTGTACCTTAGGGATCATGGAGTAAATCCTCCAGCTTTAAGTAAGGGGGCAAAAATAATAAGAAGTGAGTTGGTCGACTGGAACAAAAAAGATCAAGCCTGGTTTAAATGTTTATTGGCACGCTCAGTCGTTCTTGTTTCTGAAGAAAGGCCCACATATTTTCTTCACATCCAAAAAATAAAAATTAAGGAAGAGTTGGAAGAAGCCACCCTATCTTACTCTGAAGAGCCGGGTGAGAGCACAATCCCTAACCCATCTTTAAGGGATAGGATGCTGCGTGACTACATCAAGGGTGACAAAAGTGTAAAACTAGACCCTGTTCGTATCTCAGAAGAATTAGGTCTTAATATCCAAGCTGTTAGAGTTGTTGTTAGTTACTTAAATAAGGAGAATCAACCAACTCGTTAGACACTCTATCTGTGTAAAAGAAAGCCTCGGCGCAAGTCCGAGGCTTCTTTTTTATTTTTTTTATTTCCCTAAAATCTTCAACGCTTCTTTTATTTTTTCGTTTGTGCCGGTTGTTTCTGGGGAGACTTCTTTTAGGGCGTTGCGTATTTCGTGTTGAGAGTAGCCAAGCGACTGAAGAGCTTCTATTACGTCTGCATCTCCTCGTAAGCTTCCGTCGGCGTCGTTGTGTCCAAGTGCAGAGAGTTTGTCGCGAAGTTCGACGACGATTTTCTCAGCTGTCTTTTTCCCGATTCCTGAAACCTTTGTCATGTATGTAGTGTCGCCAGAACCTATCGCTTTCTTTAGGATTTCTATTGGAGCTAAACTTAATATTGAAAGTGCGTTTTTCGGGCCAATTCCTGAAACGCCAATTAAAAGCTCAAAGAAGCTTTTTTCATCTCGTGTTTCAAATCCGTATAAATCCAGTGCTGTTTCTCTGACAGCTAAGTAAGTCCAAAGGGAAATCTCTTCGCCGACTTTTGGAGAATTTAAAATAGTGCTTGTTGGCGAGAAAACAAGATAACCTAAACCGTTAGCTTCTATAACTAAGAATTTTTCAGATTTGTCGATTATTTTTCCTTTTATGTGGGCTATCATTCTTTCATTTTATCACAAGATTTTGGGTTTGCCTTTTACAAAATACTCTGGTATTATGACGGAGTTCGTAAATAAGGCGTGTCGCGCATTAAAGACTTACAAATAAAATATATAAATTATGCCAATATCAGCATCAGCAAAAAAATCTCTTCGAGTATCTCACCGAAAAAGAATCGTGAATGACCGAAGACGAAAAACAATGAAAGAGTCTGTAAAAGAAATTTCTAAACTTGTAAAAGCGGGGAAGAAAGATGAAGCTAAAAAACTTCTACCGACAGCTTACAAAGCTATCGACAAAGCAAACAAAAGAGGAGTGATAGCTACAAATACAGCATCAAGAAGAAAATCAATTCTTTCAAAGATAACTAAGTAAAATAAATCAAAAGGCCGGCGCTTCGCGCCGGCCTTTTGATTTATTATTTTAGGAAATAAAACTTCGAGATATTTTTCTTGTCGAGAACTCCTATGTCATAAATCTTGTCACCTCTTTTTTGGGTGTAATGATAAGACACCCCGTCTTCGTTAGGGAAAGAATAAACGTCAAATTTCTCGCCGTTTACTATTTGTGCCCCCTCGTCTATTCCCACATCTTTCATGCTGTTGAACTCTAATTCATCATTCCAGATATATAAAGCCATTGTATTTGGAATCCTTTTTTGTTCTTCTATTTCACTTTGGTCACCAACTCCAAATATAAAAATAGATGAAATATATGCAGGGATCTCTGTTCTTTGTGTCATTTTTAATCCCGGTAAATCTACCCCAAAACCAAACTCTTTGTTTTCGTAAGAATACTCACTCTTTGGCTCAGTTGTTGTGTCTACTTCAATTTTCGGGTCAGTGACTTCTATTGCCTTAGAATCTGTCATTGTTTCGTTGGTTTCAATATTTTTATCTTCCGTGTTTTCTCCCGAAGGCAGGCTATAGTTGTTTTTCCAAAATAAAAAAACCAGAACTACGGCCATTGCTATTATCACCACCAGCATTGATTTATTTTTCATATTTTTTAATTGTATTATTAATTTATAATTTTTTAATTCCTACCGGAACCAAAACTCATTCTATTCGTCTGTGCTCCCGGTAGGAATCGAACCTACATTTTAACTTCCGCAAAGTCATGTCCTATCCATTGAACGACGGGAGCTTAAAGCGATAATACAATATTTCTCAAATTTAAACAAAAGGGTCGGCAAGCGGAGCTTGCCGACCCTTTCTATATTAAATTTTTTAAAACCCTAACCTATCCATTATCTTATGAGCATTAGATTCTCTAATTTCTTCCTCGTCTAATATTTGAGACAGCACCGAATAAATATCTTCGCCGGTTTCGTCATCTTCAAAAGGCATAACCATAACAGGCAAGAAAGTCTTGTCTGATTTAATTAAAAGTCTTTTTTCTCCTTCCACTTCTTCCATCCAAAAAGATTTAAGTCTGTTGTATGGGTATATTCGTCCGTCAAAGATTAGTCCGTCTGTGGAAATTACATACTTTATTCTTTGTGGTTTTGCTACTCCGAAAAACATCATTGCGCCCGCTGCGAGGATTACAAAAATGCCAAAAAGAAAATTACCATACAAAAACGCAACAATACTTCCAGCCACAGCGATAACACCAAGAGCCCAGAACCAGTCCGGCCTTCGGTTTTTCTGCACATATTCAAATGCCTGCCATTCGACTAAAATATTTTCTTCTCTCATCGTGCTTTTATTTTATCAGATTAACTTAAAATATCGCACTTAATGTGTGCATTTTATCTTTATGGTAAAATATTTGTATGAAATTTTTAATGGATTTCCTTATGGAAATAATAACTGCGCCTTTCGAGTTTTTTCTAGGCTCGAATAAAAAGAAGAAATAAAATCACCTTACCTGCGTATGAGTAAGGTGATTTTAATATTAGTATCTTTTAAGTTATTGGTTTTTTGCTGGTCTTTTAATTCCTGAATCTTCAGTTGTGTTTATATTTTCATTCACGGTTACATTATATAGTACGCAGGGAAATTGGGTTTTCTTTCAAAAAACTAAATCTTACCTATTTTTGTTAAGAGTGCGTGGTTTTCTACTTTTATGTATAATTATTTCATGGAAAAAATACCAGGACTTAGAATTGTTGGCGATGCCAGCGAAGAAAATAAGCAAAAGATAAAAGAAGAATTAGGGGAAAATTTTTCTAATAATTTAAATGCATTCTCTGAAAAAGAACGTGATCTTTTAGAAAAATATGAATATCCAAAATCTAAAGAGGAGATTGAATTGATAAACTTTGCAAATAATGAGGTAAACAAATTACGTGAGTCTTTTGGTTTAGAACCCTATGATGTACCAGTTGAAAATTTTCATATTGTTCCGCCAAATATTTTTCATAAGCTTTTAACCGCTGACGCCGAAGTAGCTGCCGCTATATATTCTAAACAAGCAATCATATTTGATGCATCGGAGCGTGGCAATCTCCTTTCTTTTTCCAATTCTTCTATTCATGAGTTGTTGCATTTAAAAGCCCATGCAACATTTGAGGTGGAAGAAAAAGATGATGAAATAACTAAAACCATATATCGTAGCGGTGTTAGCTCTGTCTCTGCTCAATCAAACGTTAATCCGCACCATCATTTTTACGGACTTCATGAGGCGATAGTCTCAACCCAGCAAAAGAAAATGTCTTCCGTTATTTTAGAGCATCCACTATTACTTGAAGAGAAAAAAAGAATGTCTACCCAAAAAGCTTTAGGTATTATTGAATATGTATCAGAAAAACAAAAAATTCCCAAAGATGATATTTTTTGGGTAGAAAAAGATGGTAAAGATTATTTAGATATAGCCTACAGAAAAAATCGTGAAACCCTGAGCTATGTTTGCAATGAAATTTTAAAAGAATTTCCAGATAAATTTTCTTCACAAGATGAAGTGTTTAATAGGTTTTTAAGAGCCCAGTTTACTGGGCAACTTTTGCCGGTCGCACGCTTGGTTGAGTCTGTTTTTGGAGAGGGTTCTTTTAGAACACTTGGCGACATGACCATTGATAAACAAAGTGCAATTCTATGCCTGGAATCACTTAAAAAATTTAGATCTAGATTTTTAAAGAACAAAAAACCGGACTAATCCGGTTTTTTGTTTTGCGGAGGCGGGGGGATTCGAACTCCCGGACCGCGTTAACGGTCTCTTGTTTTCAAGACAAGCGCCTTCAACCACTCAGCCACGCCTCCGTGTATTTATCTGTCTACAATATGGAATATTAGCACGGTTCTCATATAATTTCAAATAAAATCAGCCACGCCGTTTTTGTTGCCGGAGCTTACTAATCGGCTCTTTTATGCTATTCTTTCTGTATGAAGATTCTTGGATTAGACTACGGGACTAAAAGAATAGGAGTCGCTCTTTCGGATGAAAACGGAAGAATGGCTTTTCCGCATTCTGTATTAGAAAACAAAAAAGGTTTGATAGAATTTATAAAAGATATTCAAAAAAAGGAGGGTTTTGAAAAGGTGGTTTTAGGCGACCCAGGAGAAAACAATATAAGAGAAGAAGTCATGCTTTTCGTTGAAATTCTAAAAAAAGAAGGTCTCGAAGTTTTCCTTGAAAAAGAATTTATGACATCTTTGCACGTAGACATGTTCACCAAAACCAAACCAATAGCCAGAAAAACTAAACAAAAAAAAGAAGTTAAAAAAGACGAGTCAGCCGCAGCACTTATTTTACAAAGATATTTAGATAAAAATTCAAAATAATATGGAAGAAAATACTAAAAACACAGAAGAAAAAGTAGAGGAAATAAAAGAAGTTAAAAAAGACAATATTATTTCTTATGAAGAATTTAAAAAGGTGGAAATGAAAGTCGGAAAAATAATCTCCGTCGAGATTGTTGAAAATGCAGACAAACTTTACAAATTTATGGTAAACGTCGGCGAAGAAAACCCAAGACAAATACTTTCAGCAATAAGAGAATATTATTCTGATCCAGAATTTTTCGTTGGTAAAAAATTAGTTTTTGTGACAAATTTAGCGCCGAGAATGATACGAGGACTTGAAAGCCAAGGCATGGTCGTGGCTGTGGATGGAAATGAAGATCAGCCGATTTTTCTTGTTCCAGAAGAAGATGTTCCAAACGGAAGCAAGGCTAGATAATTAAAAACAAAATGAAATTTTTTAACTTCTTTAAAAAACAAAAACTGCAAGATTGGGTTACTAAAAACGCCGAAGCTCCACAAGCGACAATTTTACTTTCCACTGTTTCTTTTGTTGAAGCTATATTTTTTCCTATTCCGCCGGACGTCGTTTTGATAGCTATTATTTCAATGCGAAGGGTAAAAAGGTGGTTTTTCTATTCTTCTGTGACTCTTGTCGCGTCTATTTTAGGTGCTATTGTTGGCTACGTTTTGGGTTTTTATTTTTTCGACATGTTCGGCGAGTCGATTATTTCTTTTTACAATCTCCAAGAAACTTTCGACAAAATATCTATAGTTTTTAAAAATCAAACATTTTTTGCAATCGTTGTGGCGGCTTTAACCCCCATACCTTTTAAAGTATTTACCTTAGCTGGTGGACTTTTTAAAGTTAATTTCTTTACATTTTTGATTGCGTCTATTGTGGGGCGGGCGGCTCGTTTTTATTTGGTTGGCTACCTAACAAGCCTTTACGGCGACAGACTTGTAAAAGTTTTCTTTAGGTATTTTAATCTAATTTCTGTTATCCTCGTTATTTTAATTGCGATAATTTTCTTTTTTATTTTATAATGAAGACAGTTTATGTTTTCATTTTTCTCTAAAAATAAAAAAGTTATTGGTTTGGATATTACCGAAGATAGAATTCGGTATGTAGAAGTTCTAATCAAAGGTGACAAAAAATCTATAATAAGTTATGGAGAAGAAAGAGTTGCAAATGTTGAGCCCCGCAACGCTCTTATGTCCACGCTCTCTGGAATAAAAAGAAAAAGAAAAGTCTTGAACGCCGTTGTTTCTTTGCCCGCAGATATTGTTCGTTTTGAAAATGTTTCTATTTATAACACCGACAGCTTAGAGGTTTTTGATGCTATAAATTTTAAACTCGTAGAAGAAAATAGATTGTCTTCGAAAGAAGCTGTTCTTTTCTATGAAAAATCAGCACACTCTGAAAAACAAACAACCTACAACGTCGCAGTGTCTTCGCCCGAAAATATTGCATTTTTTAAAAGTGTTTTTAAAAATTCTGATATAAACATTTTAAGATTTGTGAGTCGCAAAGAAGCCCTGGTTAAATCTTGCATAAAAGAAGGTAATTTAATCCCGGCAATGATTGTTAACGCCGAAGTTTCTTTTACCGACTTTGTTATTTTTGATTCGTTTAATCAAACAAAAGAAGTGAACCTAAACGTGCCTAAAGAAAACATTCCAGAAGTCTTGAAAGAACTGTATTTGGATTTCTACAAAAAGAATAATCAAAAAATAGGATATATTTTTGCTTGCGGTTCTCTGGTGAAAGAGCCAAGCTTTATAAATTATCTCGGAACTCATACAAGACTGCCCGTAGAAGAAGCTGACGTTTTTGTTAATTTGAATTTGGAAAAAGGGGAAATCCCAACGATAACAAAAGAAGAATCTTTTTCTTATGCGGTGGCGTTAGGACTGGCTTTGAGTTAAAATGTAGTTATGAAAGGAGGATTTGAATTAAGCCAACAACCAAAAACACCGCAGAATATTGGAATTTCTAAAAAAGAAAGCCTTTTTTCTGGCGAAAAGTCAGAGCAAGAGATAAGAAAACTCGCTCCAGAGTATTTTGCCGAAAAAATGAATGAAAAGAAAATGGAAAAAGTTCATTTATGTTTTGCACTTATGAATTCAAAATTACCGTTCGAGCACGACTTTATACAAGAATATATGACTCACGACACTAGCTATTTTTCTGAAAAATCTTTCGATATTAAAAATCTTAAATTACTAGAAACAGTGATAAAAGATTTTAATTTTGAAAAAGACGGAAATAAAATGTTTCCAACATCAATGACTAATTTAAACTAAAAATTACTCAAAACAAAAGGCCGGCGCGAAGCGCCGGCCTTTTGTTTTGATAAATTGTCCTTTGTGGGCGATAGAGGACTTGAACCTCTGGCCTACCCGGTGTAAACGGGTTGCTCTACCAACTGAGCTAATCGCCCTTTACTCAATCTCGTCTTGCGAGGACTGAGTCTTGTCTCCCCGGAGGGAATCGAACCCCCATCAAAAGGATAGAAGCCTCTCGTTTTATCCATTAAACTACGGGGAGATTTGGATAACAACTAGAAATATACCACATGAAGGGAAAATATCAAGGAAAATAAAAATACATTTTTTACACAACAAAATACATACTCGGTGTAGTATAATATAACCAGCTTATGTTTTCTCTAAAGTCGGTTTTTAATAAGAGATTTTTAGCCACCGCTTTTTTGGTTGTAGGAATATTTTTTGCTGGATGGATGTCTACTCAGGCGTCGATAATAATAGTTGACGACCCGACAGGGGACGACGTGGACAACGGTCTTTGTTCTATTGTGGAGGCGATGCAAAATGCTGGATTAGACAATCAGTCTGGTTCGGTAGACTGTACGGCTGGATCAGGTAGTGACGATGTTATTTCAATCCAAACAGATATAACTTTAACATCAGCTTACACTACAGACGGAGACGGTATAGGTTACGGTGTACCATCAAATATGGGTGGCGATATAACAATAAACGGAAACGACTTTACCATAGAAAGAGACTCTGGTGCTCCGCAGTTTCGCATATTCTTCTTTTCTGCTAATACAGATATTGAAATAAATAACCTTACTATAAGCGGTGGTGACACCGATACTGGTCTAGGAAAAGGTGGAGGTATGTATGTTACCACTCTTAACTCTTTGGCTTTAAACAACGTAACTTTCGACAGTAACACTTCTGTGAATGGTGGCGCGCTTTACGTTTCGATAGACTCTTCACCAGATCTTACTTTAACTATAGATGGTTCTACTTTTTCAAATAACACTTCAGGTGTCGATGGTGGCGCAATTTTTATAGATAATTCATCAAATACTTTAAACACAACCGTATTAGATTCAACTTTTGAATTTAATACGTCAGGAGGTGACGGTGGCGCTATTTTTTCCGATAATATAGACAGCTTAAATATTTCAGACTCAACTTTTGACTCCAACACTTCTGGAGGTGACGGTGGTGCTGTTTTTGTAAATATAATAAATATTTTAGATGTTTCTGATTCTTACTTTACTGCAAACACATCGACCAACGGCGGGGTTTTCTATTTAAATAATTCAAATTCTGCTTCTGTAGATAGTTCATATTTTTACCTTAACAGGCCAAATACAAACCTAGGTGGGGTTTTCTATATTACATCAGGTTCAGTACTAACAGTCAGCAATTCAACATTTGAAAACAATGTTGCTGTAAAAGGCGGTGTATTTTATCTTTTAAATGGCGCTGAACTTACTGCGTATAATTCAACATTTAAAGAAAGCGTAGGTGTTACTTCTGGTGGGATAATATATTCGTATCAAGATTTTGCAGCATCCACCAATCAGATTAATTTTTATCACAATACTGGCTCGGGTAGTTTCTCTGGGTCTGATTCAGCTGGAACATTTTTAAACTGCATTTTTGATGAAGGCAACTGTTTGACCTCTGTTGACGCAAGTCCTTTCGTCGGAGATAATTACATTTTTGAAAATAACATTCTTTCTGGTTGTGATGGTAACTTAGTTAATGCATCATTTTTAAATAATTTAGGAGGCTCAACCTGTTTAGAGTCTGGCTCAAATCCCACGCCTACAAGCTATTCTTTCACCTTAGAATTAAATGGTGGTCTTTGGAAAACACTTAAACTTTTGTCTGGTAGTAATGCAATCGACGCAGGCGTTGCTGGAACCTTAGGATGCCCGGCGACAGATGGTAGAGGGGTGGCTAGGCCTTCTGGTGCAGGCTGTGATATTGGTGCGTACGAATATACAGGTGACGTCGAGGTTGTGATTACAGAGTCATCTGGTTCTACTGAAGTATCGGAACCAAATACAACAGATACTTACACTATAAACCTCGGAGAAGGCCCTGATTCTACTGTCACGATAAATCTAGCGAAAAGCGATAGTGATTTTGACATCTCACCATCTTCGGTAACTTTCACAACTTTGAATTGGTTCACGCCTCAGACAATAACTGTCACAGCCGTAGACAATTCTTCCTATCAAGGAGACAGAAGCAGGACGATATCGCATACAGTAAGTTCATCTGACGCGACATATTCAGCGCTTACTCCTGATTCTGTTACAGTGGATATTTCTGACGATGAGTCCGCGCCATCTTCCTCAAGCGGGAGTTCTGGTGGCGGCGGTAACCCACCACCACCTTCTGTTTCTGGCTGTACTGACTCAGAAGCAGAAAATTTTATATCAAATGCAAATGTAGACGACGGGTCTTGTGAATACTTACCAGATCCAGTTTTAGGCTGTACAAACGCTTCTGCTACAAACTACACTCAGACAGCAACAGAAGACGACGGGTCGTGTATTTATCCGCTTGTCTTAATTTACGGATGTTTGGATTCTTCGGCTTTAAACTATGATTCTAACGCAGATACTTCAGACGGTTCTTGTTTATACGAAGACGATCTTGTTGAAGTCGAACCTGACCCTATTGTTGCTCCACCCGTGGACGATCCTTTGGATTCACCAACTCTTCCATCAGATAATTTTCCAGTCACCCCTTCTGTTGTTGAGCCTCAAAAAGACAATAACTTTTCTTTTGGCGATATTTTAGGTGAAGACTATGAAAAAGAAATACAAGCAATTCCTGTTGTTGGCTTGGCACTTCCAGTTTTGGTTTTTATGGTAACTCAACCAGCGGTTGCCGCCTCGATACCTGTTCGAATTTGGAGTTTTATACCGACACTTTTTGGGTTAAGAAGAAAAAGAAGACCTTGGGGCACAGTCTATGACTCAGTTACCAAACAACCTTTAGACCCAGTCCACCTTACTTTAAAAGATGAATACGGAAAAGAAATAGCAACCACAATAACCGACCTAGACGGAAGATTTGGATTCCTGGTTCCTCCAGGAAAATACAAAATATCTGCGAATAAATCAGATTATGAATTCCCTTCGAAAAAACTTTTCGGAAAAGAAAAAGACGAACTCTATAGTAATTTGTATTTTAATGAAACGATAGAGTTAAAAGAAGAAGGGGAAGTTCTGATAAAAAATATTCCAATGGACGCAACCAACTTTAACTGGAATGAATTTTCTAAAAACCAAAACAGAGAATTAATGAAGTTTTATTCTCAAACAGAGGTTTTTATGTCGCATGTTTCCAATGTTTTGTTTTATGCGGGTATTTTCACTTCTGTTGTCCTGATATTTACTTCACCTTCACCAATAAATATTATTGTCTTCGGTATCTATGCTGTTATATTTATTCTTCGAATTTTTGGTGTAAAACCCAAAAAACCAGGAAATGTTTCAGAGAAAGATACGGGCTATCCTGTCCCGCTAAGTATTATGAGAATATTTTCTGCTGATTTAGATAGAGAGATTTCTCATGCGGTGGTCAACAAGAACGGAAAATATTATAGTCTTGTTCCAGACAACAACTATTATGTAAAAATAAGTGAAAAAGTGGGAGAAGATGAATATAAAGAGATTTATACTTCACCTGAATTTAAGGTAAAAGGTGGTTATATTGGAAAGAGATTTAAGATTTAGATGAAATAAATAATCAAATTAAAAAACCTAATGATTTTAAATAATACTTAGTTTATTCCTTAATATTATTGGCACTAGTCTTGCTTCTAAGGGTTCTACTAAGTAAACGTAAATAGTGGAAACATCCAACAGCGCCTTTTATTTTTATAGTATAATGAAAGGATATGAAGTCTTTAATTTTAAATATTTCTAGTAAAAATTTTGTAATTATTTTATTTTTTGCAACGATATTTTTCTCTTTTGGCTTTCTTAAAGCTGGCGCTGCCATCATAACTGTAAACGACCCGACAGGCGTTGACATCGACAACGTTCTTTGCTCCATCGTTGAGGCTTCAATAAACTCTAAAAATGGAAACACGTCAGGGTCAGTTGACTGCGTCGCTGGGTCAGGTGCAGAAAATGACATAATTTCAATTCAAACAGACATAACTTTAACAACACCTTCCGGCAACGAAGGTGTTGGACCTTTTGGTGTCTATGGCCCAAGAGGAGTCACTATAAACGGAAACGATCACACAATAAAAAGAGACTTAAACTCAACACAGTTCGGCATCTTTTTCTTTGCTGGTCCCTCAGACATAGTTATAAATAATTTGACTATAGAAGATGGTTCGATTGTTGACGACTCAGGGCAAGGTTTGGGCGCTGGTATTTATGCATCAACTATTAAATCCCTCACTTTAAACAATGTAAATTTTAACAACAATAATGCTATAAACGGCGGCGCTGTTTATCTATCGACAGATTCTTCTCCAAATACAACTCTTACAATTAACAATTCTAGCTTTACTAATAATTCAGCGAAGCAGTCTGGTGGTGCTTTGTATATTAAAAATACTTCAAACACTTTGAACACAATTATTTATAATTCCGTCTTCGATACGAATAGTTCGGACGGAAACGGCGGCGCTGTTTTTGCTGATAATTTAAATAGTTTAGACATCTCTAGATCTTATTTTACTTCTAATACAGCCAACGAATCAAAAGGGGGCGTCGTTTATCTAAGTGGCACCACATCAGCCTCTGTTGATAATTCCTACTTCTATTTTAACAGACCAACAACTCTACAGGGTGGAATTTTCTATCTTACTTCTCAGTCAGAGCTGGTTGTAAACGGATCAACTTTTGAAAACAATATTGCTGTTTTTGGGGGAATTTTCTATCTTTTAAATGGTGCCGGCGTTACTGTTGTAAATTCAACATTTGAAGGAAGTACAGGTATAACTTCTGGTGGGGTTATATATTCATACCAAGGACTTGAATCAGAACCAAATAGAATAAATTTTTACCACAATACCACTTCACGAAGTTTTTCTGGGAGTGACTCCGGAGCAACTATTTTTAACTGTATAATCTCAGAAGGTTCTTGTCTTGGTTCGACAGAAGAGAGCCCTTTTACAGGAGACTCATATTTTTTTGAAAATAATATTTTTACCAACTGTGGTGGAAACTTAAAAAATGCATCTTTTTTAAATAATCTTGGTGGAAACGCGACCTGTGTTGAATCTGGCTCTAATAATAATCCTACAGATTTATCGTACGACATGTCTTTAGATGGGGGTCTTTGGAAAACATTACCACTTCTTTCCCTTAGCAGTAATGCAATAGATGCCGGTGTTGCTGGGACACTAGGGTGTCCACCAAAAGACGGAAGAGGTGTTTCAAGACCTCAAGGCTCAAAATGTGACATAGGTGCCTATGAATACACACAAGTGAGTCAAACAACATCTGAGGGCGATTCTAACTCCAGCCAAAAAACTGGAGATAGTTCAACGTCTAATGTTGTTTACGGATGCTTAGACCAAGAGGCTTCAAACTATAACATCGAGGCGACAGAGTCTGACAATTCTTGTGGGTACGCGATAGGATTTGTTGCTGGTGATGAAGAATCATCTATAAATGTAGAAAACAAAAAAATTCCAGCTATAGAATCTGTTATACAAAATGAAATAGAAAAAAATAAGATAGCCATGGCGGACAGAGATGAAAAAATTAGCTCGACAAATGGGTCAAATAAGTATGTTGTAAAATACAACTTAAAATCACTAATCAAATCTCCAGCTTCATGGATTGTCCTAGGTCCGTTACTAATCTTACTTTTGTGGCTAATTTTTAAAAAGGAAAATGAGGAAGATGAAGAAGACGAAAATCCAATCAATAAAGATATGTAAAACAACAAAAAACACCGAGAGGTGTTTTTTGTTGGGGGATTTGGTAGAATGGCAATAGTATTATGGATATAGAAAAACTAAAATTTAATACTTGGGAATCAGATCCTGTTATTAAAAATATATTTGAGGGAGATGATCTAAACAGAAGATTGAGCGCGCTTGCTCTAGAGGTTTTTACGAAAGAAAGAAATATTGGTTCGGGTAACTTTAGTGATGTTTTTGAAGATCCAGAAACTGGTTCTTGTTGTAAAAAACAAAAACCTGGCGAGAAGCCACTAAACAATGTTCATCAAGAATCTGGGTTTTTGTCAGATTTAAAGGGTTTATCTAAAGAAGTTGATGTTCCTACACCACTAATAAGCATGGATGCCTTTACTCGAAATGAAGACGGTAAGATTTTAAAATGCTCCTTGTTAATAATGGAAAAAATAAATGGCCCAAGTCTTGAGGACGTTTTAAAAGGGAGAGAAAAACTACCAGAATCTTTTAATATTGATAGTTTTTTCAACAAGCTAGAGGTTTTTATAAAAGATACTGTGCATCAAAATGGCATTTATCATAGAGATATTGCTGACAGAAATATTATGATCGATACAGAGACGGGAAAGCCTTATCTTATCGATTTTGGTAATGCTGTCTACTATTCATACGAGGGCGCCTCTGATGGAGATAAAGATCCATATGGACACGTTATAAACGATACTAAAAATCTTCCAGAGGACTTAGACCTGGAAAGACTAAAAGGGGTAAGGATATCAATGGAACAGTACTTGACAAATAATTAAATAAAAGTATTATGATTGATGAAAAATCAAATTTAAACGAAGAAGAAATGGGAAATGTGAACAGTAAAACTTCCACGTTTTTGAACGATGAGATTTCGAAAATAGCACAAGAGATGATATCTTCCGATAAAGATGAAATGAGGTTTAATGTCGGAGACTCAAAGGTAACCTTTTTACTTATTAAGAAGGGTTCAGAGGCTGAAAAACAAAGAGAATCTGATATTGCCGCTTTAACGGGTCAAAGTTTCAAGGTGGGTAAAGAAATATTCTTACTTGCTAGAAGATAAAAGCAGTCTCCAAAGGGGACGCTTTTTCTTTTTAATTTATTATTTATAAATATTATGTCCCCAGAAATAATCTACGAAGATGAAAATACTTTAATTTTAAACAAGCCTGCCGGGCTTGTTGTTCATGATGACGGAAAAATACGAGAAGAAAAAGAAAGAACTCTTTGTGATTGGGTAATGGATAACTATCCAGAGATGGAAAACGTTGGCGAACCAATGGAAATAAGACAAAAAACAGAAGAAATAAAAATAATAAAAAGACCAGGAATAGTTCATCGTTTAGACCGAGAAACTTCAGGTGTGATAGTTCTGGCGAAAAACCAAGAAACTTTTGATTTTCTAAAAGAGCAATTCCAAGAAAGAAAAGTCGACAAAGTTTACAACGCTGTTATTTGGGGAAATATAAAAACAGACGAAGGTGTGGTGGACGCGCCGATAGGCCGAAGCGGTAAAGATTTCAGGCAATGGAGCGCTTCGCGTGGTGCTCGAGGGCAGTTGCGAGACGCTGTTACTGAGTATAAAGTTTTAGCGCGACTCGAAGAAGGTGGCGAAAAATTCGCCTTTTTGGAAGTCAGGCCAAAAACAGGCCGAACTCATCAGATAAGAGTTCATATGAAATACCTAAATAATCCGATAATCTGCGATTCTCTATACGCAGAAAACAGGCCGAAAGTTTTAGGATTTGACCGTACGGCCCTACACGCTCGTCAGATATCTTTGGAAATACCAGAAAAGGGTAAAAAGACTTTCGAAGCGCCGTATCCAGAGGATTTCTTGGATTTACTTGCTAAACTATAGAACTTGTGATAAAGTTCCATTTGTTAATTACTGAAATTATATATGAATAATACAGCCATAAAACTATCACCAGTGGACATTGATTCACGAAAAAATCTCGACGTAAAAGCGGGTGACACTATTCGTGTTTATTCAAAAATTCAAGAAAAAGGAAAAACTCGTTTACAGGTTTTTGAAGGACTTGTTCTTGCAAGAAAACATGGAACAGAAGCAGGCGCGACTATAACAGTTAGAAAAGTTTCTCAAGATGTGGGTGTGGAAAGAATTTTCCCTCTATATTCTCCAAACGTAGATCGATTCGAAGTTGTTAAAAGAGCAAAAGTTCGACAATCTAAACTTTACTTCCTAAGAGAAAAGACAGCTAAAGAAATCCGAAGAAAACTAAAAGCTTTCGGATTTATCGCAAAGACAGACGATATTGAGATTAAAGCAGAAGATATGGAAGAAGAAAGAGTTGAAGAATCTGCAGAAACTCCAGAAGTTAAAGCAGAGGAATCTGCGGCCGTCGCAGAACCCACTCCAGAAGCGGAAGAAACTACAACTGAAGAAGTAAAATAAATTTAAAATCAAAGTCCGCGCCGAAAGGCGCGGACTTTGATTTTGGGTAAAATTTCTGTAATATCTGCATATGCCCAGGTGTTGAAACTGGTAGACAAGCATCCTTGAGGTGGATGTGCCGAAAGGTGTGGAGGTTCGAGTCCTCTCTTGGGCACAAATAATACTGGACTTTGTCCGGTATTTTTTGACTAAGAATCAGACAAACTCCTTTGTCTGAGTGAGGGCGAGAAGGCCGGAGTCATATTGAGTAAAAAGAAATATAAGATTTCGATTAAACAACCTATTGACTATTTTTAAAAATGTGGAAAAGTAAATAATTTGTTTTAAAAAACTGATAATATTAAGTTATTAAAAGATTAAATATAAAATAATGAATATTTTAAAAAATAATAAATCTTTGGGTCTTATGCTAGGTGCCACCGCAATAGTTCTTGTTGTCAGTGTTATCACCGTCGTCTCTTCAGATCGTTTGGTTTTTCAATCAAACAATAATTCAAGAAATTTGGCCGCAGTAGGGGAAGTTGCCAAGGGGACTCCCGACCAGCCAACAAATCTTTTAGTCACCGACAATGGAGATTTAAGCGTTTCAGTTTCTTGGGACGAACCTAAAAGCTCAGGAGATACTCGAATCTCATCTTATGTTGTGTATTACTCAACAATAGTTGATGGAAAAGAGGTTACGGGATCTGTTTCTGTAGATAGATCACCGGCTAATATAGATCGTCTTGAGGATAGGGTTACCTACGATTTTTCTGTTGCAGCAATAAATGAACAAGGAGAGGGGCTTTCTTCTGAAATCGTGACAGTTGAGATAAGAGAGGATGTTGCTGTTGAATTTACTGTAGACGCCGCTGTTGTAACTGTGGCTGAAAATGGATTGTCGGCCAACATAGCTCTTTCAACTTCAACCAACTCTTTCTATTCTGTTAAATATAGTCCAGTAAATATATCTACTAAAGGTAAAGCTATCACTGAATCAGAAACAAGTGCCACAAGTCACTCCGTGGACATCTCAAATCTATCTACTTGTAGTAAATATTTCTTTTACATAACTTTTACGGAAGATAGTGAAGCATCTACACAGATAGAGCAGAGTGGAGAATTTAGTACTGCTGGATGTACAGGTGGGTCTAGTATATTGAGCATATCATCAGATAATGTAACTTCAGAAAAAGTTGCAAGTCTTGAAACCAATAGCAGTTCTCGAAAGATTGCAGTAGAGGCTCCGACCAGTCTAAAAGCTGGTGAAACAGACGTATACATACAAGCAGCCAAGCTGGATAAAGATAGTGTTCAAGGTGAAATATCTACACCCTCAGGAAAACTTTGGGCTGGAGACCAGGCTTACTCTCTTAAGGCATTCGACTCTAATGTGGAAGAAATAGATGGGTCTTTTGATAAGCCTGTAACAGTATCTATAGACTATGTCGAAGCTGATATTGAAGGCCTGGATATAGACTCTCTTAAAATATATCACTACGAAGATGGTGCTGGTTGGCAAGAACTTTCATCTTGTTCCAATGAACTTTCTAATGGGGCTGGAGTTATCACTTGTTCAACAACCTCATTCTCCATCTTCGGACTTTTTGGTGAAGAACCAGAACCTGAGCCACAAGCACAATCAAGTGGAAGTAGCGGATCTTCCGGCTCTGTTGCCAACAGTCAACTTATAAATACTGTGGCCGTAGAAACACCTATTATCTTAGAACCTTTGGAAGATAATGAAGTTTTAGAAGTTCAAAATACAAATACAGAAAACAGCCAAGAGTCATTCAGTAAAGATTTATGGTATGGGTTGAAAGATGAAGACGTTAAAATACTTCAACAGTCTTTAAATCAGTTAGGTTTTAAGCTTTCTGAATCAGGATCTGGATCTGGCGGTTCTGAAACAACTTATTTTGGCCCTAAAACAAAATCTGCCGTAATTCGTTTTCAAGAAAAATATAAGGATAGTATTTTAAGCCCTT
>Ga0138256_10003146_pt1 | contig 17603 bp, 12 predicted proteins | sample KNB2016incub_MG_FD_105486 | JGI IMG/M metagenome (GOLD analysis project Ga0138256, IMG submission 105486) | Active sludge microbial communities from wastewater in Klosterneuburg, Austria - KNB2014incub_MG | ecosystem: Engineered > WWTP > Activated sludge > Unclassified | place: Austria... | reverse complement strand
TGTTTGAAACAATAATTGAAGAAATCAATCCTCCTTCTTATGATCCTGACGAACCTTTCCAAATGCTTGTAGCAGATCTTGATTATTCCGATTATGTAGGAAGACTTGCAATCGGCAAGATCGCTAACGGTATGATCAAAAAGAATGATGAGCTTGTATGTATTAATGAAAATGGTGATGCTCTTCCTTTGAAGATATCAAAACTTCAGATATATGACGGTGTCAATTTTAAGGAATCTGAATTGGTCGAAGCAGGGGATATTGCAATACTTGCAGGCATTGAGGATGTTCATATCGGTGATACAGTTTGTAATAAAGAATCTCCCAAAGCTCTGAAAAGAATTGCCGTGGATGAACCTACGATCTCCATGAAGTTTTCAATAAATACTTCTCCGCTTTCCGGCAGAGAAGGAAAAATTGTCCAGTCAAATAAGATCAGAGAACGTCTTATGAAAGAAACTCTGAGTAACGTCGGACTAAAAGTGGAAGATACAAACGAAGGCGACAGTTTCATTGTAAAAGGCAGAGGTGAATTTCAAATGGTCATTCTGATAGAAACAATGAGAAGAGAAGGATTTGAATTAAGCGTGGGAAGACCGCAGGTTATTTTTAAGAGAAAAGACGGAAAGCTGTTAGAGCCAATTGAACACTTATTCATAGACTGTGATGAAAATTTTGTCGGGATCATTTCCGAAAAACTTTCCAAGCGAAAGGGCAGAATGATCAATCTCGTTAATCACGGTACCGGAAGAGTGAGAGTTGAGTTTTCAATTCCTTCAAGATCTCTCATCGGTTACAGAAATGAATTTCTTACGGACACCCGCGGAACCGGGATCATGAATTCTTATCTGCAGGGTTATGAAGAGCACCGGGGTGAATTTCCCGCAAGATTAACCGGCTCTCTTGTATCTGACAGGATCGGCGAAGCATTATCATATTCACTTTACAATCTTGAGCCGAGAGGCACTTTGTTTTGTGTTCCGAATGATGTTGTATATGAGGGAATGATAGTCGGTGAACATAACAGGGATAATGATCTTGATGTAAATCCAACCAAAGGAAAAAAGCTTTCCAATATGCGGGCTTCAGGAAAAGATGAAAGCATGATCCTTACGCCTGTTGTTCCTATGACTCTTGAAAAAGCTATAGATTTTATAAAAGATGACGAACTGGTGGAAGTCACTCCGAAAACCATAAGATTAAGAAAAGCGATTTTATCTTCACAGACCAGACATACTAACAGAGGTAAAGCATTTCAGAAATTAACAGAGGTAATGCAGTAATTTTATGAGTTCAAAATCACTTGATGAAAAAGTAGAAAAGCTTGCGCTTGGGAAAATTAAGAGACATATTTTCCTCTGCTGCGATCAGGTAAAGGATAAATGCTGTGATTATAATGAAGGCATGAGATCATGGGAATATCTTAAGGACAGACTTAAAGAACTTGGTCTGACCAATGAAGGCGGTATCAACAGAACAAAAGCCAACTGTCTCAGGATCTGCATGGACGGACCTATAGCTGTCGTTTATCCTGAAGGCGTCTGGTACAGAAACTGTACACCTGAAGTGCTTGAAAGAATTATAAAGGAACATTTAATAAACGGAAATCCCGTTGAAGAATTCAGAATCCGGGTTTAAAAATTATTTATAAAAGTATCTGAAAGGAAAATTTATTATGAAATTAAAGTTTAATGAGTTTGAATATAAACGTCCTGATATTAAATCAATCGAAAGTGATTTCGACGTTTTACTGAATGAGTTTAAGAATGCATCAGGCGCTGATGAACAGTATTCGGTAATGAAAAAAATCAATAATGTCAGAAAAGATTATGACTCAATGAGCAGAATTGCTTCAATTAGATTTACTGTTGATACTTCAGATAAATTTTATGAAGAAGAACATGATTTTTTTGATGAGATCGGACCTGTTTTTTCTGGACTGGTAAAAAGATTTTATACTGAACTTATTAGTTCGCCTTTTAGAAATGAGCTTGAAGAAATATGTGGAAATCATATTTTTAAAATTGCGGAAATTTCAGTAAAAACTTTTAAGCCTGAAATATTAGAAGATCTGAAAAAAGAGAATCAGCTTGCCTCGAAATATGTAAGACTTATTGCATCTGCTAAGATTGAATTCGAAGGGGAAGAAAGAAATCTCGCGGGGATGGATCCGTTTATGCAGTCTGATAACAGGGAAATTAGAAAAAAAGCTCATGACGCTAAATGGAATTTTTTTACTGAAAATGAAAATGAAATTGATATGATCTATGATGAGCTTGTAAAAGTGCGGACAAAGATAGCTCACAAACTCGGATATGAAAATTATGTACAGCTTGGTTATGACAGATTAAAACGAACCGGATATACCAGTGATGAGATCTCAAATTTCAGAAATGATATTAAGGATTATCTGGTACCATTCACACAGGAGCTGAAAGAACTTCAGAAAAAGAGAACAGGTCTGGAAAAACTTCATTACTTTGATGAAGAATATAATTTCAAAAATGGCAATCCTAAACCTAAAGGTTCTCCTGACTGGATCGTGGAGCAGGCGAAGATCATGTATGACAAACTGTCACCGGAGACAAATGAATTTTTTAATTTCATGATCGAACATGATGTAATGGATCTTTATAACAGAAAGAATAAATCCGCAGGAGGTTATTGTTCTTTTATCCAGAAATATCAGACTCCTTTCATTTTTGCAAATATGAACGGAACAGATCATGATATAAAAGTACTTACTCACGAAGCGGGACATGCATTTCAGGCTTATGAAAGCAGGGGGTTTGAAATCCCGGAATATCAGCATCCTACTCTTGAGGCATGTGAGATCCATTCTATGAGTATGGAATTTATTACATGGCCATGGATGGATTTATTTTTTAAAGACGACACAGAGAAATTTATGTTTTCACATCTGAACAGAGCGCTGACATTTATTCCTTACGGTGTAACGGTAGATGAATTTCAGCATTATGTATATACTAATCCTGAAGCTTCTCCTGCAGAGAGAAAATCGATGTGGAGAGAGATCGAGAAAAAATATATGCCCCATAAAAATTATGAAGGCAATGATTTTCTTGAAAGGGGAGGTTACTGGTTTGCGCAGGGACATATTTTCAGAATGCCGTTCTATTATATTGATTATTGTCTGGCTCAGATCTGCGCTCTGCAGTTCTGGATCAAATGTAATCATGACAGGGATATTGCCTGGAAAGATTATCTGGATCTTTGCAAAGAAGGCGGCAGCAGATCTTTCCTAGATCTGATCAAAGTCGCAAAAATAGATTCGCCTTTTGAGAAACATGTTGTTGAGTCAATTGTAAGCTATTCTGAAAACTGGCTTGAAAGTGTCAGCAAAGAATACGAGCTCGTATAATATTTTGAAAAAGTATTAATCGGGATTTATTATAGTGCATGAAAAAAATATTTAATTACAGAGTTTTACTCTATTATAAATATGTTCATATAGAAGATCACGAATCATATGTAAAACTACATATGAAGTTCTGTACTTCTCTCGGATTAAAAGGAAGAATTCTTATTGCTGAAGAAGGTATCAACGGCACTGTCTCCGGAACCACAGATCAGACAAACGCTTACATCTATGCAATGAGAATGGATACCAGATTCAAAGACATGGTTTTTAAAATTGATGAAACGGAAGAACATGCTTTTAAAAAACTGTATGTAAGACCTAAGAAAGAAATTGTTACAATGGATCTGGATAATGATCTCGATCCGAATCAGATAACAGGTAAGCGCCTAAAGCCTGCGGAGTTTCTTGAAGCAATGAAAGATGAAAATGTTTTAATTGTAGATGTCAGAAATGATTATGAGTATGATATCGGACATTTTAAAAATGCAGTCAGACCGGATGTTAAAAACTTCAAACAATTTCCTGAATGGACAAAAAAAAATAAAGAGCTTTTAAAAAATAAGAAAATTCTCGCATACTGCACCGGCGGCGTCAGATGTGAAAAATTCTCAGGTTATCTTGTAAGGGAAGGTTTTACAAATGTGAATCAGCTTAAAGGCGGTATCATTGCATACTCAAAACATCCGGATACAAAAGGGAGTATGTTCGAAGGAAAATGCTATGTCTTTGATGAAAGGATTGCTGTCGATGTGAATTTTGCAGAAGGCACTAAAATTGTCGGAAAGTGTTTTCATTGCGGAAATCCCAGCGACAGATATGTAAACTGCGCTCACCTCAGCTGCCATGCACAGTTCCTCTGCTGTGAAAACTGTGAAGAAAAAACCGCCAGGACCTGCTCGGAAAAATGCAGGGAAGTTGTAGACCAGTATATTTAAATTTAATCCCTTTTACTATCACTTTATAAATATTTCGTCTCTCCTGATATTACAATTCATATAATCGAACTTTTTAAACTAAACCACTGATATTATGATTCAGAGAATTTAAAATTTGAAATACTTTATTTGTCATTTGTCATTTGTAATTTGTAATTGCCTTTTAACAATTTTTCCCCGCCGCCACACCCGATGACCACGCCCATTGAAAATTATATCCGCCGAGCCATCCTGTAACATCAGATGCCTCGCCGATAAAGTATAGTCCTTTTACTTTTTTCGATTCCATGGTTTTAGAAGAAAGTTCAGAAGTATCAATACCACCGGCTGTAACTTCCGCTTTTGCATAACCTTCTGTTCCCGAAGGAATCAATTCCCAGTTATGGATTTTTTCAGATAATAATTTTATGTCTTTTTGAGAGTACTGATTCAACGGTTTTGATGAAAAATATTTATCAGTAAAAGTCTCCGCGAAACGCTTTGGAAAATAAGCAGACAGGAAATTCGTAAGATGAATTTTGCTTCCGGTATTTTCCGAAAATAATTTAAACAGATCAGTATCAGGAAGCAGATCAATTTCAAATGCATTAACATTATCACTTTTAGCAGAAAATGTTTCATTCAGATAGGATGATATCTGAAGAACAGCCGGACCGCTGAGACCTCTGTGAGTGAATAATATATTTTCCCTGAATTTTATTTTACCTTTTGAAACTACACAGTCAACCGATACACCGCTTATTCTTGAAAATTCTTTCCACTCATTTAAATCAAATGTAAGAGGCACCAGCGCAGGATAAGGTTTGCAGATGTTTATTTTGAATTGATCAGCGACCCTGAATGCAAGATCCGTCGCGCCCATTTTCGGAATGGATAATCCGCCCGAAGCAATTATTAAAGATGCGCAGGAATAATTATTGTAAGATGATGTTATTTCGAATTTCCCGTTGTGATTGATCCCGGATATTCTGCAGTCAGTGATAATCTTTACTCCGTATTTTTTGCATTCGTCAGTCAGCATGTTTAGAATTTCTCCCGAACTTCCGTTACAGAAAAGCTGTCCAAGCTTTTTCTCATGATAACTGATCCCATGCTGAGATACTAGTTTCGTAAAGTCCTCAGGCGTATATCCTGCCAGCGCGGATTTGCAAAAATGAGGATTTCCTGAAATAAAATTTTCAGAAGTAACTATCCTGTTAGTGAAATTGCATCTGCCGCCTCCGGAGATCAGAATTTTCTTCCCGGGTTTTTCGGAAAGCTCAAGTATAGTAACTGACCTTCCTCTTTTGCCGGCTTCTGCCGCGCACATCAGCCCGGCAGCGCCCGCTCCGATTATCAATACATCAACCTCTTTCAAGATAAGTCAGTTTTTCAATTAAATTTCTTTCGTATAAATTAAGAAATATAAAAATTATATTTGATCATGAATTCATATGAGAGCAGGTTAAATCACCTGCTTAGTCTTTCCGGTAAAATTAATGAAAGAATTGATTATTTGTTATTGAAAAGTAATAAATATTCTTTCAGAAGGCTTTGGATATTTTTAGCCGGACTTATTTTAACTATCATTGTTTTAAATTTTAATTCAGCGGCAGGATTAATTGCCGGTATAATATCGCTGCTGGTTTTTGCACTGACTGTTCATTATCATAACCGGCTTCTTCACTCAGTAAAAAAATTTTCTTTTTTTAAAAAACTTCAGGATGAGAATATCGCAAGGATGAAAGTGGACTGGTCCGGAATCCCTGAGAATGTCAAAAATATTAATCCGGATGAGTCATCAACTTTTAAAGATCTTGATCTGACAGGAAACAAATCTCTTCACCGGCTTCTTGATACATCGGTTTCAACTGAAGGGAGCAGTATGCTTGCAAAACTTATTTCTCAGTTTTCTCCGGATGTAAAGATAATTAACAGAAATCAGAAGATTGTAAGAGAGCTTTCTTTGAAAAAAAGATTCAGGGATAAACTGATCCTTAAAGCACGTCTTATCTCATTAAAACCGCTGAACGGCAGTGATATTCTGAACTGGCTTAAGAAAGCTGAGCATTCAACAGTACCGGATTTTCTTATTCCCGTATCCTATATTTTTATTTTCACATTCGTTACACTTTTCATTTTATACAATCTGGGAATAATGGGAAACATCTGGTTTGCAGTATTCCTTATGTATCTGATATTTTACGGCAAATACCAGAAGCAGGTATCATCAGTATTTGAAGAGTCTTCTTTATTAAGCGATCAGATCAGGAAATTTTCGGTTCTTATTCAGATGATTGAAAAGTTTGAATTTAATGAAAGCAGGAATACATCGGAATTCCTGGAAATATTTAAAGCAAAAAATGACGGCGCATCTGATGAACTTAAAAAATTAGACAGACTTATTGCGCTTGTCAGACTCAGAGAAAATCCAATCTACAGAATAATATTTAATTTAATACTGCCGTTTGATTTTATTGTCTGCAAAAAATTACTGACCTTAATATCTGATATCGAGCATAAGCTGCCGGAATGGCTGGAAAAATTTCAGGAACTTGAATGTCTTATTTCACTTGCAAATTTTTCATATCTGAATCCTGATTACAATTTTCCTGAATTTGAAACAGGAAACGAGAATACTTTTGAAATAAAAAACTGCGGTCATCCTTTACTGACCAGAGGTAAGAAGATCTGTAATGATTTTGCATTTATAAATTCCGGAACGATTCTTATAACAGGTTCCAATATGTCCGGTAAAAGCACTTTTCTTAAAACAGTGGGAATAAATCATTGCCTTGCCAACGCAGGAGCGCCGGTTAATGCAGATCATTTCCGTACTTCAGTTTTTAATTTATTCACATGTATAAAAGTAAATGATTCCGTATCGGACGGTATTTCTTATTTCTATGCGGAAGTAAAGCGGCTGAAGGAGCTGATTGACGAAATAAATAATTCCAGAGGCAGAAAAATATTCTTTCTGATCGATGAAATATTCAAAGGAACCAATAATAAAGAAAGGCTGACAGGCAGCCGCGAGTTTATTAAATATCTGTCTAAACAAAACTGCGCAGGATTTATAAGCACTCATGATCTTGAACTTGTAAATTTATCTCAGGAAAACTTTAATGTAACCAATTTCCATTTCAGGGAAGAGATAATCAATAATGAAATGATATTTGATTATAAGATCCATGCAGGTCCGTGCCCGACTACAAATGCATTAAAAATTATGGAAATTGCAGGTCTTCCTGTATGAGTTTTAATTTGAAAAACTCTTAAGATGTCGGCTTAAAAAAATCATATTTAGTTTTAGTATTATATGTTAAATTATAACAAACAATTTCATCTTCATTATACATTTTATTTTCAGAATTATTAATTCCCTGAATTAAATTTTCTCTCTGAACTTAAATTTTAATTTTATTTATTATAAATTCTATCAATCTCAAAAAATTTTATTATGGATACAATATTAAAAGATGAAGTCAGAAAAATAACTGATAAGATAATTGAAATAAGAAGATCAAAAGGGGATGAAAATCACGAGCTTGAAATTACTGAGAATTCCGCCAGGTTTAAAGAGCTGATAACTAATCATATAATTCCCTTAGTAAAAGAAACAAATATGATCATCGGAAGGTCGGGCTGCTCGATGAATTATTATTCAAATGAACTGGCTGTTATAAGAGATCCGAAGAAAAGAATCTTCATTCAGATACTTTTTTATCCATACGGTCACAGTAAAATTACCCTCGGTGTAAACGCTCCTTTCCTTCAGTTCGCATACAGTCCGGTTAAAGAAAACATTAAGATCACTCAGAAACTTTCAATTAAATCTGATGAACCCCGGATAAAAATCGATGAGATTGAAATTAACGATATGGTTCAGGAAAAAATCAACAGGTATTTTATTGATTTTCTTAATGAGACCATAGTATATAATAAATAATCATAAGCGCTTCGATCAGTAAAATATTTTTTAATTAAAGTAAGGTTAATATTTTAAAAATATAGATAATGAAAAAAATAATATTCCTGCTTGCCTTAATGTTACTGCCTTCAGCAGTATTATACTCCGCTGATAAATTTGTATCCTTTGAGAAAAGTCCGGACAACAAAAGCAAAGTTACTTTAATCAGTTCAGATAACAATAGAACAGTAATATCGGTTAGTATTGCTGGCTATACTTCCGGAGATAAAACATTGAACGGAAAAAATTATACAGATATTAATATTGACGGATATACATCTCTGGGAAACACAGGACAGGCATCGCTTCCCGTGCTGACAAAAATGATAAGTATCCCTAATTATAAAAATGTAAGTATTAAAATACTGAATTCTTCAAGAAAGATTTTTTCAGTAAATGAGATCATACCTTATCAGGAAATACCTTTAAGAAATTCAGACGGAAAAATTAATGAAGTAAGTTATGACGGAAGTTATTACAGATCAGACAGGAATTTTCCGGGAGAGATCGTTAGTCTTAAAGAAATAGCAGTCATGAGAGATCACAGGATTGCAGTTATTTCTATAAATCCGGTTCAGTATAATCCCGGAAAAAATGAAATTGCAGTTTTTGATGAACTGGAATTTGAATTAATTTACGACGGCTATTCCGGCATTAATAATGTTACCAACAGGATAACTGAAAGATCAGGAATGTTTGAGAATATTTACAGACAGGTAATTTTTAATTACAGTAATGATAATACTTTTAATCTTCCGCCAAAGATGCTCATCATTGTACCGGATTCTTTATATAATAATATTCAGCCGTTTTACGAATGGAAAAATCAAAAAGGAATAAAGACTACAATAACTTTAAGGTCAGAGATCAATTCAAACGGTAATCCTACTGCAACGGAAATAAAGAATTTTCTGACAGCCAGATATAACTCAGCAGACAGAACAGAATTTGTATTGCTTGTAGGTGATGCAAGAGGCAGAAATAAATTAACCTGGTTTGATGCAAACGGCGGGAAATCCGATCATCCTTATCAGTGTCTTGACGGTACGGACATACTCCCGGAAATAGTAGTAGGCAGAATTTCAGTTCAGTCTCCTGCTGAGCTTGATTCGGCTATTGCAAATTTGATCCAGTATGAAAAGCAGCCCAATGTAGTTCAGACAGACTGGTATAAAAGAGCGCTTGTGCTTCACAGCTTTGACGGAATTGATCCGATCAACGGTCAGGTAGCGCGTAGTGTTTTTTTGAATGAAGGCGGATTTACGAATGTCGATATGGCGCCCTCAGGAACCTCGCAGAGTCAGATAACAAATTATATTAACGGCGGAGTCAGCTGGATCTGGTTCATTGGTCACGGCAGCGAAACTTCCTGGGCTGATCCTGTATGGAATATGTCAAATATGGTAAATCTTAATTACGGTAAAAGACAGCCGTCAATAGTTTCTATTGCATGCTCTAATGCAGACCTTGATTATTCCGAAACGAATGACTGTTTCGGCGAAGCATGGATTGAAAGAAGTTCTGAAAATGTTGCGTCCAATATAGCAGCATCCACTGAACTTTGCGCGTTTTATACTACCGACACGATCGGCAGGGAAATGCTTTACGCATATTTCAGACACGGTATATATGATTTCGGATCGATGCTGAATTTCGGAAAGATTCAGGCGTATAATTATTTTAACGGGAACGGAACTGTAGTACAGACAATAAATCAGTTTATGGTGCTTGGCGATCCTTCACAGGAATTATTCTCTGATGTTCCAAAAAATGTTACAATGATCCGCGAATACAGCGGCGGACAGCACAGATTCAATATCAAGACAGGCGCAGAAAATTATAAAGGCGCGCTTGTTGCATTGAGTCAGGAAAATGATTTAAAGGTGTCGGGTTATACAGACAGTCTGGGAAATTATTCATTCAGCTCAGCTATGATTAATATTAATGCACCGGTGAATATTGTTATAACAGGTAAAAATCTAAATCCATATTTCACAAATATGCTCCTGACGTCTTTAATATCCGGAGAAGAAATTCCGGACAATTATAAATTAAATCAGAATTATCCGAATCCCTTCAATCCCCGCACAGTAATTTCTTTTAACATTGGGCAAGGATTGAACATATCAGAAAATGTAATTTTAAAAGTATATGACATTCTTGGAAATGAAGTGACAACTATTGTAAACGGTAAACTGGCTCCGGGCAGTTATTCAGTAGAATGGGACGGAACAAATGTATCCAGCGGAGTTTATTTTTATAAACTGACAGCGGGTAATTTCTCTGAGGTAAAAAAGATGTCTTTGATAAAGTAAACATTGAAGTTATACGTAAGTTATTTTGTTTAAATCTTTAAAAATTAATAATGCAGTGCCTGTGAGTTATGATTTCTTACAGGCATTTTTTTTCTATTCATTAAAATACAAATTTGGTTTCCAATGTTTGTAATATATTTTAAAAAAAAGTTACTGCAGAACACAAAACTACATTTGAACTAAATTTGATAATCCTTATATTTGTAAAATAGCCAACAAATTTTTAATTCAACATTTAATGTCAAATAATACAAATAACAAGGGAAAGATATTACAAATAATCGGACCCGTGCTGGATATTGATTTTAGCGGAGGTTCCTTGCCTGCGATCAATAATGCGATTGAGATCAAAAGAAAAAATGTAGAAGGTAATGAGGAAATTCTGATAACTGAAGTTCAGCAGCATCTTGGTGAATCAAGAGTCAGAACTGTAGCTATGGATTCCACAGACGGACTGGTAAGAGGAATGGAAGCTGAAGATACAGGCGCTCCTATTTCGATTCCGGTTGGTGATGAAGTTCTGGGAAGACTTATTAATGTAACAGGCGGAACTATTGACGGTAAAGGACCAATCAACACAACTTTAAAATATCCTATACATAGACCTGCGCCAAAATTCAGTGAATTATCGACTAAGAAGGAAATGTTTGAGACCGGTATAAAGGTTATCGATCTTCTTGAACCTTATACAAAAGGCGGTAAGACGGGTTTATTCGGCGGAGCGGGTGTTGGAAAGACGGTTATTATTCAGGAGCTTATACACAATATCGCTAAGCATCACGGAGGATATTCAGTATTTGCAGGAGTAGGTGAGAGAACAAGAGAAGGAAATGACCTTTATCTTGAGATGACAGAATCAGGAGTTTTAAAAAATACAGCGCTTGTATTCGGACAGATGAACGAACCTCCCGGAGCAAGACAGAGAGTAGCATTGACAGGACTTGCAATATCAGAATATTTCAGAGATCAGGGAAAAGACGTTTTATTATTTGTAGACAATATTTTCAGATTTACACAGGCAGGTTCTGAAGTATCTGCTCTGCTCGGCAGGATGCCTTCAGCAGTAGGATATCAGCCGACTTTGGCATCAGAGATGGGCGCTTTACAGGAAAGAATTACTTCTACGAAGACGGGTTCCATCACATCAATTCAGGCGATCTATGTACCTGCTGATGATTATACGGATCCGGCTCCGGCTACAACTTTTGCGCACTTAGACGCTACGACTGAGCTTTCGAGAAAAATTTCAGAGCTTGGTATTTATCCTGCTGTGGATCCGCTTTCTTCCACTTCAAGAATTCTTGACCCGCTTATTGTAGGTGATGATCACTATGATACAGCTCAGGGAGTTAAAAAAATATTGCAGACATATAAAGATCTGCAGGACATTATAAATATTCTTGGTATTGATGAATTATCAGATGAAGATAAACTTAATGTAGCGAGAGCAAGAAAGATTCAGAAGTTTCTTTCGCAGCCGTTCTTCGTTGCAGAACAGTTCACAAACCTTCCCGGAAAATATGTTAAGCTTGAAGATACTATAAAAGGATTTAAAGGAATTATTAACGGTGAATACGATGACCTTCCGGAGAATGCATTTTATCTGGTCGGTACAATAGAAGAAGCAGTTGAGAAAGCGAAAAAACTTTCAGAGTAAAATCTGTTAGTAAAAATTAATAAGTAAAATTTTAATATAGAAATTGGATCAGACTTTATATCTTGAAATAGTCAGCCCGGTAAAGATGGTTTACAATGCTGAGATCGATTCGGTTACAATACCCGGTACAAACGGAAGTTTTCAGGTGCTTAAAAATCATGCGCCTTTAATTTCAACATTTACTCTGGGTAAGATCAGGATCAGGAAAGGACAGGATACAATAGTTTATTCTACAAGCGGCGGTGTATTTGAAGTTAAAAATAATAAAGCGGTAGTACTGGCAGAATCAATAGAATCAGTTGAAGAAATAGATCTCGAAAGAGCTAAACTGGCAAAGATAAGAGCTGAACAAATTCTGGAATTGTCAGAGACAAGTGAAGTTGAATTAAAAGAAGCTAAAGAAGCTTTACAGAGAGCGATCAACAGATTAAAGATAGCAGAAAAAGGTAATAAATAAATATATTCGTAGGGACCGTAGCTCAGTGGTAGAGCATCTGCCTTTTAAGCAGAGGGTCGGTGGTTCGAGACCACCCGGTCTCACAAAAATAAACCGCAGTTGTTAATTCAACTGCGGTTTTTTTTTTATATGTAAATAATGTTTATAATTAATTTGGTATTTACTGCTACGGAAATTCGAACAACATAATATACTTTATATTAAAATCAGAATATTTAACTTAGGAAAAAAGGTAAAGCATTATGAAAAGTCTATATTTATTTATTCTCGCAGTATTTTTAGTTTTAATTTCCTCTTCAGACTCCCGTTCTCAGGATCAGACATTTAATCTCGGAGCCATTAATATAGAGTATTCTGATACACTTGGCGGAACAAATAATCAGTTATTTTTTGACATAGTTTTGCAGCATACTAATTCAGGATTTTCTTTCCCGTTTGAGCTTACCACCGGACAGTATTTTCTCGAGTTCAATCCCAATATAGCAAACGGCGGAACGCTTTCTTATAAAATTGTTGATTCTGATATCCCTCCTTTATATCAACCCCGTAATCCCAGTGTTCTCGGCAATTTATTGAGACTGGCGGGTAATAGTATTACAAACCCTGGATATTTTATCAGCAGTATATCACCCGGAACGCGAATTGTGAGAATGAGACTAACCACTTCAGCTTCTTCTTTTGCAGAGGAACCTTTAGATCTGAGATGGAAAATTACAGGATCTGTTCGAACAAAAATATCTATTCGAAATTTTATAGTCCTTGAAATTTCTGAAAATGGAACATACTATACAGACAGTTTAGTAAATTATGTGAATTTACTTTACCCGGTTAAGAAATCTATTGTCCCAACCTCTTCTGTTAATTTTATCTGGAATAAAGTTAATACTGCAGCAAGATATACTCTGCTTGTTTCTGCTGATTCAAATATGAATTCAATTTTATATAATGATTCTCTGATAACAGATACTGTTAAAAATGTTTCAGGATTAATACTCGGTAACAGGTTTTTCTGGAGAGTTGCTGTTCATGAAACTTCAGGAAATACTTATTATTCAAAGGTTAAGGATTTTTATACAAAACAACTGACTGTTAATCCCCCGGATAATGCATCAGAACTTCCGCAGTCAGTTACGTTTTCCTGGAATAAACCCGGTATCAATATATCTCATTACTTACTGAATATTTAGAAGGATTCTTTATTTAATGAATCAGCGTATCTTGATACTTTAATTACGGATACATCCGTATTTCTCAAAGGATTTGAATATAATTCAAAATATTTCTGGAAGGTATATGCGGTTTATAATGACAGTTCAATTGATTTTTCAAATATCAAGAGTTTTAAAACAAGGACTGTGCTTGTAAATCTGGGCTATCCGTTAAACAATTCTGTTAATCAGTCAAACACAATTAATTTCAACTGGCAGTCACCGGTAGTTAATGCCGAGAGATATTATTTAAAAATTTCAGATGACTCCCTGCAGAATAATTTAATTTATTTTGATTCTGTTGATAATATTACCAATAAAACTGTCGGTCCGCTTGAATTAAATAAAAAATTCTACTGGTCAGTATCGTTCAGGGATACATTTGATTATGAAGTTAGTTCAGAGATTCGAAATTTCAGAACGGGAATTCTTACAGTGAATTTATTTACACCAATAAATAATGCAATAGTCGTTCCTTTAAATACATATCTCATTTGGAAAAAACCTGTTATAAATGCAACAAGATATAAATTAATTCTTTCAAGAGATTCATTACAGAATGATATTGTCCTGAATGATTCTGCAATAACCGATACTCTCAGATACATCAGCGGACTTGAATATGAAACTTTTTATTACTGGAGTGTAACAGCTTACGATACTCTTGGTAATGTAAAAACATCAGATGTATGGAAATTCCTGTCCACATCTTTTCTTATAAATCCGCCATTCGCATCACGTATTTATAATAATTCTGTCAACTTTGTCTGGCATAAAATGGCCGGTGCAGTTTCCTACAAACTTGAAGTAGCCGAGGATTATGAATTTACAAGAAAAGTTTTTGTAGATTCTGCAATCACAGATACTGTAAAATTTGTAGATCCTCTGCCATACTCTTTTTCATATTACTGGAGAGTTTCTCTGAAAGATGCCAATGGATATTTCCGTACTTCACAGATCTGGATCTTCTCCAGAGATTTTCCGGCGCCGGTAGAACTTTCAGGGTTTGTATCGGAAGTAAATCAGAATAATGTCAAACTGAACTGGTCAACTGCATCTGAGACTAATAATTCAGGTTTTGATATTGAAAGGTCAGCTAACGGAATATGGTTAAAAATAGGCACTATATCCGGAAACGGAAACTCAACTGTCGAAAATAAATATTCTTATACTGACAAAAACCTGAATTCGGGGATTTATAATTACAGATTAAAGCAGCTGGACTTCAATGGTAACTTCGAATACTTTGATCTGGAAAATGAAGTTAACATAGGAATACCATTGAAGTATGAGCTATCACAAAATTATCCAAATCCGTTTAATCCGTCTACAAAAATCAATTTTAACTTACCTGCTGACGTTCATGTCAGCCTGAAGATCTTTGATATGACGGGCAGGGAAATTAAGACACTTGTAAATGAAGTCAAGACAGCCGGGTATCACTCAGTTTTATTCAGCGGTAATGATATTTCAAGCGGCGTTTATTTTTACATTTTAAAGACTGATAACTTTAAAGCGGGCAGGAAAATGCTTTTACTTAAGTAGAGTAATGTCGATGATGATAATTCTTTACACAGAAATTTAATTGAATAAATAGACTAATTTAGTTCGTTAAATTTGTTTAAAATAATAAATGAAACCACAGTTAAATACGCTTTTGCGGTTTGACAAGTGGTTTTCTTTTATTTAATTCCTTGTTACTTCCTGCCTATTTAAGTAATTTTACAGTTTTAAAATTCAAATAAGCTAATTGGATATAAAGTTAAACGATAAGGAAAATTCGCGTAAAGAATTAGAAGCTACTCTCACCTATGAAGAACTTTCACCATATTTCGATAAAGCAATTGAAAAATACAGGAAAAAAGTCTCAATCCCCGGTTTCAGAAAAGGCAAAGCACCATTGAATATGATCAGGAAACTCTATGGTGAAGGTATAGAATATTCCGCAATTGAAGATATTGCCGGAGAAGTATTCTTTAAATATATCACGGACAATAAACTGGATGTAATAAGCAAAGGCGCTATTACTGATATAGATTATAAGCCAAAGGAAAAACTCGATTTTAAAGTTGAGTTTGATGTAATGCCTGATGTAAAGATCGACAAGTATAAAGGTCTGAAGCTTAAAAAGCAGACCAATAAAATTGATGATTCTCTTGTAGATGATGAAATTAATTATCACAAATTCAAAGGCGCAACACATGAACTGGACGGAGTAGCGTCAGATGATGATTATATGATCACAATCGATCTGCAGAATCTTGATGAAAGCGGTAATATTCTTATCGGACAGTCTCAAAAAGATCTGAAGGTATATCTTGGAAATCCGGAAATATACCCTGAGTTCAAAGAAGGTATGAAAGGCATTAAAGAAGGTGAAACAAGAATTATTGATTCTAAAAATGCTGAAGGTGAACCCAAGAAAGTACAGATCAGCTGTACAAAAGTAGAAAAGATCATTTACCCTGAAATGAACACTGAATTTTTTAAATCTGTAACAGGAAAAGATGATATTAAAACAGAAGAAGAATTCCGATCAGAAATTAAGAATGAACTTCAGAAAATTTATGACGGAATATCCGAAAGACAATTGAAGTCAGATGTTGTAAATGAGATGATCAAGGAAAATGATGTACCGGCTCCTGAAAGATACATTGAAGTCATACTTGATTCTATGGTTGAAGATTACAAAAGCCGTTATAAAGGAAAAAAAATTCCTGCAGATTTTATTGAGACGGAATTCAGAAATGAAAAAAGAGTCGATGCTATTCTTCAGGCAAAATGGTTTCTTATCAGGGATAAAATTATTGAAATGGAAAAGATTGAAGCTGATGAGGAAAGCTATATAAAAATTGCTGAGGAATTTTCAGGAAGATTTAATATTCCCGCAGATAAGCTGGTAGAAGCTTACAAAGGAAATGAAGATATAAAAATGAGAATCCTTAATGATAAAGTTCTGGATATTATAATCAACAACGCTGAACTGGAAGAAATTTTAGAGTTAAGAACTAAGGAAGATTCCGGAAAAGGTTAATTTAACATTTTAAATTTTAAAAACTTTATGAACTACAAAGATATAATAAAGAAAAACGAAAGACTGCTTCATCACAATCTTAACCAGATCAATGATCAGCTTGTACCTATAGTAGTAGAGCAAACTTCCAGAGGTGAAAGATCTTATGACATTTATTCAAGGCTACTCAGAGAAAGAATAATTTTTCTGGGAACAGCGATATATGATGAGATAGCTTCCCTGATAATTGCTCAGCTTCTTTTTCTTGAATCTGAAGATCCGGATAAAGATATAATGATCTACATAAATTCTCCCGGCGGCAGTGTTACTGCTGGTCTGGGCATTTATGATACCATTCAATATATTAAACCTGATGTAACTACTATGTGTGTAGGAATGGCGGCATCAATGGGACAGTTACTGCTGACAGGCGGAGCTGCCGGAAAAAGAATAGCCCTTCCGCATTCTAAAATTCTTATGCATCAGCCATGGACAGGCGGTCTTCAGGGACAGACAACAGATATTCTTATTCATGCAAGAGATATGGAAAAAACAAGAGAAACTTTGTTTAAAATAATTGCAAAACATTCCGGGCAGCCTATTGAAAAGGTTATGGAAGATGCCGAGAGAGATAATATTATGTCAGCTGAAGAAGCGAAAAAGTACGGTCTTATCGACGACATACTT
>Ga0138256_10003145_pt1 | contig 17603 bp, 17 predicted proteins | sample KNB2016incub_MG_FD_105486 | JGI IMG/M metagenome (GOLD analysis project Ga0138256, IMG submission 105486) | Active sludge microbial communities from wastewater in Klosterneuburg, Austria - KNB2014incub_MG | ecosystem: Engineered > WWTP > Activated sludge > Unclassified | place: Austria... | reverse complement strand
CGTCCACTGGCTAAGGACCGAAAACGCTAGAATATTCTTAAAAGACCCGGTCCTGCCTGTGGTGTTGATCCATTTTTTAGTGATCGCGGGGTACACCATGTGGTGGGGCGGCTGGGCTTTTGGCCCGCGACATTTGGCTGCCAGCACTGTTCTATTGCTCTACGCAGGTATCCCGAAGGTTGCGCGAAATACAAAGTGGTCGAACGCATTGGTCGTTGCAAGTGCCATTGGGTTTGTCTTTGCGCTGGCCACCAAAAGCACGTTGTGGTATGACCTTCCGACGGACATAACTTCACCGCTTACAAGTCTCATAATGCCAAATTTGATGACCGGTGACTTCAGTGATCGTTTTTGGGTCATTGACACCCTTATGATGTCCAAGAAATTGGCGGCAGCGTTGTTCGTCCCGCTCTTCATCGTAGGGTGCTTTGGCATGTACGCGTTGGAACGGAAGGTCCCTGATCACTTACCAGAAACTCGCTGAATGCACCTCTTTCATTGTCTTGATCTTGAAGGTGAACTGATCACGCTACCAGAAGACGAAGCACACCATGCCGCCAGTGTGTTGCGGTTGGTCGCGGGCAATGCGGTAGGCTTGCTCAATGGCCAAGGACTTTCAATAGAAGCAACACTTGTGGAGGTCTCGAAAAAGCGGGTGGTGGCCCAAGTGGAAACGCGTACACGACATTCACGCGAACGCCAAGCGACCATCCATTTGGCGGTTGCACCCACCAAGCAGATCGATCGGTATGAATGGTTCGTGGAGAAAGCAGTTGAGATCGGCGTGGATCGCATTACGCCTTTGATCACGCACCACAGCGAACGGACAAAACTGCGGTTGGACCGCTTGCAACGCGTAGCCGTATCGGCCATGAAACAAAGTCAACGGACATGGCTACCACAGATTGCCGAACCGATGAAATTGAACGCCTTGTTGCAGGAAACATTGCCACAGCAGCGCTACTTTGGATGGTGTGAAGGCGAACACCGTTCTTTGATGACAATCTATGAACCCACTGATGATGTAGTGCTATTGATCGGCCCAGAAGGCGATTTTTCAATGGAAGAAGCAGCGCTATTGCGTGCACAAGGCTTCAACGCCATCGAACTAGGTGCAGCCCGCCTGCGCACAGAGACCGCAGCCCTAGCTGCATGCACATGGCTAAGCTTGGCACAGCAGCGGTAACTTTGCACCAATGCACATCAACACGTTTATCCGATCAATACGCGGCAGCTTTCTCTCGCTTCGATTAAGCAGGCGCTCAATTCTGATCTCTTCATTCTTCATTCTACATTTTTCATTCCTGCAATTGCAGGCTAGCGCTCAAGGCAGCTACCAGCTCGCCGTATTGAAATACAACGGTGGCGGCGATTGGTACGGCAATCCCACGAGCCTCCCCAACTTGGTAAAATATTGCAACCAACAGCTCGGCATGAACATGAACACGGATGTTCCAGTGGTGGAGGTCGGCAGTTCAGAACTGTTCACCTACCCGCTCGTCCACATGACAGGGCATGGCAACGTTGTTTTCAGTCCACAGGAAAGTGAAAACCTTCGCACCTATCTGATAAGTGGCGGATTCCTGCACATCAGTGACAATTATGGTATGGATGAATTCATTCGGCCCATGATGAAGCGGGTATTCCCCGAGTTGGAAATGCTAGAATTACCCTTTTCGCATGCGATCTACCATCAGAAATTCAATTTCAGCCAAGGCCTCCCGAAGATCCACGAGCACGATGAGAAACCACCACGTGGTTTTGGCCTATTCTGGGAAGGAAGGTTGGTCTGTTTCTACGATGTGGAATGCGACCTCGGTGACGGTTGGGAAGACCCGGACGTACACGGCGATAGCGAAGCAACACGCACCAAGGCTCTACAGATGGGAGCGAATATCGTAAGCTTTGCTTTCAGTGGGCAGGAGAACTAGATCTCTGAGCGTTGCCTATGGCTACGCTCCACACATCCAATTCACGGTAGCCTGTGGCTACTTATCGAGATGATCCACAGTTCACCTTACAGCCATGCCCGACCGGAGTAAAGCAATGATCCTTGCATTGATCTATGTGATCTCTGGGACATGGTTTGCTCATTTTGCGATCTACAATAACATTGCAGAAGGGTTCTTTTTATTATTTCTTTTTTCCCGTCGCGTTTATCCCGATGTTCATTTTCTTTACGTCGCGTGATCCATTTCTAACGATCTTGATCTACATAGCGATTTCGGTCTTTTTGTTTACACTGATATTCCGATCACTCATCAGCTCATATCGGGTACTCAATAAAAGGTAATTGATCCTAAGTGCAAGAATGCAGTATCCCAAATGGTTATCCTTAGCGCTAAGTGCAAAAAGAAGCAACTGGCTTATCGACCTATCCGCATCCGATAGAAACGCGGTCAAATGCGTCTACGAACACTTTCAGAAGTATCGCGGTCAAGGATACCAACTTCAAAAGAATGGTACCCAGTTAGTGGGACATATACCTCATCTGGGCCCAAAAGCATACATACACGAACTGTTTGCTCCTATTTCAGGTCGCGAGATAAGGCGGATGGAAAAGCAACTTGGTAAAGCCATTCCAAAAGAACTCGGCTCACTGTATCATCAATTCAATGGAATATCCTTCTATCACAGCGCAATCAATTTGTTCGGCTCGACAACTGGAATAAAATACGATGATGACAATAGGTATCCCTTCCCGTTGGTCAATGGTAACCATCCATTGAAAACACCTCCTGAGACTACTTCAGAGATACTCTACATCGGTACGTGCGGTATGGACGCTTCGTTGATCTACCACAACGCTGTTGACGGAACCGTTCACAGAACAAGTCGAAAAAAGCTGTTACCACTAGCATCTTGGGGGTCGATCGATCAATGGATCGAAATGGAGATCAAGCGTCTTGATGCGATTGCTGAGAGATCGCAACCGTTCGAAATGATCGGACCGGATCATTTACCGATGGGCAAATACAGCTGATCAGGAATTTTGGATCGCAGTTATTTTTTAAGATCCTGTAACAATCCAACCTTGATCTTCACTCAACGCGTCCTATTCGAGATCAGAAGCACTGGCGGGACCCGCGAACTGTTGGTAAATGTGACCTTGCTAAAATAGTGGTTCACGCTCGCAGAAAGGATGATGTGAGAAATTAGTGATGGATCACCAGGCCCATCTGCGATATACCACAATTGAGCTATTGCCCGAACTTGATAGATCCCAGTGCTTTGTGACATCCCAAACAAAGAGATGAATACCATGAGTTCCACGATGGACCTGAAGAGCCGCTATGCCGAATTGAAAGCCACACAGCCACACACATACCTGCGTAACGCAGCGGCTGAACTGGGTGTTAGTGAAATGGAGTTGTTGTGTACACAGCTCGGTGATGGTGTAACGCGCTTGACCGACGATCCAAAGGTGATCTTGAAGGATGTTCCTCAGTTAGGTCGCGTTATGGCATTGACCCGCAACAACGACGTGGTCCATGAGCGCAAAGGCAGCTACAAGAACCCAACATTGGAAGGTCATGTGGGGCTTTTTGTTGGGGCAGATATCGATCTGCGCATTTTCTGGTCGCATTGGGCAAGTGCTTTCGCGGTTGAAGAAAGAAGCCAGACCGGTACGCGCCAAAGCCTGCAGTTCTTCGATCCGAAAGGAACAGCCGTGCATAAGATCTATCTCCTGGAAGAAAGTGACACTGATGCTTTTGCTAGGTTGGTCGCAAAGCACAAAGCAGCAGACCAAAATGCACCGCAAGTAGCGCTTACCTCGCCAGCACCGCGCCCTGAAATGCCTGATGCCGCAGTGGATGCAGCAGGCCTACAACAAGGTTGGTTGGCGTTGAAGGACACGCATGATTTCTATATGCTATTACGGGATTTCCGTGTAAGTCGAACGCAAGCGTTGCGACTAGCACCTAAAGGAAATTATGCGGTACCCGTTTCACCTTCCGCATTGCGTGCCACGCTGAATGCTGCTTCCTCGGAACAAGTTCCGATCATGATCTTTGTCGGCAATCCGGGCATGATCCAGATCCATTCCGGTACTGTTACGAACATTGTGGATGCACGTGGTTGGCTTAATGTGTTGGACCCAGAATTGAACGTCCATATTCGTGAAGAAGCGATCAGTGCGGCATGGATCGTACGCAAGCCTACTACTGATGGGATGGTAACTGCGCTGGAATGTTATGATGCCGAAGGTGAACAGATCATCCAGCTCTTCGGTGCGCGCAAACCCGGCATTCCTGAATTGGAGACATGGCGCAACTTGGTGGCTACGGTAGAAAAGGAACACCTGCTATGAACACAATGACAAGCAAACGCACTACGTGGCTGCGCAAAATAGGTTGGGCCGGATTCTTCTTCTTCTTGATCAAGGGACTGGTGTGGCTTGGGATCTTTTTTGGGCTGGGACAGGCCCTGGGTGGCTGAACGGAACAACGTACGTGCATGCCGCTGGCGAACAGGAATTAATACGGGTAGACCAAACCACTCACTGCTTTGACGTTCTTCAAAACACTCGAATGCATTAGATGTTCTGGTAAGAAAGTACAGCGGTACCAACCGCTGTAACGAACGAACCCGAACCATTTTCGTGGTACAATTTACAGTTGAACGACACCCTCATTTTTAAAGTACTAACGCCGACCGAAGGTTGCTCCAGCACTTCGGTGATCGTAAATGTTTCGCCTGGATGGTCGGCGCTCCAATAGGTCGAGTACTCAATGCCGTCCGTAGTCCAATAGGTAATTCCCACTTTGTTCAACTCCGTCTCCCAATTTCCATAGGGTATGTTACCTGTAGAGAAGAAACTGAAGAACTGAGCATCCGAAGGAGAGGTTCCTAAAAAGCGGTACCGTCCAAGATCGCATGCGAATCGGGTCTCTCCATTGGAGGACTCGTTGATATACACGCTATACCCTTTCAAACTGGAATCCGGAGGAGCCACGATATCTCCCGACGCGCTATTGTCCAATGTATTCAGTGAACCAACGGGAAACGATACGGTGCTCCCATCGATGGTCATGGTAACACCCAATGCAGTCGATGCAGTAAGCGGAGACGTTCCTCCCGTTCCGGATGAAGTGGTAGTTGGTGCTGGATCATCCTTTTTGCAACCGGTGAATAGAACAACAGCTAAGAACAGGAGCGGTAGAACGTAACGCATGATTTCTGAAACTAATTTTGGGCGGACAAATATAGATCGCAATAGGGTCCCGGTATGGCATGACCCAGTGATCATTTCACCTCATTGCTCTACCCTCTTATCCGCTACTGGCGCGGGATACAACTTAGTGAAAACGTAACCTGCGATCATGGCCAACAGAAAAGACGGTGCAAGGACATCCAACTGTTCGAATGCCGGACCGATCCCATCCATCGGTTGAACTATGAATTTAAAGAACGGCACACAGAGAAAACCGGTGATCATGGATGCGATGGCACCGCGTTCGGAATAAAGTCTCCAGAAGATCGACAGGATGATCACTGGACAGAATGTCGCTGCAATGCCCGACCAACCGAAGATCACGAACCAGTATACCGTCCGATCAGGCGTTAACAGCGCTACAGTAAATGAAAGCCCCAGGGCAAGCAGTGCCATACCCAATGTAACCAGACGCGAGAGCCGTGCAAACTTGCTTTCTTCTGAGGTCCTTTCGGTCCATTAGCGTATCAAAACACGAGGTTCACGCGAACTTGCACGTAAATTCCACATTGTTAGATTTGCTTTGTTAAGTGGACTATGATGTGCCGAGAATCCGCCAATACACTACTGTTCATTGCCGTGTTATTCTTTGGGTGTGTGCGGTCGACTGCACTTGCTCAGGAAACGCAACCCCTGGAACGGACAGGTGCCACGAACATTGCCTATAAATGGGGCGAAATGGCCGTAACCGCCACCGCGAATGACACCGAGAAGTTCAAGCCACGGCCAACGGTGACCTCACGTTTTCTGGCATTGATCTTCGTTTCTGTATTCGATGCTTGGTCACGGTATGATGCAAATGCACTTCCGGTGTATCTGCATGACGTGGAACGTAGACCAACGGAAGAACGAACATTGCGGAACAAAGAGATCGCGATCAGTCATGCTGCGTTTGGAGCAATGAACGAGTACTATGCTAGTGATACGGCGTTGTTCAAACAATTCATGATCGAGCTGGGAATGGATCCGAACGACATGTCCCTGGAACCGAATACACCAGCAGGGATCGGGAATTTGGCAGCGCAGGCCGTAATTGAAGCCCGCAAAGGCGATGGATCCAACCAATACGGAGAAGAACCGGGATCCAATGGTGTGGCCTATTTCAATTATGTGGGTTATGTTCCAGTGAATTCCGTTGATAAGAACGTGGACATGAACAGGTGGCAGCCAAAGTATTTTTCTGATGGAATGGGCGGCACTTTCGCACCCGGCTGCCTTACGCCGCACTGGAATAAAGTGAACCCCCTTGGAATGGAGCGCGGCGATCAATTCCGACCTGGGCCGCCGCCAATGGTCGGGTCAGAACAATTGGCGCGTGAAGTGAAAGAGGTGATGGAACTGCAAGCAATGCTAACTGATGAACAGAAGGCGCTGGTCGAGTTCATGCGCGATGGACCTCAATCCGTGCAACAGGCTGGCCATTGGCTGAAATTCGCACAAGATGTTTCGCGCCGCGATGAGCACACATTGGATCAGGATGTGAAGATGTATTTCTACAATCAGATGGTGGCCATGGATGCTTTCATCGCTTCATGGGATGCAAAAATGTTCTACGACTTTGCAAGGCCGTTTGCTTTGGTCCATGAATATTACAAGGACCAGAAGATAAAAGCATGGGGTGGCGAAGGGAAAGGCATGGTGGAAATGGATGGCTCGGAATGGCGCCCCTATTCACCAGCAACTTTTGTGTGCCCACCCTTCCCGAGCTATACATCAGGCCACAGCACGATCAGTGGAGGTTGCGCGGAAGCGCTTAAACGCTGGACCGGAAGTGATGATTTCGGTTCTGAAGTAACACTCGTTGCCGGTGCCATGACGGAACCGGACCAGTTAGGCGATACAGTTACATTGCATTTCCCAACATTCACCGAAACAGCTGAGATGGCCGGTTTCTCGCGAGTGCTTGGTGGCTACCACATTCAAGCGGATAATGTTGCGGGATTGAAATTGGGACGTGACGTAGCGGCAGCTGATTGGCAGTTCTATTTGGATCATATCGGGGAATACTAGGTTGTTGGCGTACCATGGTGCAGGACATTCTTGGATTCAGGGCCAGCTATTCGACCGAAGACCCCATCGACCGCCTCAACCGAAAACTAACAAACGTCATATCCCGCTGATCCTTTCTTCACGCACTTTGCAGCGTGAAAACCAAGGAGCTGATAAAGGTCACTTGTTACCATTGCGGGGATCCATGCGTGGATGAACACCGTGTACACGACGGTAAAGACTTCTGCTGCAACGGATGTAAGGTTGTCTACGACCTGCTGAATGAAGCAGGTCTTTGCGACTATTACGCTCTGGAGGAAAAGCCCGGCGTAAAACAACGCAGTGCGATCGATGAGCAGCGCACGGAGCTTTTCGAGCTATCGGAAGTGCGTGAACGCATTGTGGAATTCAGCGAAGAAGGTATTACGCGGGCACGTTTCCATGTGCCACAGATGCATTGCAGTTCGTGCATTTGGTTGTTGGAAAATTTGGATCGCATAGAGCCCAACATTTTGCGGTCGCGCGTGTCGTTCACGAACAAGGAACTCACGATCACCTTCCGCGAAACGAGTTTTCCGTTACCGCAATTGGTGGCCTTGTTACGGCGCATCGGGTATGGACCACAGTTAACTGCAAGCTCTGGCACCGACCAACAGGCGTTGGTACCGCGCATGTTGTATATACGGTTGGGCGTAGCGGGATTCATTTTCGGCAACACGATGTTGCTGAGCTTTCCGGAGTATTTCGGCGCCGATACGGAAGCAGGTCTGAAAACAGGATTCCAATGGCTGATCGTGCTGTTCTCTTTGCCGGTGGTCTTCTTCCTCAGTACCGATTTCTTCCGCAGCGCATGGGCTGGAATACGCAGCAAGCACGTGAACATCGATCAACCGATCGCGCTCGGCATCGTTGCACTCTGGTCCCGTAGTTTATGGGAAGTCATCGCCGGCGTTGGTCCGGGTTACTTTGATTCGTTGGCGGGACTTTTGTTCTTTCTGCTCGTTGGGCGATGGTACCAGGCCTACACCTATAAAGCCTTACGGTTCGACCGAGCGTTGGAAGACTTCCTACCCTTACTTGTTCTACGCAAAACCGCCACTGGCGAGGTCGCAGTGCGCGTTGCGGATCTTGTTCCAGGTGATCGTATCGTGATACGCGATCAGGAATTGGTACCGGTGGATGCGATCCTGTGCGAGGGAACAGGCCATATCGACAACAGCTTTATTACAGGTGAGCCGCTCCCATCGCGCAAGCAACTTGGTGAAACCATCAAAGCAGGAGGAAGGCAGCGTGGAGCGGCAATAGAACTGGAGGTCCTGCGTACGTTCAACGATAGCCGATTAAAGAAACTGTGGGAAGAACAAAGCAGTTTGCAGGACCGGCCCGCTATGCCGAAACTGATCGATACGGTAGCGCGTCGATTCACGATAGGTGTGTTGTTGGTTGCTGCTGGTGCAGGGCTTTTCTGGTGGGGCAAGGATCCATCACAGGTCTGGCTCGTGGTCACTGCAGTGTTGATCGTTGCGTGCCCGTGTGCTTTGGCGTTGAGCATGCCATTCGCTTATGGTCATACCATTCGCCTAATGGGAAAACGGGGACTCTTCCTGCGCGACACCGAAGTTGTTGAGCGCATGGCGAACGCTGATACTGTTGTATTCGATAAAACAGGTACGTTGACAGCACGCGAAGCACACGAAGTTGTATGGGTCGATATTGCAGTTGTGCATGCGCCCCTTGCAGCACCTTTGTTACTAGCTGATGATACACGATCACTCGTTAAGTCATTGGCGCGAAATAGTACGCATCCCTTGAGCGCGGTATTGTTCAAGGAGGTCAAAGGCGAGATCCTGGACGTAACCGAGGTAGAAGAACAAGCAGGTCAAGGCATTGCCGGGAACGTGGATGGGATCCCTGTTCGTATCGGATCCGCAGCGTTCTGCGGTGGAGAAGAACGACCGCGCGGCAATGGAGATGCACACGTTCACATCACCTTGGGCGGCATGCATCGCGGGTACTATGTGATCCGCAAACGCGCTCGCTCCGGCATTGTCAACGCCGTGCATGCGCTGCGTGTGAACATGCGTGTTGCCTTGCTTACAGGCGATGCTTCCGTGGATGCGGAACTCACCCACGCATTTGCAAATGCGACGGTGCGTACGAGCTGTACGCCAGTTGATAAAGGGCAAGCTATCATCGCTGAGCAGCAACTCGGATACCGCGTCGTAATGGTCGGCGATGGATTGAACGATGCGGGAGCACTTGCGCAAAGTGACGTGGGCATAACTGTAACAGAGACCACCGCAGCACTTACCCCGGCCAGTGATGCGATCATGGATGCGAATGCGTTGGAGCAACTCCCACACTTCTTGCTAATGGCGCGCAGGGCAAGACGCATCGTCATTAGTAGCTTGATCATTTCATTGTGCTACAACATCACTGGCGTAGCTTTTGCGATCAGTGGGCAACTAACGCCCCTGTTCGCGGCCATACTTATGCCGCTTAGCTCCGTGACAGTGGTAGCTTTTGTTAGTGTAGCGGTTTGGCTGGGGGCTCGGCGGTAGAACGAAAGGATTGAGGATCCGGCAACCACCATTAGGATCGTCTCCCGCGGAGACCTACTTCTTTATGGGACCAGCGCCTCCCGCACAATAGCTAACCCACTTTTCATATTGTTCTGAGGTAAGAATATGTTCAACTTCGGAGAGTATCGTACTTCCATCTGCATTGGAAATGAGGTTTCGATCTTTCCGCGCAGCGGCCACTTTGCATTCTTCGGCACAAGCCTCCTGTACGAATTTCATACGCTTGTGTTGGTCGTAAGTGAGCTCCAGTTCGTTCCATACATCATCCGTAGTACCAAGCAAACAGCTCTGCAACACCTCATTGGATGGCGTTCCGCTGGATCCTTGTGCTAAGGACCTAATGCTGAATGTGGTCAAGGCAAGAAGGATAAGTAAGGACTTCCACATGATATGCTGAATTAGGAACATTCAAACCTTATCGCAAAATACGGACCATGGCCCAAAAGATCATGCATGATGACCAGTAGTTATGCACAATATTGCATATGCCGCATCAAGTTCCGGAGCCTAAAAACTGACGAATACCCATACATTTCGATCAATGATGTTGTACCTTCAGCCTATGCGAAACAAACTGCTCATTGTTGTAGTCATGCTCGGCATACCGTGCACACTGCATGCTCAGGACAGAGAGACCCGGTCAGATCCTGATCCAACCTGCATCTTTTCAACGGACAAGGAAACGTGGATGTCCTTGGGACTGACCACTGACCAGCTCCATGCCGTAGAAGGATTGCAGACCGCTTGTGAAACGGATTGTACCATGCACAAGAGATCCACGGACCAGGAGGTTGCCATACCTTCCACGATAGAGGACTATCAAGAAAAGATCTTGAAAGTGATCGGTGAGGAGAAGTATATCCAGTGGTTGAAGTGGTGTGAGAATAGGCCTGTGAAGGGGTGAAAAAGGTGTTGGGTCCAGGAGACTGTTGCGTCCGCCTACTCCACCACCACAAGGATTGTGGAACGTGTCATTCCATTCGCTGTCATTAAACGCACCGTATAAACACCGGCTGACCAGTCATCACAATAGATCCGCTGCTGAAGCACTTTACCCTGATATGTTTCCCTACCGATTGCATCGTACGCCACGTATCCAAGAGAACCATTCACCGGAACGCTTAGGTTGATCATATCCGTAGCCGGATTCGGATACACACCAATGTTCTGAGGTCCTCGAAAATCGCTGATAGCAGTGGTAAGGTCGCAGACATCCTGACCGAACGGATAAATGGACGATTCCATAGTGCTATGGCAATTCAATTCATCGAACCACTCGAACGGCGGCGCCAACACACCCACAACGGGGTTGAGACCATAGCTCGTACCCACGCCTTCGATGACATCAACGAAAGGTGGGTCGTTGGGGCCAATGGCCACCTGCCATGTGCGGTGCCAACCATCGTTCAGTTCCATGCTATCCAGTGCCACCACAAACAATGTCTGGCCGCTGCTGAGCAACGTTGGCGGATAAGGACCCACGGTAAGGTTGAAGTCGAAGAACAAACTCTCAGATCCATTGATCCGCGCATAAACCTGACGTGAGGTGATCTCCTGTCTGAAATAAAGCAGATCCACCTCCGTTTCGTTGTACGTATATGAATTCTGTGGTGGCAAGACCTGCTCAGCGATACAGTTACCGCGCCTCAATAAACGATGATAAAGCGTACCCATAATGATGGTATCGGCACCGATCGTGATGGTCCGTGTACAGGTCACATAAAGCATGCCCTGGCTATTCGCATCAAGCCAATTATGTGTCTCCACCCATCCTGCGTCGCTTTCCGGAAAGGGTCGGTAAGGCGACTGCGCACATGTTGTGAACGCCGAAACGATCAGAATGAAAACATGAAATGAACGCATGCTATGTGTTTTTGATGGACGTTACCAACTCTCAATTTGCTGCTCCGTGAAGTCCGTTCAGGTCGCTTACAGGGCACGAACAGGTACATGAATATACCACCGATCGGATTGATCAAGCCATTCATGACTCGATCAGTCCGAGTTTAGGGTGATGATACGCTCAGCGCCACACAGATGCCACAAAAAAAACGAGAAGCCACATTGCGACTCCTCGTTCCTTGTACAGCTGGTGGGTTAAGCCACTCTATCTACCTTTTTCTCCAGCAGCAGGCGGTTTGGTGCCGAGCTGATGGTAGACCGAGAGCCTGTCATAGTACGTATATGACTTGGTGATCTTTCCACCTTCCACACGCGCGTCATAGAAGAAGGGTACTTTGTATGGTTTCCCTGTGGCATTGTCCGTTGCGGAATAGGTACCCCAGTAATGCACCCAGTCACCGGCATATTCGTCGCCTGCGGCAACGGTCACACATTCTGCGAACACCTTTTCGAACTTTTGGTTTGAGCGTGTTGAATCATTCTTCATCCAGATCTTAATAATGCCATCCACATCCGAGGAATCCGGCGGAGTGAAAGTATTGTTCGCATAAAAACCAGGCGCAACCGCAGCTCGAAGTGCTGCGGCATCGGCCTTTGCCAAAGCATTCAAGTAACCCTCAACAACGGCGATATTATCATCAGCCGTGGCAGGAATGGATGAAAGAGGGTGTACGAAATGTTCCTCTACCGGAGGGCAAGGAGCTGGTGGTGCAGAACAGGCCATCAATAACAAGCTCGGCAATGCAAGCGAAAAAACGATCATTTGAAACTTCATAGGAAAGAGGTATTTGAGGTGAATAATGGTGAACATGACAAATGTTCGCAGTCTCGAATATACGACACCTCGTATTTATACCAGTTCTGCGGGCTGGAACCAAGAGATCCAAAGCTATCCTCATTGCATCAGCGCCAAATAGCGGGAATTAAAATGATGGATCGACCACCAAATGAATTCTTTACTTAATTGCTCTACTGGAAACGCGAGGTACAATCTCATTCCGAGTTCGCCAAAAGTGCAGAACGAGCATGACAACGGCTACTGGTAACAGTACCGACACTCCGAACAAGACACCGTAATAGCCAGAGACCAATCCACAACCCATCCAGAACATGGTGCCTTGCACAAAGAGCATTACTTCTGAAAGTAAAAAACCTGCAATGAAGAGGACAATGGCTACAGGCACGATCCGTATTCTTTCATTGATCCAACCTTTCATCAAAGCATGAGTGAAGAGCAATGCGCTCACGGCACCAAGCGTATTAAGGTGTATGAACCCGATAACATAGTTGCGCAAGGTGAGGGCCATATTGGCGACTGCAGGAATACTTACGGCCGTTTGTGCCGCAATACGTGCAGCCATTGAAAGGAGCATCACTCCGATCAATATCCGCATCCAGGGCGTGGTCTTTACGAACGCCTGCAATCGTGCGCGGCGCATTGCTTGAAGCGTCCGCCATGCGGCCCAGAACTGGATCAATACACCTGCAGAATTCACGGTAAGTACCACAGCGTTCCGTTCGCTCCATGCGATAACCAGAGCGAAGGTCAGGAAAATACTGATCACCCAAAGCGCGATCGTGTTCTTGTCGATCCGTACATCAACTCCGTGCAGTTCAGCCCATCGGGAACCGATAGCCATGGCCGCGAACCAGAACCAACCATTGAACTGGAAATGAAGGAACCACTGCACACTCCAATAGTACCATTCTGTTCCGGCAAGTTTACTGGTCATTATCGGCCCCATGACCCACACCCCGATCGTACTACATATTTGAAGAAGGAACGCAAGCCGTACCAACCGTCGACTCCCCTCTTTTGGCCAATAGGAAGTGTGCTTCCAAACGATCGCGATCAGCACATAACCGGCCACGATCTGCAATCCTGAGAATGCGATGGAAGCAGCCCCGTACCCTTGCAGCGGAAAGGCAAAAAGCATACCCAGAACGGTGAACTGTGAGAACAGTATCCATTTTAAGAAAGAGTGCGGCACAGCATTCTCATCCTGCCCCATTATTGTGATCAACACTGCCGGGAATACCCAGCCCAACATGGCCACGTGTGAGTGTGCGTGCAACCAGGGTTTGAACAGAAGCCATGGCATATCCACCACGAATATCAACCGAAGCAAAGCTCCGATGGTCGCGGCAATGGCAAAGAAGCATAGGGCGCTCAGGAAGGCTCGTCGCATAAGACTGCGAGGTTCGGAATGTTCAAGAGTGCGTAAGCTGATGAAAGTCATGTTTACATCTGAGTTCCGGCAGGAATAGGTGACGGTATACCCTGCACTTTTGACGCGTAAACAAAACATCATGCGTAACGAAAAGAATATGCTAGTACGAACATCTATGACACTTGCCACAGTTGCAGGTTTGATGTTAATGGTTGCTTGCGGCGGAGATAGCGGTCCAAAAACTCCTCCCGGTACCAACGCAGCTCCAAGTGCAAGCTCCGATGCGGCTCCAGCAACTCCGTTAATTACAGCTGCCGACCTCAATTTGGGCGACATTGATCCAGCCATGGTGGAAAAAGGAAAGACCACGTATGATGTGAAGTGCCAAGCCTGCCACAGCCTAGGCGAGAACCGCGTTGTTGGCCCCGGATGGAAAGGACTTACTACAAAGCGCGAACCAGCATGGATCATGAACATGATCGTTCATACCGAAGCCATGTTAGAGACCGATGAAGAAGCTCAGAAGATGCTTGAAGAATGTTTGGTTCGTATGCCGAACCAGAATCTGACCCAAGACGATGCGCGTGAAGTGCTTGAATACATGCGTACACTTTAACCCCTAGAACAGAACCGATCCACCACCCTCAAAACCCTCTCAATGAAAAGACCACTTTTATCAACCGCAGCTTTGCTTATTGCAGGTGGCGGGGCCTTCTTGGCCTTCAATAGCATGCAGGGCTGTAGGCCTGCAACCACTGTTGCTGCCGTGCAAGGTGATGTAGCCTCCAAAGTCTATGTTAAGCCAGGTGCATATGACGAATTCTACAATTTCGTAAGCGGTGGCTTCAGTGGCCAGCTCGCGGTCTATGGTATACCCAGCGGACGGTTGTTACGCGTAATTCCAGTATTTTCCGAAGACCCACAAAGTGGCTACGGTTATAGCGAAGAGACCAAACCGATGCTTACCACTACCCACGGTTATATTCCATGGGATGACTCGCACCACCCGGAGCTATCCCAGACCGATGGCGTACCTGACGGTAAGTGGTGTTTCATCAACGGGAACAACACACCACGTATCGCGCTCATCGACCTTGGAACGTTCCGCACCAAAAGCATGATCGAGATCCCGAATTGCGCAGGTAACCACAGCTCCCCGTTCACCACAGGTAACAGCGAATACGTAATTAGTGGAACACGTTTCAGTATTCCTATGGGAACAGAGGAGGAGCGCGACGTACCGATCGATTCCTACCGCGAGAATTTCAAAGGCACCGTCAGCTTCATCAAACCTGAAGCAGAGACGGGAAAAATGAGCATCGCATTCCAGATCATTACGCCTGGTATGAACTTCGATCTGTCGCATGCCGGAAAAGGACCTAGTGAAGGTTGGTTCTTCTTCAGTTGCTACAACAGTGAACAAGCCTATAGTCTATTGGAGGTGAACGCAAGCCAGAACGATAAGGATTACGTAATGGCCCTGAATTGGAAGAAGGCTGAAGAATACGCGCAGGCAGGAAAAGGAAAAATGGTTCCTGGCAAGCACGTGACGAACTGGTGGAATGACGAGACCCATACGACCGAAAGCAAAATAGTGGATCAGGTGCTTCAATTGGACCCGCGTGAGCTGACCGATCTTATCTACTTCATGCCTTGCCCTAAATCACCACACGGATGTGATGTTGATCCAAGCGGCGAGTTCATTGTTGGTAGCGGCAAACTAGCTGCATTGATTCCTGTATTCTCATTCGCTAAGATCCAGGAAGCTATTGCCAAGAACGATGTTGAGGGTGACTTCCAAGGCATTCCTGTTTTGAAATATGCAAGTGTTCTGCACGGAGAAGTAAAGCGCCCAGGACTTGGGCCATTGCACACTGAATTCGACGGTAAAGGTAATGCATACACCAGCATGTTCGTGAGCAGCGAGATCGTGAAGTGGGACCTGAAAACCCTTGAAGTTCTGGATCGTGTGCCCACCTACTACAGCATTGGTCACTTGAGCATACCGGGTGGTGACAGCAAGAAACCTTGGGGCAAATACGTGATCGCATACAACAAGATCACCAAGGATCGTTTCCTACCGACAGGCCCGGAACTAACACAAAGTGCGCAACTCTATAATATCGAAGGCGATAAGATGGAATTGTTGCTGGACTTCCCTACTATCGGTGAGCCCCACTACGCGCAATCCATTCCAGCAGATCTTGTCAGACCTCGCGAAGTGAAGTTCTTCGACATCAACGAGAACCAACATGAATTCGTGGCCAAGGGCGAAAAAGAAACTAAGATCGAGCGCAGGGGCAACGAAGTTCACGTATGGATGACCACAATTCGCTCACACATTACCCCGGATAATATCGAGGGCATCAAGATGGGTGATGAAGTGTTCTTCCACGTAACGAATTTGGAGCAGGACTGGGACGTACCACATGGTTTTGCGATCAAAGGTGCTCGCACGGCGGAATTACTCATAATGCCGGGTGAAACGCAGACATTGAAATGGGTTCCGAACCATGTCGGTATCGTACCATTCTACTGCACGGACTTCTGCAGTGCACTGCACCAGGAAATGCAGGGGTATGTCCGTGTATCTCCTGCTGGCAGCAAGGTTCCGTTGACCGCTGTTACCCGTTCATTTGAACCGGGTTCGTGAGAAGTTGGAAGAGATGACAAACGGCATCCGGTGGGAAAGAACGCCCACCGGATGTTTCATTTAATGCTATGCAGAATACAATGACCACTCCGCCGATCCGTCCGTTCAACCGCATATTGCTCGCTATCGCAGCACTTGGTCTGGGAGCTTTGCTCGTGGTACCGATCTGGCGTATCGATCTAATTGCACCACAATACCCCGAGGGCCTTTTTTTACAGATCTTCCATGACCGGTTCGATGGCGATGTGAGGAACATCAATGGGTTGAACCATTACATCGGTATGGCCACGATCGAGAACGAGATGTTCCCCGAATTCGAGATCATGCGGTATGTATTCTTTCTATTGATCGGCTGGGGACTGATCGCCGCGATGATCGGTCGTCTGAGTGCATTATTCACCTGGTTGATGGCGCTCTTTGCATTTGTACTTTGGGCCATGTGGGACATGTATAGTTGGGGATACAACTATGGCCATAACTTGGACCCTCATGCCGCGATCAAAGTGGAAGGCATGGCTTACCAGCCGCCACTTTTCGGACATAAAAAACTGTTGAATTTCGATGCTTGGTCCCTTCCCGATACGGGTGGCTGGATCCTGTTCGCCATCATATCGGTCGCATGTATCATTTGGTTCTTTGAATGGCGATGGCCTTCAAAAAGTCAACAGGGACCTGCCAAGAACACGGTGGATGGCCCAGCGTCTACCGCAGTCGCGGCAATAACTATGTTGCTGATCTCTTCATGTGCAGGTCCTAGTGGCGCACCGGAGATCGCGATAGGCAAAGTGGAATGTGCGTCATGCCGGATGACCGTAGTGGATCCGCAATTCGCATCCGCTATTGTTACCATGAAGGGAAGGACATATGCCTTCGATTCACCGGAATGCATGTTGCAACATGTGGCTGAAGGTGCAATTGCAGAGGAGCAAGTAAAGGGATGGTGGATATGTGACCATGCACATCCGAGTTCTTTCATCGATGCGACCAAGGCTTTTTACCTGGCATCACCGGACTTGCACAGCCCTATGAACGGCAATGTTGCAGGGTTTTCGACCGAGCCGGATCGAGCGGCTGCTGAAGAGATCAACCAT
>Ga0138256_10003144_pt1 | contig 17605 bp, 18 predicted proteins | sample KNB2016incub_MG_FD_105486 | JGI IMG/M metagenome (GOLD analysis project Ga0138256, IMG submission 105486) | Active sludge microbial communities from wastewater in Klosterneuburg, Austria - KNB2014incub_MG | ecosystem: Engineered > WWTP > Activated sludge > Unclassified | place: Austria... | reverse complement strand
ACGCCAGCCACATTGCTATTCTGCATATCTTCGCCGGCAGGAGAAGATCATAACCTGGTTGAACGTAAGAACTAAAAAGATTTATCAATCAGGCCGGAACAGTTTTTTCCTTATTATTCAAAAGATGCCAAGCCTGTCAAATGGATATAAGATGGTTTGCTGCAACAGATAAGGAAAAGAATGGGGATTGGGCCTGTAAAACAGTTTAAGGTTTCCCAAAATTTTAATAACATTTAAAATCAGCATTATGCAATTCAGGTTATTTGAACCAACAGTTTATATAAACAGGCGGTCTGTTTTAAAGAATAAAATAAAAAAGGGGCTTATAATCCTGATGGGCAATGAAGAGAGCGGTATGAATTATAAAGACAATTGGTACCCTTTTCGCCAGGACAGCAATTTTTTATACTATTTTGGAATAAATACAGCAGGGCTTGCTGCCATCATAGATGCCGATTCGGGGGATGAGATCATCTTCGGCAATGAATTAACTGTAGAAGATATTGTATGGACGGGCCCGCTACCCTCCCTTCTGGAAATGGCTGCTGCAGTTGGTGTTTCCGAAATCCAGCCATATAAAAATATAGGATCAATTATCAGCCAGGCAATTGCCGGCAACAGGAAAATTCATTTCATTCCGCCTTACCGTTCCGAAAATAAAATTAAACTGGCACAATGGTTTCAGGTTTCTGTAAATGCGGTTAATGAAATGGTTTCTGTTCCTTTAATAAAAGCCATTGTAAGCCAGCGTTCATATAAAGAAAGTTGCGAGGTGGAGGAAATGGATAAAGCAGCTGTCATCAGTGCTGATATGCACCTGGCAGCCATGCGTTATGCTAAACCCGGAATGAAGGAATTTGAAGTGATGGCGAAAGTGAAAGAAACTGCTTATGCCCATAATGGCAGTCTTTCCTTTCACCCTATTGTTACCATTCATGGAGAAACGCTTCATAATGTTTACAGCGGCAATACAATTAAAGAAGGCCAGATGGTATTGTGCGATGCCGGTGCGGCCACCGATATGAATTATGCAGGCGACCTTACCTGTACATTTCCGGTTGGTAAAAACTTTACCCCAAAACAAAAAGAAGTTTATGAAATTGTCTTAAATGCTCACCATAGTTCAGTGGCCATGCTTAAACCGGGCATATTATTTAAAGATGTGTATTTGAATGCTGCACAAAAAATTGTTGAAGGCATGCAGTCGCTGGGTGTAATGAAGGGGAATGCCGGAGAGGCTGTAGCAGCCGGTGCACATGCCATGTTTTTTCAATGCGGGCTTGGACATATGATCGGTTTGGACGTACATGATATGGAAGACCTGGGCGAACCGTATGTTGGTTACACCGATGTGCTTAAAAAAAGTACACAGTTTGGAATGAAATCACTGCGGCTTGGCCGGGCCCTGGAACCGGGATTTACATTAACGGTTGAGCCGGGTATTTATATGATCCCGCAATTAATGGATAAATGGAAAGGGGAGCATAAATTTACTGAGTTCATTAATTACAGTGCATTGGAGCAGTTTCGGGATTTCAGCGGTATTCGTGTGGAAGAAGATTACCTGATCACAGAAAACGGTTACAGGTTATTGGGAAAAAAATTACCTATGTCTGTAACTGAAGTGGAAGCCTTACGGGCAGAGAGTCTGGCTTAACATATAAAGGATAAGTAATTTTCGGTCCCAGCAGGGTTTTTACAACATATCTCTTCTCACCTTCAACAAGTTCAGCCTGAAAACATTGCCTTACTTTTGGTAAAAATAAGGCCGCATGATCTCTTACAATCCCAAAGACTGGTTCACTTTTATATTTCGTTTTCATAAGGCCGATACTTTTCGGCAGCTTGCCCCGCTTATTGCGGGCATCTGTATTTATTCGGGCCTTGTTGCTTACCTGGAACTGGAGTACTGGAAACTATCCGAAATGAGTTATGTCCGCAACCTGCCCGTGATGCATTCCTTACTTGGCTTTGCTATTTCGATGCTGCTGGTTTTCCGAACCAATACCGCTTACGACCGCTGGTGGGAAGGCCGCAAGCTTTGGGGAAGCCTGGTGAACAACAGCCGTAACCTGGCCATGAAACTGGCCGTGATCCTTTCTACAGAAGAAACAGGGCAGCGTTCTTTTTTCAGGAAGATCATTCCTGCTTATGCCTATGCATTGCATAATCATCTGCACAAGGAAAGGACAAGGATAGAATTATTCGAAGACGAGGAGCATAAACATATATTTCATGATATCGACCACGCCAAACACGTTCCCAACCAGGTTGCGCTTATCATGTACCAGCACATTCAGCAATTATATAATGAGAAAAAAATAACTGGCGAGCAATTGCTGTACCTGAATGCCGAGCTGCAGTCATTTACCGATATATGCGGCGCCTGCGAAAGGATAAAGAATACACCCATCCCCTTTTCATACAGTGTATTCATTAAAAAGTTCATCTTCTTTTATATCATGACATTGCCCTTCGGTTATGTTTTCCAGCTTGGGTATTATGTGATACCTGTTGTGGCATTCATCTTTTATGTGCTGGCCAGCTTAGAGTTGATCGCCGAAGAGATAGAAGACCCATTTGGCGGAGACTCGAACGATGTGCCCACAGAATTACTTTCACAGAATATACACCGGCATATTGCCGAGATCATATGATTGTCTGATCGGGGATCTGGGCGCATTGGTTGGATTGGGTTGATTGACAAATGATAATTTTTTAATTTTAATCATGCGTATAACATTTCTATACATTTTACTTTTCCTGTCAACGCATGCATTTGCACAAACAGAAAAAACTTTCCGCATTACATCTTCCTATACATCATTCCCGGATTCAGTCAGGGCTAAAGGCCATACTTATGATAAGGTATTCTATTCCTCTGATGAGCATTATAATGACAGCAGCGTATTTATCGTTGTGCCGCCACAACTAAAAACAAAAAAGGCGGTTGACCTTGTCTTCTGGTTTCATGGCTGGAGGAATACCATTGACAGCTCGGCGAATTATTTCGAACTGGTAAAGCAATTCATGGCATCCGGACGCAATGCAGTGTTGGTGATGCCAGAAACAGCAAAGAATTCACCGGACAGTTATGGAGGCAAGCTGGAGAAGAAAGATATTTTCAAAAACCTGGTTGGCGATGTTATTGATAAACTGAAAAAAGAAAAACTAATTGGCAAAAAGGCTGATGCAGGTAATATTGTACTGGCAGGGCATAGCGGCGCATTTCGTGTGATGGCACATATACTACAGAATGGCGGGATGGAAGTGAAGCAGGTATTATTGTTTGATGGGCTCTACAGCCAGGTTGATAAATACACGGCATGGGTACAGGCTGATGATACTCACCGTTTCCTGCACATATATACCAACCGTGGCGGCGGTACCGATGAGGTTTCTGTACAAATGATGAAAGGATTGGGTGAAAAGAATATTTCCTTTATCAACCCCAAAGAAAAAGAATTGAATGCAGGCATGCTGAAGACGAACCGGGTCATTTTTGTGCACAGCCTCAAAGAACACAACGATGTAATAAACCGGCCTGATCATAATTTCCGGCTTTACCTGGAGAGCAGTGTACTAAGTCATGTACTTTAATTCCGGCTTCATAAAAAAATCGTTTCTTTAACAGATAAATTGAAAAAGTGAGGTTACTGTTTTCCTGCATATTGATAATTTGTGCCCAATACTGTTCGGGGCAGGAGCAAGGAACACAGTCCTCTTACACAGAACTCTATAATTTCATAGAAGATAATCACCGTTCAGATGCACCTGACTCGGTTAAGAGACTGAATCTCTATAATAAGCTCACATCGCTCATTAAAGCTCATCCGAAAGATGAGATGAATTTCAATCTTATATTCCTGGGGAAGAATCTTAGTTACAAACAAATAAGAGAACTGGCTGATCTCATCGACAGCTCTATAAAACATTTGCCTGCCAGTGTTTGGATCAATGAAACTTTAAGCAGGGTATCAGCAGCAGAAACAGGCAAACCTTTTCCAGAGTTGATCCTGAAAGATAGCCTGGGCAATGAATTGGCTTTATCAAGCCTGAAAGGAAAAGTGGTGCTGATTGATGTATGGGGTTCCTGGTGTGGCCCTTGCAGGGAACAAATTCCTGAATTAAGAAAACTTTACAAAAAATACAACAGCAAAGGTTTTGAGATGATCGGCGTGTCACTTGAGAATAAAAAAGAAAAATGGCTGGAGGCAATAAAGAAAGATAAACAGGTATGGAAACAATATTGTGAACTGGCAGAATTTGCTTTTGACACTGAGTTCTCAAGGCGATTTCATATTACCAGCATTCCTGTAAATTACCTGATTGATGAAAATGGCATTCTTGCCGGTCAGGACTTTTCACCTGCATCCATAGCCTCATGGCTTGCTCAGCATTTGAAATAATTCAGCATGAATCAGCACATCGCCCATATTGCCCTTGTTGTAAAAGATTATGATGAAGCCATCAGTTTCTACACAGGTAAGCTTGGCTTTACGCTGGTTGAAGACACCAGGCTGAGTGAAACAAAAAGATGGGTGATGGTAAAGCCAAAAGGCGACGGGCAATGCTGTTTGCTTCTTGCACAGGCTGCCAATGAAGAACAAAAAAGCCGGATCGGTAACCAGACAGGAGGAAGGGTGTTCTTATTCTTATATACTGATGATTTCTATCGAGACTATAATGACCTGCTGGCAAAAAAGATACATTTCGTTCGTCCTCCTTCAACTGAACCTTATGGTACCGTTGCTGTGTTTGAAGACCTGTATGGTAATCTCTGGGATCTTATTGAACCTAAATGAGCTTAATGATTTCTTAACATCAGCGTTTGGATGTCATAGTATTCAAATCTGAAAACCTTTTACCAGCAGGCATTTCCTCCTTTCAGGTCATAGTTGGATGATTCAATCCTGCCCGTAGGTTGGTTTGTATCTGCAAAAACATCATCCTACATTTACATCATCAAAGCAATAGCAACAGCCATTGCCGTACCTGCGGAACATGTCCGCCATCCTTTTTAACTTCTGTTTGCTGCATGTAAGTCACACCGGTTGCTTTCCTGAACTTTTTTTGAAAACCGTTTATTAACCTTTAAAATTAAATTGTATGAAACACACAAAAGCAATTATCGTAGCTGTCCTTTTTAGCCTGTTAACCCTTACGCATGTAAATGCAGCAGATACCACTGTTGGTATGAATGCCGTACCCGTTGAACTCAAATATGCAGGCACCTATAAGAACCAGCCTGTGTTGATGCTCAATTTCTCGGGTACAAAAGAAGAAAATCAATTCAGCATCACCATTGCTGATCAGAACGGCGTTGTATTGTACAGCACCGATGCCAAAGGAGAAAAATTCTCTAAGCAGTTCATCTTAAACACCGATGAGTTGGGCGACGCTGTTTTGAAATTCGAGGTCAGCAGCAGGAAAACCGGAAAGTCAGTTGCCTTCCAGGTAAGCCGGCAAACATTGATCTCCGAACAGATGAACGTAGTAAAACTATAAGATAATTTGAATCATTCAGGCTGGCCCATAAAAAAACCCATCTGCCGAAGTTGGCGGATGGGGTTTATAAAAAATCAATACAATTTTATGGAAAGATGCCCAACTCAACATAGCTGGTGGCCACTTTATTAATGGCGCTTACATAAGCTGCTGTACGCATATCAGGTATTGAAGGGTTACTTTGCCATATCTCCATGATCTCCCGGGTAGCGGTTATCATGGTTTCTTCAAGGCCGCTATGAACCAGTTCCTGTTCATCAGCGCCATGAACGATCTGCTTTTTTTGCGACTCACCAACTGATTTACCGGTAAGGGTTTCCATCTGGTTGATGATCTGCATATTCATATTCTCATTGAACCGCTTTTCCATACGCCCATAACGTACATGGCTTAAATTCTTCAGCCACTCGAAATAACTTACGGTCACACCACCGGCATTCAGGTACATATCAGGCACACAAAGTATTCCTTTCTTTGCAAATACCTCATCGGCTTCGGGAGTGCAGGGGCCATTGGCGGCTTCGCCAATGATCTTTGCTTTTACCCTTGGTGCATTCTCTCCATTAATAACATTCTCCAGTGCGGCAGGAATCAAAATATCACATTCCAGTTCCAGCGCATCGGTATTCTTTGCCAGGTTGGTTGCTCCCGGGAAATTCAAAATAGAACCTGATTTTTTACGGTGTTGAAAAACTTCTTCTTCATTCAGGCCTTTGGCATTATAAATAGCGCCTTCATATTCTGCGATACCTACCACCAATGCACCATGCTCCCTGAAAAATTTTGCACAATAGTATCCCACATTACCCATTCCCTGTACCACAACCGTTTTACCTTCGATACCAACACTAAGTCCCTGCTTCTTCATTACGTCTGGCATATTACATACTTCACGTATGCCATAAAAAACACCCAGGCCTGTTGCTTCGGTACGTCCACGAACACCGCCCTGGGTGATTGGTTTGCCGGTTACACAACCAGCTGCATCGATCTCGCCGGGTTTTAATGAAGCATAAGTATCCACGATCCAGGCCATTTCCCTGGCGCCGGTACCGTAATCGGGAGCAGGCACGTCAATGCCCGGGCCGATAAAATTCTTCTTTACCAGTTCAGAAGTATAACGGCGGGTAATTTTCTCCAGTTCATATTCGCTGTATTTCTTCGGGTTTATCTTAATACCACCCTTACCTCCACCAAACGGCACATTAACGATAGCGCATTTATAGGTCATCAAACTGGCCAATGCCATTACTTCGTCCTGGTTTACTTCATCGCTGAAACGGATACCTCCCTTACATGGAGCTTTATGCTGGCTGTGTTGCACACGGTAAGCTTCAATCACTTCAATACTTCCGTCATCACGCTTTACCGGGAAACGCATCTGGTAAACACTGTTACAGGCTTTGATCTGTTCTAAAATTCCCAAATCCCATTTGGTGAATTTGGCTGCTTTGTCGAAGCTCCTTTCCACGCTATGAAAGAAACTGTAAGGTTGTGTAGCACTCATAAATCTTGGTTTTATATATTTAGCAATCGTATTTTGAAAAGTTAACCGTTAATAGTTAATGGTTCATAGCAACCAGCACCTGCCTTGATTTGTCATGCTGAGGAACGAAGCATCCCCTCTTTAATAAGCAAAGGAATTTTATTGCCAGCATTTGTTTTCATAGCATCTTCGTTGTGTCACTCACTTGTACTTTTTGCTCTTTGTACAGCAAACCTCATCATTAATCTTTACCCTTTTCCAATCTGGTTATTTTTCTATCAACAATAAAAACATAGATGAACAACCCGATGAGAATAGTAAGGCAAACAGCAACCACCACATATATCTTTCCATTACCACGCATCATGTCTGCCATTTCGGGTTTGGCGTCCTGTGCAAAAGCTGCTGCATTAATCAGTATCCCACAAACGAGAAACAAGAAACGAAAAACAAGAAACGAGAAACGTTTATTCATTTATTAAAGTTTTATCCCTTATTAATTGTAACCGTATTTTTAATGTTGCTATCCAAACACCCAACAATGTCCAGCCAATAACAGCCGGGTAAAAAACCATTCGCAGCCTGCTGTCTATATCCTTAAAGTTCAAAGCAGGATTACCACTCTCGCTGCCGGGAGCGCCGGGGTGTAAACTTCCAACTAACCTTGGAATTATCCAAATGCTCGGGAAGAGCATGGCAAAGGCAAAAATATTATACACGGCACTGATCCGGGCTTTTTTATCCATATCGGTAAATGAACCCCGTAAAACAAAATAAGCCCCATAGATCAATAATGCAATAGCAGCTCCTATCAGTTTGGGTTCTTTCAAAATACTTCCCAGCGACTGGCTTTGGTCGGTCACCCATGTATAATTGGCCCAAATGGTACCCGTGGCATAACCCAGTATCCCGAAAAAAGAACCCACAGCCGCAAACTGATGGGCAAAAATATCGTTACGCAAATTAAACCCACGCAGGTACCTGATACTATATACAAAACTGATGGTAAAAAGTATCATCATACCAAACCACATACACACATGAAAGTAAAGATTACGGATGGTTTCATTAAGAATAAACAAGCGTGGAACTTCCATCAAAAAACCTCCTACAACCGTGTAGATCAATAAAAGAAGGGATAATATTTTCCACCAGTTCTTCTGCAAAAAAGAAATATTTATAGAGTGGCGCAAAGATAGGGAAGTTAAAAGTTACTTGTTAAAGGTGAAGAATTAGTTTTTTTGCATTTCCCCGACCTTAAATACATCCGTTTTACCCTAATAATGCTGCATTCCTTGTTTTATTTTAACCGGTTTTCATCTTTTGTATCTAATTCCTCAATAGTTTTCCTGGCTGCAGCCAGCCTTATCTTTTTATTCTTCTCCACCAGTTTAGCCGTTGCCCATTTTTCTACTTTGTGATGTAACGGAACTAATAATGCCGCAATACAAACCAATGCCAGCAACATCAGCAGGGGGGAATGATTGGTTATCCGTTCTAAAAACGGATGGAGTAATAAATTGAGGAATTCAAATACGATCAGTAAAGCAATTACGCCAAAGAATTCGATCAGTTTGGTGTTGGTTATAAAACTGCGGCTGAGGAGTAAATAAAGAGTTAATAAAACAATGATTCCCAGGGCAATTAAAGCGTATTGGATATTTTGTTTGCGTTCATCTTCGGTTTTTAATTTTTCTGCTGCCAGTTCCTGCTGCCGCAGGTCTTCTTCAAAGGTCATTAACAATATTTGCTGATTAGCTTTGTTGCTGTTTAATGAATCATTGGAAGTTTTTAAAACCTTTGCATATTTTAAGGTACTGTCGCAATTCGTTTTTTCATAAATGTCTGTAAGCATTTGAGCAGGCTTGTTGCTCAGGTAAAAGAAAGGAGTATTGCTTACCACTGCAATCGCTTTTTTTGCATACAGCGCACAGGAGTCTGTTTGATTTATAGTTTTATAATGTTCTGCAATAGATGTATATAACAAATTCAGGTACCTGGTATATGGCTTGCCTGCTGCTTCTTTTTTGGCCATATCAAAATAAGTAATGGCAAGTGGTGCATTACCCATTTTGCTATGAACGGCGGCTACGTTTAAAAATGTCAGGAATAATAAACGGTTGTCTTTTATTCTTATAATATACTCATAAGCCCTTTGTGAATAGATCAAGGCTGAATCTACATTGTCATTAGCAAGATAGACAACACCTAAATTTGACAGCGGCCAGATCTTTACTACTTCGTTTTCTCCTTTTTCGGCATGGGTTGAGGAGGATAGGTATATTTTAATTGCTTTTTCATATTCGCCACGGTCTTTGTATATATGGGCTATTTGATTTTCAGCCATGGCCAAAAGCGAAAGGTTTTCAGTTTTTTCTGCCAGGGCAATTGCTTTATGGTGATATTCCAAACCTTTGATATTGTTGCCAAATAAACGGTATCCATGTCCCAGCATGCTATAAGCTGCAGATTCTTCAACGATGTTATTATCAATCTGTGACTGCTTCAACAGCTTTAAACCAATTTCTATAACCAGGTTAGGGCTGTTATTAAACTCATTGGTGTGCAGACTGGTAAGCAGCTCAACTTTTTTGTTGTCGCTTTTTTCAACAGCAATTTGTTGCAGTATTGAATCTACATTCAGCTTTTGTGTAAAAGCAATTTGTATACTCGCTGCAAAATAAAAGAGGGTTAGTATTTTTTTCATAACTCAGTTAATTAATTTCGTAACAATAAGAATTCATCTGCATTTTCCGGATGAACAATATGTGTTTCGGCATCAGGATAAGCATTGCTGAAAGCCCGGCTAACACCGCCTTTTGCTTTGGGGTTCCATTTACATTCAAAAGCTGTTATTTTTCCATTCGCATCTTCAATATAATCTACCTCCTGCTGTGCCAGTGTTCGCCAGAAAAAACGGGAGGCGTGCTGCCCGGTGTTGTTTAAATATTTCATCCTTTCGCTGATGAACCAGTTTTCCCATAACTGGCCGGTATCATTGCGCAGGTTTACCGGGTTAAACTGGTTGATGACAGCATTGCGTAAACCATTATCGTAGAAATAAATTTTATAGCTCTTCTTCAGTTCATTGCGCAGGTTGCGGCTAAAGGCTGGTAAGCGAAAAACAATAAATGCTTTTTCCAACAGGTTAATATATTTCTCCACCGTCTCTGCATTCAATCCGCAAAGTTGTCCCAGTTCATTATAACTTATCAGTTGTGCCATTTGAAAAGCCAGTGCCTGTACTAACTTTTCTAATTTATCGGGTTTTTGTATCCGCTCCCAGGTCAGTATGTCTTTATACAAATAACTGTTGGCTAATTGTTTTAATAAGGCCCGTTCATTACCCGGCGATGTTACAATTTCAGGGTAATAGCCATACAGCAGGCGGTGATGCAGTAATCTTTTTTCTTCCAGTAAAGAAGTATGAGCCACCATTTCACCAAACGACAATGGATATAAATGATATTCCCATTTGCGGCCGGTAAGTGGTTCATTTATTTTATTAGCAAGTTCAAAAGCAGATGAACCGGTAGCAATTACTTTTACTCCTTTTATATTATCGGTTATCAGCTTTATACAAAGCCCTATGTTTTCTATCCGCTGCGCTTCATCAATTACAATCGTTATATTATTACCAATTAAAGATTTAAGTTGGGTGGAACTAGGTTTCTCTAACAAAGATCTGATGTCTGTTTCATCTCCATTCCACCATGCAATAGGTTGTTTTAATTGAGGCTGTAGCAATTGAAGAAAAGTGCTTTTGCCAGCCTGCCTTGGGCCAAGCAGGATAATGGCTTTGTTATCCTTCAACTTTGTGGCAATACTTTCTTCAAGCCCTCTTTTTATCATTATTTCGGATTTATCCGTAAATTTAATATCTTTTTTCCGGATATTTTATAAAAATTGCTACTATTTTAATTTTTGCACTTGGCTGACTCCTTAATCGATTTATTGGTTTAGTCAGCTGAATCTTCTTATTCTCCACCGTTTAACTGTTGCCCATATTTTTTTGCCCGGTGATGTAAAGAAACCAGCAATGCCGCAATATAAACTATTGCAAACAACATCATTATAGGTTATTTCTTACACCCTATCAATCCTTCCACAAATAAGGAAACAGTATAACAGCCAATGCGATCACCAAAACGTCGAGGCCGATTATTAGCCCCGATAGTTGTAAAACGGCGCCTTCTTTGAAAATTTCGGCAAATGCAGCTTTGCTCAGGCGCATCAATAGTAACAGCTGGGTAAGGATAACAGGAAACCCTAAAATAGCTAGCAATGCTGCATTCTGCTGGGCTTTGGCGGCAATAGCACTCATTAATGTAAACACAATGCTGATGCTGGCACCACCCAAAACCACTATACCCATAAACCTAAGGCTGTTATCAACCGGGTTATCTAAAAATATTACAAAAAGCAACAGGCTTAACAAACTCATCAATATCATGAGCAGCAGATTGTAAATCATCTTGGCGATGATAAACTCAACCGGCGATGCAATGGAGTAAAAGTAAAGCATCCGGCCCCGGCTTTCCTGTAAAAAACTTTTGGCTACAGCATTTACACAAATAAACAACTGAATGGTCCAGAATAACCCATTCCATACACTGGCATCGGGTTTATCAATGGAGAGATAGAGTACAAAAATGGTTGAGGCAATGTATAACAGTATACCATAAAAAGTATGCTTCTGCCTGAATTCAAGCAAAACATCTTTTTGTAACAGTGCATATATACGTTTTATCATTGCTGCAAATTACTAAGATTAAGGAAAAGCCTGGTTTAATTTGCTTCAAATGCCTAATTGTTTTTATTTTTTCAATTATCTTCACTACCTGACTTTTACCGTTATGACAAAACAACTCTATCATTTTTCATTGGGAATCCTATGCATCAGTTTTCTTTATTCCTGTACAAAAGATCAACCTACGCCTATACCTCCTCCCAATACAGGCAACACAGTTATAGCCCCACCACCGCCATTTGGTTTTTATGTAGTTGGATATTTTCCATCATACAGGTCTGTAGCATCTGTACCTGATGTAAAATTCAGGATGTGCAATGTTATTAACTATGCATTTGCAACAGTTAACAGCAGCGGCAATGCAGTACTGGGTAACAGCAGCCATTTACTTGAAGTTAAGACAAAGGCCAAAACAAACGGCGCTAAGGTATTTTTAAGCATCAGCGGTGTTGCCGCGGATTTTAAAAACATGTCAGCATCAGTTGGCGCCAGAACCTCTTTTATAAACCAGGTAATGAACATGGTAAGAACTTATGGCCTGGATGGAGTGGATGTGGATTGGGAATTTCCCCGTACCGATGACGGAACGGATATTACTTACACCGCACTCATGAAACAATTCAGTGACAGTTGCCATATGGGAAGTAAATACTACCTAACGGCTGCCATTACTGCCGGAAAATATGCCGGTGCAATAAGAGATGCAATAAAGAGTGAATTGTGGCAGGGAAATTATGTTGACTGGTTCAATATTATGTCTTATGATGATTTCAGTACAACACTGCCATACAAGCAGCATTGTGATTATGCACTGGCAACTACCAGCATCAACTATTGGATAAATACCCGGGGATTGCCGGCTACAAAAGCTGTGCTGGGTATTGCGGGTTATGGAAGGCCCAGCGGCATCACACAAAGCGGTACGGTACTCAGTTATAATGACATTTTATTACAAGGGGCCAATCCACAATCAGACTCGGCAATAGTAACTGCCGGTGGTTTTACCAACTACACTATATATTATAACGGGCTTGCTACAGTAAAAAAGAAAGCAATGCTTGCAAAGCAGTCGGCCAACGGGATAATGATCTGGGAAAAAAGCCATGATGCACACGATAATAATTCATTGCTCAAAGCGGTATGTGATACGGTGGGCAGGAGTTATTAAAAACGGGTTGTTAAAGCTGGGCACAAATGCGGCACCTGGGTTCATACACATCTTTTTCGCCTAATAAAACCTGTCCGCCTTCATTTACTTTACGATAACTGATATTGGCGATATTACCACATACCTGGCATATGGCGTGCAGCTTGGTAATATAATCAGCCCTGGCCAGGAGGTTGGGCATCTGTCCAAAAGGGTTGCCTAAATAATCCATATCCAGCCCGGCCACAATAACACGTATGCCCCGCAGCGCCAGTTGCTCGCAAACAACAGCTATCTGGTCGTCAAAAAACTGGGCCTCATCTATACCAACCACATCCACTTCCTGTGCCAGCAGTAAAATGGTTTGCGAATTATCTACCGGGGTGGATAGTATGGCATTGGTATCATGGCTTACAATTTTCTGCTCATCATAGCGGGTATCAATTGCCGGTTTAAATATCTCCACTTTTAAATTGGCGATCTTCACACGCTTCAGGCGGCGAATCAATTCTTCCGTCTTGCCACTGAACATGCTGCCGCAAATCACTTCAATCCAGCCACGCCGCTCACCTTTTAAATTGGGTTCTATGAACATTTAGCTATATTTTTTAAAAATCAGTTTGTAACTTGGGGCCGCAGGTTACTCTTTTAAGCCGCCCCCATTCGGGGCATCAAAAGTATACTAATATCATGGAAAGAGTGGAAACACTCCTGAAAAAATTACAGGAACAGTTTGCGCAAAAGGCCCCCCCGCAACAACTGCTGCTCACTGTTCAGATGTTACAGGCAGAATTGCTGCACCTGCAGGCGAGCCATGCCCTATCTTCTCAAAATGATAATGTAGCGATTACGGTTGTACCCGTTGCCGATCCGAAAAACCATCCTGAAAAAAATAATGTCCCCGAAGAAAAAATAGTAGAAGTTTTAAAAGTGGATGAAGCCGAAATTGAGGCCGAACTGGAAGAAATAAAAAGGAATGCCGAGGCCATGCAAAAGATCAGCTTACAAAACAAACCACATATACTTTACCAGGAAGAAGAAGACATACCCACTCTCAGTCATCAAAATCAATTAAAACCCGGAGATACGGCAGGCAAACCTGAAGAAAATAAAAAAGAGATCAATGAAACTGTTGCAAGCAATGTTTCTTCCATCAATGAAAGGCTTAAACAATCAAAGATCGACCTGGGAGATGCCTTGACAGAAGTGCCGATACGTGACCTGCGAAAAGCCATTGCTGTGAATGACCGTTTTCTGTTCATCAATGAATTGTTTCGGGGAGATGAAGCGATGTATGAAAGAAGCATAAAAACGATCAACGGTTTTTCCATTTATCCCGAAGCCGAATACTGGATACAGCGGGAACTGAAAGTAAAGAACGGATGGAATGACAGCGATGAAATGGTAAAACAGTTCTATCAACTCGTCAAGAGGCGGTTTTCCTGAATGAACCTGATTATTTTTTGAGAGGCCCCTGCATGGGCAAGCACATAATTTTTCGCAGCCGCCCCCCTTCTTTTTCTTTCTCCTTCATCATTCAGCAATGCATTTAAAACGCCTTCCAGTTTAAGTGGCCCATTAATGCTAATTCCTCCTTCTTCATCAACCAAACCTTTTGCCTCTTCATACTTTTCATATACCGGGCCAAACACCACCGGCATACCATAAACCGCAGCTTCTAAAACATTGTGCACCCCGTCATCGCCAAACCCACCACCCACATAGGCTATCGTAGCATACCTGTACAAACGGGAAAGCATGCCAATATTATCAATTATGAGGACATTTGAGGTTTCAGATTTGAGGTTTGAGGTTTGTTCAAACGCAGAGAGGAATATAGAATTTCTAAAACCTTCCTTCACATCGTTTAAATTCTCTTCATCAATTTCATGGGGAGCTATAATGAATTTTATTTCGGGATGGGCTTTTACAAAATGAAGCAACTCAATTTCATCTTCTTCCCAGGTACTTCCGGCAACAATCACTTTACTATCGCCGCAAAATTCTTCAATAAGGGGTAAGGGTTCAAATGTATTGGCGATCTCAAGCACCCGGTCAAACCGGGTATCGCCATTTACCGATACATTGCTGGTAAACCCAATTGTTTTCAATAAGTCTTTGGATTCTTCATTCTGCACAAAAAAATGAGTGAACGATCCAAGCATTTTTCTCCAGATGGCTCCATACCAAGTAAAGAACGGTTGGTTTTGCCTGAATATGCCTGAAACAAGAACTGTTGGAATATTTCGCCGGTGTAATTCCTGCAGGTAATAGAACCAGTATTCATATTTTACCCAAAGCACCAGCGAGGGTTTCAGGATATCCAAAAATCGTTTTGCATTAACAGGCGAATCCATAGGCAGGTAAAAAACATGATCGGCACCTTTGTAATCCTTCATCACTTCGTAGCCCGAGGGGGAAAAGAATGTGAGCACAATTCTTAACTCTTTATTCGTCATTTTTAATTCTTCCAGCAAGGGCCTGCCCTGTTCAAATTCGCCCAGGCTGGCGCAATGCATCCACAGCAATTTTAAATTTTGTCCCGCCTTGGGCGTGATGAATTTTGAATTAATTGAAGTGAAGATATTTTTTCTTCCCTCCAGCCATTTTTTTGCCTTGGGACTCCATAATGATGCAACTCGTACTCCTACAGAATATAAAAACAGGAATGTATCGTACAAAAATTTACTCAAGGCATATTTTGTAACAAATCTAAAGGCAATTTTTTAATCTGAACCCGGGCAATTGCAAATTCTTAATTCCTGTTGCAATCCTTATCTTTGCGCCTCGTAAAATTATACTTATGAGGCCTTTACAGATGGTGGATACCAGGACACAATACCTGAAAATAAAAAAGGAAGTGGACGCTGCAGTAGTGGAGGTAATGGAAAGTTCAATTTTCATTGGTGGTAAAGTAGTGACTGAGTTTGCCGAAAATCTTGCCAAATATCATAAAAGCAAACATTGTATTCCCTGTGCCAACGGAACCGATGCTTTACAGATTGCCATGATGGCCCTTGGCCTGCAACCGGGTGATGAAGTTATTACGCCTTCCTTTACATACATAGCCACTGTGGAAGTAGCTGCATTGCTTAATATCAAGCCGGTATTTGTTGAAGTTGATCCTAAGACCTTTTGTATTGATCCTGCGGCTATCGAAAAAGCAATCACAACTAAGACAAAAGCGATAATACCCGTTCACCTGTACGGACAAGCTGCCGATATGGAAAAAATAATGGCTATTGCGGCAAAGCATAATTTATACGTGATTGAAGATAATGCACAAGCTATAGGCTCTGATTATACTTTCAGCAACGGTACGGTTAAAAAAACCGGTTCCATCGGCCATATAGGATGTACATCATTTTACCCGTCAAAAAACCTGGGCGCTTTTGGCGATGGGGGCGCTATATTTACCGATAATGATGACCTGGCCAATACACTAAAAATGATCGCTTCGCACGGGCAAAGTAAACGGTATTATCATGATGTGGTGGGATGCAACTCCAGGCTGGATGCTATGCAGGCGGCCATACTGAATATCAAGCTGAAGCACCTGGATGAATACATTGCTGCCAGGAGAAAAGCAGCCGATTTTTATGATACAGCATTCGCAGAAAATAAAAAGATAACTATTCCGTTTAGAGATATCAATAACAAGCACGTATTTCATCAGTACACCTTGATATTGAATGGAGTTGACAGGGATGGACTGAACCAATTCTTAACTGAACAGGGGGTTCCCAACATGATCTATTACCCGGTGCCGGCACACAGGCAAAAAATGTTTGATGCCTTTGGAGGAAGCAGCTATAAACTTCCCCTTACTGACTGGCTAACCGAAAGGGTGATCTCACTTCCCATTCATACCGAACTGGATGAAGAGCAGCAGCAGTTTATTGTAAGCAAAGTATTGGAGTTTGTGAATCGTTAAAAGTTATCAGTTAATGGTTAATTGGATGGAACAGTTAAAGTCTTTTGAGGAGTTAAATTGCTGGAAGGAGGCAGTTGCATTAAGGGCCGGATTAAAACCAATACTCGATAAGTTACCGAAAACGGAAGAATATAAACTGAAAGATCAATTGCTTCGCTGCTTAAGATCTGTGACAAATAATATTGCTGAAGGTTATGGAAGGTTCAATTACCAGGAGAACATTCAGTTTTGCCGGATCAGCAGGGGATCATTGTATGAAATAATTGACCACTTGATTATTGCATCTGAAGAAAATTATATCTCAGAAACCGATCTGATTAAATTAAAGGAACAGGTAAATAAATGCCTTGCAATATTAAATGGTTATATAAACTATCTGAAAAAAGCAAAAGCTGCCGACTAACGATTAACAAATAACGATTAACAGATAACAGAAATGAAAATAGCAGTTATAGGAACAGGATATGTAGGACTGGTAACCGGTACCTGCTTTGCAGAAACCGGTAATACAGTTACCTGCGTTGATATTGATAAGAATAAGATCGAAAAATTGTCTTCTGGCCAATTAACTATTTACGAACCGGGGCTGGAAAAATTATTTCTCCGCAATCAGAAAGAAGGCCGTCTTCATTTCACCACTTCACTCCAGGAAGGCATATTAAATGCCCAGGTCATTTTCCTGGCATTACCTACTCCCCCGGGTGAAAATGGCGGCGCAGATCTTAAATATATACTTGGCGTGGCTGATGACCTGGGTAAACTGATAACTGACTATGTGGT
>Ga0138256_10003143_pt1 | contig 17606 bp, 12 predicted proteins | sample KNB2016incub_MG_FD_105486 | JGI IMG/M metagenome (GOLD analysis project Ga0138256, IMG submission 105486) | Active sludge microbial communities from wastewater in Klosterneuburg, Austria - KNB2014incub_MG | ecosystem: Engineered > WWTP > Activated sludge > Unclassified | place: Austria... | reverse complement strand
TCCTTCTTCACCGGTGTATTCGGGGAGGAAGTAGGGAGTAGAAAATCCGCGCTGATCGTGGATAAATTTCAGCACATTTTCTACTTCAGGAGTATCTACAAATGCACACTGCAATCGAATCATGTCTCCTCCTACGCTCAACAACATATCGCCACTTCCGATGAGTTGGTCTGCACCTCCGGTGTCCAGGATGGTCCTGGAATCAACCTTAGATGAAACTTTGAAGGCCAGGCGTGCCGGAAAATTTGCCTTGATCACCCCTGTAATGATATTGACCGAAGGTCTTTGCGTAGCAATGATCAAGTGGATGCCTACCGCTCTGGCCAGCTGAGCCAATCGACCTATGGGCAGCTCGACCTCTTTACCGGCAGTCATGATCATATCTGCAAACTCATCGATCACGAGGATGATGAAGGGGAGGAATTTATGGCCTTTTTCAGGATTAAGCTGTCGGGCAGTAAACTTTTTATTGTATTCTTTGATATTACGGGACTCTGCTTTTTTCAATAAGTCGTACCGGTTATCCATCTCAATGCAAAGTGAATTGAGGGTAAAAATGACTTTATTGGTTTCCGTCACGATGGGTTCGTCCTGGTCCGGTAGATAAGCCAGAAAATGGTTTTCCAATTTAGAGTAAGGGAAGAGTTCCACTTTTTTGGGATCAATCAAAACCAGTTTGACCTGGGCCGGATGTTTTTTGTACAGTAGGGACATCAGGATGGTATTGATACCCACTGACTTGCCCTGACCAGTAGCACCGGCTATCAGCAAGTGCGGCATTTTAGCAAGATCTGCTACAAAGACTTCATTCGAAATGGTGCGACCAAGTGCGATCGGAAGATCCATTTTGGACTGCTGAAATTTATCAGACATCAATACCTCTTTGAGGCTGACGATTTGTTTTTTCTTATTAGGTACTTCGATACCGATGGTACCCTTACCTGGGATAGGCGCGATGATCCTTATACCGAGGGCAGAAAGATTGAGCGCGATATCATCTTCAAGGTTTTTGATTTTCGAAATTCTTACTCCAGGAGCAGGGATGATTTCATAAAGGGTTACAGTCGGGCCTACGGTCGCTCTGATTTTAGTGATCTCGATTTTGTAATGCATGAGAGTCTCTATAATCTGATCTTTGTTGGCTTCGAGTTCAGCCCGGTCTACTTCAAAGTTTTGATCTGTATAATCATGCAATAACTCTACGGATGGCAGCTGAAACTTAGAAAGTTCAGCATCGGGATCATACGGTTGCAGATTGGCGTAGTGATCTTCAGTCAGGGTAAGGTCTTCAATATTGGGAGAAAGCGGATCCAAAGACATCTCCGGATCTTCTGATAGATGATGGATCTCTAAGTCTAATAAAGCTTCTGCATCGGTCCTGGTCCCGGGCGTATTTATATTGATTTCTTCAAATTCCAGTACCGGTTCATTTTTCCGAAGGTCTTTCAGATCGGCATATTGTGGTTTATAGTGATCTTGATCAAGTGTGATGGGCTCACGATCGTCCCGGAGGTCCGGCACTTCATCTGTGAAGTCCATGTCAATGGGTTTTTTATTAGATCCATTAGTCCCATCAGATACAGTGCCTGAAGGTTGATCTGACTGATTCTTTTTGAAAAAACTTAAAAAGGAGCCCATATTGATAGAAGGTGATTCGCCACCGGATAATTGGTAAGACGGCATCCGCAGACCTGAAAAGTCGGGGTTAAAATTCCAAATGAATATCACTGCGACTATCAATAATAATAATCCAATCAAGCCCACCATGCCCAGCATATTACGTAAATAAAAAGCGATCCATTCACCAATAGCACCTCCAAACGGGAAGGCAAATCTACCGAGCAGGCTCTCTAATAAAACAGAGGAGTATACCATGATCCATAAAGCTGACAAGGTTTTCATGGCCAGTGAATATTTTGCATTTCGCACCCACTTCCAGGTATACATGAGACTGATATATACAAGGACGAAAGCTGGAAGACCAAAACTCCAGTACATCACCTGATGTGAAAGAAAAGCCCCCAATCGACCGAAAGTATTGGCTACTTCAAGGTCCTTTTGAAAAAATATATGCCATGAAAAATTAAGCACTTTGTCCTGATCAAATCTCCAGGTAAAAAGGTAGGAGATCATACTGATCAAAAGTAAAATTGAAAAAAATAAGGTGAAAAGCCCCAATACTTTTGTCCATCGCTCGTCCTTAAAATTTAGCCTTTTCCAAAAAGGTTTACTGTTTTTCTTCTTGCCCATACTGTCCGGTTATAATAGTCGTATAAAGTGATTCAGACCGTAAATATAACCAGGAATTTTAAATATTAAAATAAAATGCTATTTATATTATATTGATTTTAAGCATTTTGAATAACAAATTTGTAAATTATTGAAAATCAAAAGAAAACATAATGAAAAAAAATGCTACTTAGAGAAATGGTTAATTTCCTAAAGAATCCAGATTTCGGTCCGGGGAGTTTTTAGTTTTGTTGATTTGTACGATGACTAGAAATGATAATGGTTCAATCATGTTTAAATCACCCACTACCATGTATTTACCTACGGGTTTGAATACTTTCTTTACACCAAACTCAATGGCGCTAATAAAGCAAAAGAGCTCTCCTAAAATCAATCCTTCAATTCATTCGGCAACAGACTTCCGGGAAAATTTTGATAAGCAACCGGTCGGGTCCAGCGCTTCATGGATCCCATGCCAACAGCGCCAAAAAAAGGATGGCTCGTTGCAGGGAAAGGACCGCCATGCATCTGTGCATCACACACCTCTACCCCGGTAGGAACTCCATTCCAAACCAATCTACCTGCAGCCTGCTCCAGTGCATCGATCATTTTTGCATTAAGGGCATCTTCAGGTTCACTCCAGATAGTAGCAGTGAGCTGACCTCTGAGTGCCCTTACGATTTCGATCATTTGATCCGGATCATCACATTTGACTATGACTGCAAATGGGCCAAAGACTTCTTCATGCCATTTTGGATGGGTCAAAAAATCTCTGCCAGCTACCACTGCAAAAGCGGCTTTCATGAGATGTGATGAGCCTTCATTCATATTGACCATAGTCACTTCACCTGAAAGATTTTGAAGAGATTGGACAAAACTGGATTGGATTCTTTTATTGAGCATCGGCGAGGCAGCCATGCCAGCGGCTTTGTCGTGCAATCCTTTATAAAAGGCATTAAATTCTGGACTTTCCTGTACCAGGATAATCCCAGGTTTAGTGCAAAACTGCCCTACTCCAAGCGTCATAGATCCGCCTAATTGTTCACCAATAAATGCGGCCCTTTTCTCGAGGGCTGATGCCATCACCACGACTGGATTGATACTGCCCATCTCCGCATAGACCGGTATAGGCTCTGGTCTGGCAGCCGAAGCATCCATGATGGCCCTTCCGGCACGATAGGAGCCTGTAAAACCTACAGCTTTGATCCGTGGGTCTTTGACCAAAACCTGGCCAAGATCCTGTCCTGCTCCATATAAAGAGGAAAATACCCCATCAGGTGCCCCTACTGTTCTGGCAGCTTCCATAATGGCTTGAGCAACCAAAGCATTGGTCCCGGGATGAGAATCATGTGCTTTGACAATCACCGGACATCCTACTGCCAGTGCGCTGGCTACATCCCCACCGCCGGTAGAGAAGGCCAGGGGAAAATTGCTTGCCGCGAATACTACCACAGGCCCAAGAGGCACCAATCTTTTTCTAATATCGGGTCTGGGCAGCGGTTGACGGTCCGGCAAAGCCTGATCAATAAAATTTTCTTCCCAGCTACCATTTCTGAGTGCGGTGGCCATCATATTGATTTGACCAATAGTTCTGCCCCGTTCACCCATCATCCTTCCTTCCGGCAATCCGGATTCTGCACAAGCTCTTGAAATAAGTGTATCCCCTAGTTCGAGGATATTCTCTGATATTTTGTTAAGAAAAGAAGCTTTTTGGTCGGGACTCCACTGGCGGTAGATCTCAAAGGCCATCACAGCCTTGTCGAGCGCTTCGTCGATAGTTGATTGATCTGCGATGGTAAATTTTTCAGCCAGATAAGTTTGACTGGAAGCTTCTACTCCTTGAACAAATGTGGATCCCCCTCTGGTGTCAAATCCCACTATATTCTCTGTAATCATAAATTGTAAATTTTGAGGTTAGGCCTGCTTTGGATGGCGTCATTTATAACAGATAACACCTGGATTCGTTCAATACCGCTTAGTTTTAACCTGGGCGGGCGCACGTGTTCAGTTCCTACTCCGGCTGCAGCCTCAGCAAGTTTTATATACTGTACCAGTTTAGGGTGTATATCCAGCTCGAGCAGAGGCATAAACCACCTGTATATCTTCAATGCATCATCTATTCGACCTTTTTTGACCAAATTAAATATAGTTACCGTCTCTTCCGGAAATGCATTGACTAGTCCTGCGACCCAACCATCTGCGCCAGCCACCAGGCATTCCAATGCCAGGGTATCCACCCCTCCCATTATTTTAAACCTTGACCCAAAAGCATTGATCATTCGGGTGATATTGGTGATATCCCTACTACTTTCTTTGACTGCCTGAATATTGGGATGCAGGGTGAGTTGCTCAAACATGTCTATCGTCACAGCGATCTTATAATCATGAGGGTTGTTATAGATCATGATAGGGAGATCAGTACAGTCGGCGATGGTTTTAAAATAGACCACTGTCTCGTGATCATCTGCCTTATATCGCATTGGTGGCAACAGCATCAGACCGTCGGCTCCTGCAGCTTCTGCTGCTTTGGCGATCTCCACTGCGCTGGCAGTATTCGATTCGGCTATGTTGATTAATACGGGAGTATCGTCATCCGTCTTTTCTTTGGCTGCTGCCAATAATTCCAGGGTTTCCTGCAATTGAAGCGTGCTGGCTTCACCGAGGCTGCCGGCCAAAATCACCCCATGGATCCCATTGTTGAGTTGAAAATCAAGATGCTTTTGGAATGCTGGTATATCCAGGCTATGATCTTCCTTAAATTTAGTAGTAAGGGCAGGATATACACCTTGCCAGTTCACTTTAGCCATTGATGCGATTATTTAATGCAAAAATGGGAATAATTTATGAGGAATCTGCATTTGGTAAGCTCCATGGTACAATCTTTCATTTAGGACAACTTTGAAACGCCCTAGGAGCGAATCGGTTATGTAACATGACCAGTCAACCCACATGAAAAAAGGCCGACTCGCCATTGCGAGTCAGCCTTTCGATTTGATATGATTAGGAAACTTAGATTAGTACCTATCTGAGCAAATTGCTCAATAAATTAATAACAAGGATTTTGAGACAAACTTTTGTTAGCATCAAGTTGAGCCTTGGGAATAGGGAAGATATCAAAACAAGGTTTTGTATCTGCTGGTTTCCAAGGTCTTGCATCCTGGTAAGTACCGAAGCGAATAAGATCTTGTCTCCTCCATCCTTCAGCAAACATCTCACGACCTCTCTCTGCCAAAAGATTTTCAGCTGTCAGGGAAGTTAGCGGAGTAGCCAAGGCACGGTTTCGGATCTGATTGACGATAGCGAGGGCGGTAGCATCGCCAGCATTCTTTCTCCAAAGCGCTTCAGCTTTCACCAACATAATGTCGGCTAACCGGAATATTGGGAAATCATTGCTCAAGTTAGCAGTAGAACCAGCTATATATTCAAATTTAGCGATCCTTGCTCCAGCTTGTCTTAGACAGTTTGGAAAATGCTCATTGATGGCAGGTGTGAAATTTAAATCTTTACCATCAGGGTCATTGGCTTCAGCACTTGGATCGACCAATTGTTTGCCTGCAGCACTCTTTTGAGGGCCTGCTAACAGACTTCTTTTTCGAACATCATTCGCTTCAAAAGAATTGTAAAACTCTTGAAGTGAACAGTAACCATTCCATGGTTGATCGGTAAGGTTAAAAGTTTTTTGACTTTCATAATGCAGTGTCATCACCGGAAGGTTAAATCCCTGTGCAAATACTTTGTCATAAGGTATAGCAAAAATGGTTTCTTTAGAACCTGCATTTTCAGTTTGGAAGTTCGTAAAAAAATTGTCTTCCAGGCTATACTTGCCGGAGTTGATCACTTTATCAGCAGCTGCTATGGCTTTATCCCACTGTGCGGTGCCCGTATATCTTTGTGCATTGATATAAAGCTTAGCTAATATTGAATTGGCAGCATGTTGAGTCATCCTGGCATAGGTAGAACCAGATACTTCGTCTGTCAGATTCGGAGTACTTTCAAGCAACTCTTTTTCAACAAAAGCGTACACTTCGGCTCTGGACTTGGTAGTCGGGTTGGCCTCCGCTGTCGCAAAGGAAGTCACGATAGGCACATTGCCAAAAAGATCAAGCAACCAATAGTAGTACAATGCACGAACAGATCTTAGCTCTGATACGAATGCTTTAGCACGATCACTTTGGATGGCAGAAAACTGCTCAATCAAACGATTACAGGCACTGACTCCTCCAAACAATTGTCCCCAGGAATTATTAAATGCATCTTCCGTAGGAAGGTATTCATGCCTGAACATACGTAACCAAATGCCTCCATCAAACCAGTCACCACCTCTTTGTGGAATCATTAATTCGTCAGAAGACACTTCCTGGATAGACCAGGTAGCATTGTGATTTCCCATTACTCCAATCAGGCTCGAATAAGCTGCTCCCAATGCAGAAATAAACTCTTCGTCTGTTTTGAAGAAATTATCAAAAGTCACTGTTGAATACAACTCTTCATCGAGATTGGTACAGGAATTATTGAAAGTCAGTAAAGCACCGGCTATCAATAAAGCTTTAGAATATTTTATAAGTTTTTTCATATCGCTATGATTATTTTTTTATTTAAAATTAAAATCCAAAATTGACGCCTAAAGAAAAGGATCGTGTAGTAAAATAATTATCTCTTCTGTCAATACCTGGGGCCAATGGATTGCCATTGTCCTCAGAATCACCAAATCGAACTTCAGGATCAACGCCGGTATACCCTGTGATGGTAAACAGATTGTTACCTGCGAGATACACAAAAGCTTTATTAAATACTCCTTTTACAGGCAAAGTATAACCCAATTGCATATTGTCCAATCTAATGAAATCGCCTTTTTCTACGTGTAAACTAGAGTATTTAGCATCTTTTAATTTAGGATCAGCATACTTGGTATTTACCCTATTGTAGCTCAGGATAGAACCAGGATTGCGATCTTCATAAAACACCCTGAATTGGTTGATCAAAGAATGTCCGAATGCACCCCTCAAAAATGCATTTAAGGTAAAATTGCCCAGAGTGAAACTATTGTTAAAACCAAGGGTGAAGTTAGGAATACCATTACCCAACACCGCCTTGTCATCTGTAGTACCGGTACCATCTCCATTAAGATCTTTAAAAGTTGGGTTCCCTGCAGCATCCGGGCCTGTGTAAATCGGGCCATAAATTTGACCAATTTTTTCGCCTTCTGCTACTCGAATCATGGTGAAGTTATTTTGTCCAGGAGATCCTACACCTGCCAGGTCGAGTACCCCTCCAGATCCGAATTTAAGATCACCTTGAGACAAACTCACTAATTTATTATCCAAATAGAAAGTAGCATTTAATGAAGGAGTATACTTCAACCCACCAAATTTGAGGTCATTTAATGCCACAGAAGCTTCCAGACCTGTGCTGGTTAGTTCTCCCACGTTAGCCCAGGTACGACCAAATGAATTTGGTGGAACCGGTACTGGGAAGTTGTATAATAGGTCATTGACTTTTCGATTAAACAAATCAAATGTTCCTGTGATTTTATAGTCCAATAAACCAAAATCCAATCCAATATTGGTTTCACCTTTTCGCTCCCATTTAAGATCAGCGTTAGGGTTAGATACCGGACCATAAGTAGGCACATAAGCACCATTGTAAAAGAAGCTACCGGTAGGACCGTATCTGAATTGAGACAGATAATCCTGGGTAATATTAGCTCCAGTGACACCATATCCTATTCTCAACTTGAGGTTGTCAACAAAACTGATATCCATCAATTTAGTCAAGTTTACTCCTGCTGAAACAGCTGGGAATACCCCCCATTTATTATTTTCTCCAAACCTGGAAGATCCCTCTCTTCTCACTGATGCACTGGCAAACCAGGTATCATTGATATTGGCACTCAATCTACCAAAGAACGCGATCAGTTTATTACTGTTTTTTCCACTACCAACACCTCCAAGTCCTCGAGGAAAGTCCAAACTCGCACCGATGTTATTGCTTGTAAAGAAATCAGTCAGGAAGTTACCTCCTTGTATACCGAATCCTTCAGTGACGAATTTTTGGTAATCGTATCCTGCTAAAGCCGTTAAGTCTATATTATTTACTCTAAAGGCATAGTTAAGTGTAGAGGACAAATAATCATTTTGGGCAGAACTTGAATTCCTGGTAGCAAGACCATTGCGGCCAATACCTTGACCAAACTGGCTTTGTTTGCTGATATAGGCCTCAGTTACACCGTTGCCATCACCGCCATTATCACGACCGAGTGTGTAGGCTATAGAGTATCTCAGACCTTTGGCGAGTTCGTATTCCGCACGAACTGTACCCAATATATTGTTTAATACACCTTTCGCCTGGTTTTGTTCGATGATCGCCAGCGGATTAAAAATATCAAATCCTCCAGGTTCATTATAACCTCCATTGACTGTATTGGTGGCATCATAAACAGGAGCGGTTGGATTAAAAATGGTGGCATATCTAAATGCAGCATTGCTAAATCCTGTATTCTGATTGCGATTAGTAGCAGATAAATCAAAATTGATTAATAATCTGTCATTAATCGCTTTCTGTGCCAGGTTGACACGACCGTTAAGTTGCTTAAATCCATTGTCAAGCGCAACTCCCTGCACATCTCTATAGTTAAAAGAAACTCTGTAAGCCAAGCCTTTGGCACCACCTGACATCGCCAGGTTGTGCTGTTGAGATAAGCCTGTTCGAGTGATGACATCAAACCAGTCAGTGCTAGTGCCTTTGTCAAGGCCTCCTGCTGCCTTATATTCTGCAGCATTCATGATTTGAGGTGTTCTTGCAATATTTTCAACTGAAAAAACGCCGTTGTATTCAATGGAAGATTTGCCTTCATGGCCTTTTTTGGTGGTGATCAAAATAACCCCATTTGAACCTCGCGTCCCATATATCGCTGCTGCAGAACCATCTTTAAGTACATCCATGGTCTCAATGTCATTGGGATCAACGCTACGTAAGTTGGCACCTGGAACACCATCAATAATGATCAATGGTTCAGTATTTCCACCCACGGTAGAAAGACCTCTTAGTCGGATGGTGAATCCGCCATTAGGATCTCCGTTGGGTTTGGCGATAACCAATCCGGGTACTTTACCTTGTAGCAATTGAGCCGGGCTGGTGATAGCACCTTTGTTGAAATCCTCTGCTTTGATAGATGCAACTGCAGAAGTGATTTCTTTCTGACGCTGGGTACCATATCCAGTGACGACTACCTCTTCGAGCAACTTACCTGGAGTAAGTGTGATCTCAATATTGTTAGTAGCACCGTCGAGTGTAAAAACTTCTGTACCAAAACCTGTGTAAGAAATCTCCAACACATTGCTTCCTGCTGGCACTTCTATAGAAAAGGTGCCATCAATGTCAGTAATGGTCCCAATACTAGTTCCCCGAACCAGTACATTGGCACCAATCAAAGTCTCGCCTGAACCGGCTTCCTTGACGGTGCCGGTGACAGTGCGTTGTGCCAAAGCAAAAGACTGCATTCCTGCCAAGAGGAGCAAGGCAATAGTCGCTTTAAGCATACGAGTAAAAAGTCTATTCATAATCATTCAAAAATTTTTATTAATATTAGAAAGAGCATTTTAAGTGAAGAGAAAAGGTAGAATATTTGGAATTTTTAATACCCTGATAACGTTTCAAAAAGTTAATAGTGAAAAATAAAAATCACAAAATCCTAATATTCTCTTTACATAAAGTGCTTCAAAAGTAGGAACTTATATAAGCTTTCCAATACCGATTTACCCTTTCATACCTATAATTTATCCCGCAAACCTTACCGCAAACGATTGTTGTTGATAAATTGAGGATAATTGTGGAAAATATATTAAATTTGAGTTGTTTATTAATTCTTAATTTTTTGATTGAAAAAGACAACCATCAAGGATATAGCCCATAGGTTGGAAGTAAGTCCATCTACTATATCGAGAGCATTGAGCAATCACCCTGATATCAGTGAAGCACTCAAAATCAAGATTAAGGAAGTGGCGCAAGCCATGAAATACAGGCCAAGTGCCGCTGCACTTCATTTAAAGAGAGGATCAAATAAAACGATAGCACTCATCATTCCACAAATCACTTCTTTTTTCTATCCTTCGGTGATACATGGTATCGAAGCAGTTCTCCATAGCCAGGGATATACCTTGATGATTCTTCCGACCAATGATAGCCTGGAGCGGGAAGAAGAAAATATAGGTATTGCCTATGATCATGATGTCGCAGGAGTATTAATCGCTTTAACCAAGGAAACCGTCAATCTGGATCATTTTCAAACACTAAAAGATTCTAATATTCCGGTTGTACTTATAGACAAAGTGATCGAAGGCACTCCTTATAGTAGTATCACGATAGATGACTACAAAGTATCTTATCAAATGGTCCAACACCTGTATAAAACTGGCTGTCAAAAGATTATTGGCATTTTTGGAAAAGCCAGTCTCACCATTTCTCATCTCCGATATCGGGGATTTGCCCAGGCACTGGCTGACTTAAATCTTCCGCACGAAACCAGCCAAATAGCTTTCGTCAATAGCAGCTCAGAAGCGTACACTATAGCCCTGGATATGATCCAACATCACCATCCAGATGGATTGTACGTGATGACAGACGAAATTATGCTGGGCGTCATGCCAGCCATCGCTGAATTAGACTTGAAGGTACCTGAACAAATATCAGTTTTGGCTATTAGTGATGGACACCTTGCTCAATTTATGATTCCAACAGTGAGTCATATGAAACACGATGGGTTAGAATTGGGAAACCTGAGTGCTCAAAAAATCATTCAGTACATAAATGCTAAAAACAACAATCTCCTTTGGAATACCCCGGAACGAATCCAAATGAATACCAATATCGTCTTTCTCAATAGCACCAAATAGTCCAGCTGCCAGTCATTTAATAATGGTCTCGTACAAATTCGAGGGTCTTTTGCATCTCCTCTCGAATAGGCATTACACTACCCGTATAATTAGAGTGCATAAAAGAGAATATCAAGATCTTGCCGCTTTTTGTAAAAAGATACCCACTCAGTGCGTGATTATTCATCAATGAACCGGTTTTGGCATATATATATGGTGTCTGGGCACCATATATCGTTTGTATGGTCCCACTAACACCTCCGCCTGGAAATATACTTTTAATTCTGTCCTCCGATATTTTATGGTAAATCTGCTCCAATACATATATGATAGAGCGCGGTGTAAAAAGATTGTATCTGGACAATCCACTGCCGTCTACCCATTGCAAGGGATCCGGTATGTTCTGGAATAGGTGTGTCTTGGCATATTGAATCGCTTTGGTCGTATTGAGGGTATCCAAAATATAGGCCCCTGTCTCCAACAGTAATTGTTCGGCGATAAAATTGTCACTTACCTTCATCATCTGAGCGTACACCGAATCAGCGGACACTCCGGGCATTAACACCCATGTACTGTCTGGGTCTACTTGTGCGCTCCAAAGTGCCCTGACTGAACGATGGATCGTATCTGACAACAGGTTATTTATAGTAGCGGCATCTGTTTTGAAGGGTATATAAGTCAACGTTTTCCTATTTACATTTATTCTAAAATCATTATCATTTTGCATCCTGTAGTACGGATTGGAACTGCTTTTACCAGTCAGGTTACTCCAGGTACCTTGAAAATAGGCAGGAAACACCTTATGTGATTGAGCCAGAGAATCATATTCAATCCGAATCAGATTGCCATACATTGGCAGGGCAGATTTTTCAGCCTGGTAATAATAACTATAATCATCCCAGGCCCAACCATCGCCCATCGCTTCATCTTGTAAAGCATCGGTGACGATAAATACTCTTTTGTCAGAATTGATGATAAAACTCAATCCCGGATGTTGGGGCCAAAGAGGATGTAACAAAGTAGGATCGCCCATCCCTTTAATTATCAGGCTATCACCGTGGATCATATACTTAAATGCAGGCAAGGGATCAGGCAATAAAGACAATGCAGTATAAAAAGTAAGGATCTTGGTGTTGGAAGCAGGAGTAAAATACTTTTGATCATTATAAGCATAAAGAGTTTTGTGAATCACAGGATCGTATAGTGAAAATCCCGTAAAATGATTATTAAATACCTGGGAATGTTCTATTAAGGTCGACAGATCTACTTTGGCTTCAGTCGTATGATGAGCGGACCCACAAGAGGTGAATAGGTTTAAGATGACCATAGATGTGACAAACAAGCTTGACCTGTACAAATACATTTAGTAAAAATATGAAAACTAAAGTTGGTATTTTCATCCCTGATTAGTCTATGTATTCAATTAAACCACTGTTTATCTTTCTTGTTATTGGCATCAGTGCTGTAGGAGCTTATGCCCAGAGTATATCGGCAGTGCAACACGCTTATAAGCAAGCAGCAAGCCAGGTGGTTTTATTAAAAAATGAGAGGAATATAATACCCATAACTTCTATTAGCAATTTACATCCTGTGCTGGTGTCTGAGAGTGAAAATATGGCTTTGGCAAAGGCCCTTAATAAGTATGATGAGGTCCCTCAGATCGATTCTAAAAAAATAGAGCAGAGAACATGGCCTTCGGGCACTAATTTATTCATACTCGCAGTAGATCTTTCCAAACAATCAATGAACGAAATCACGCGCTTGTCTGCTTTGATAGAAAGCACCGGCTTGTTTTATATGGTAGTACTGGAACATGGTTATTTTGCTTCTTTGAATGCGGAATTATTTCCAAGGTCACGTGCAATGCTACTTTCCTGGGGCCAATCCGAGTATATGCCCATCCAACTGGCGCAGGTCATTTTTGGCGCATCGGCAGCTTCCGGGCGACTTCCCTTTTTTCTTAATAATCTATATGGTACCGGTAGCGGTCAATCGACTACCGAGATACAGCGTCTCCAATATGGTCCGCCTGAGATGGTTAATATCTCCGGTAGCTCCTTCAATGCAGCACTGCGCATGGCTGTCGAGGAGGCTATCAAAGACCAGGTATTCCCCGGGGCCAACCTCCTGGTAGCCAAAGATGGTATGGTCATTTTTCATGAGGCTTTTGGGAAATCAATGTATGATAGTCCTCGCTACCTCCAAAAGGACGATTTATATGATTTGGCTTCGGTGACCAAAATATTCGGCGCCACACTAGGCAGCATGTACCTGCATAGCAAAGGGCTCTTCGATCCTGAACGAACACTCAGCACATATCTACCCAGCTTCAAGAGATCCAATAAAGCGAATCTAAAGTGGAAAGACATCCTCACCCATCGATCAGGACTTCCTGCTTCGATAGTATATTATAAAAATGTACTCGGCACAGATGGTCGGTTCCAACCCAGAACCATCAAACCCTCTAACTCCCGTAAATATCCCAATATCATCAATGAGCACCTATATTCAAATAAAAATACACAGGATAAGATCTTAAATAACATCAAGCAGCTTCCATTGCGCGCTAACAATGACTATGTATATTCCGATCTGTCCATGATATTATTGTACCGCTCCTTACAAAACATCACCAAGCTCCCATTTGACCAATTTTTAAATCAATCTTTATATCAGCCTCTCGGTCTCCATCATACAAGATTTTTGCCTACCAATTTTTTTACCAAAGACCAGATCGTCCCTACGGAAATAGATTCCTTTTTCCGGCATACCCTGGTGCAAGGCTATGTTCATGATGAAAATGCAGCCCTGCTGGGAGGCATTTCAGGCCATGCAGGCTTGTTTAGTACTGCCAATGATATGGCGATCATCTCGCAAATGCTTTTAAATAAAGGATCTTATGGCGGCAAGGAATATATAAAACCTGCTACGGTAGATCAGTATATTAGGTATCAGTATCCCGAACTAAATAACCGGAGAGGGCTGGGGTTTGACAAACCGCTGTTGGAATACGATGTCAATACCAGCCATGTAGCCCGGGATGCAAGTCCTCTAAGTTTCGGGCACTCTGGTTTTACCGGTACTTTTGTTTGGATCGATCCAGCATATCATCTTACTTATATATTATTGACTAACCGGGTGTATCCTTCCAGGGTGAACAATAAAATAAGTCAGTATTCAATCCGGCCTTGTATCCAGCAGATTATTTATGATCATATCATCAATAGTCAATTAAAAAACTAAACCTTTTTAAAACATTAATTTTATGAACATCCTTTTTTGGGCACTTTGGTGGGTTGTGGCCGCAGGGACTTTGGTGTTTTTTTATTTTTTCTTTGCAGGCCTAACTGATGGATCCGTGTCGGGTTTCAATTCCGGTATCTGGACGGGCATAGTCATTGGGTTTCCTGCCCTCCTGGCTGCGACTTATTGGTTGAAGCTGCATGGGTGGGTAAAATTGGCCCTGCTATTATTGAGTATACCTGCTTTGCCGATGGTCGGATATTTGATTTTTTTAATCGCTGCAGTGGTCCTTCACCCAAGATGGAATTGAAAACAGTATTTTTTTTATAACCAGTAGAGCAATTAAAAAACTACATATTGATGAATGAAACACTGATTGAAAAAACAATAAATTTTGTAAAAAAAGCGCTGGAAGGTAGTGAACGAGGACACGATTGGTGGCATATTGAACGAGTGTATAACAATGCATTGAAAATATCGGCACATGAACATGGAGATCAACTCACCATCGCGCTCAGTGCTTTGCTCCATGACATCGCGGATGCTAAGTTTCACCAGGGCGATGAAACGATGGGCCCTCGCATAGCAAAAGAATTTTTAGAATCAATGGCTGTTGAGGCCAAACTCATCGATCATGTAGTAGCCATCATTGAAAATATATCTTATAAAACCAATCTCGGTGAGGTCTCTTTTCAATCCGCTGAGCTTGACATCGTCCAGGATGCGGATCGCCTGGATGCTATCGGTGCCATTGGGATCGCACGAGCCTTTCATTATGGTGGTTTTAAAAATAGGGAAATCTACAATCCTAGCATTGCTCCGCAATTAAACATGAGCAAAGAAGAATATAAAAACAGTCAGGGACCTACCATCAATCATTTTTATGAGAAGTTGCTGCGCCTAAAAGATTTATTCAAAACGGAGACTGGCAAAAAAATGGCCATGGGTAGGCATGAATTTATGGAAAGATACCTGGAAGAGTTTTATGCGGAGGTATCGGCGCAAAGGGATGCTTAACTGTCGGTTTTAGCGCACTTTTTAAGCTTTTTTATAGCGAAATCATAAAAATTTCGACTGAATAAATTTGCATATATATCTGATATTCAATCAAATACCACATCAGTTAAGTATACTTTATATTTGCACGACAAATATAAAGTATGTTTAAGCGAATCATTGAGTTTAGTAACTCCAGTAGTTTTTTCCTTTTTGGAGATCGATATTATTATAGAGCGACCCGGTCTACCAAGAGCTGTGATTGAAATTAAATCAAAATCTACCATAGGCGAATCAGATCTTCGGGGTTTGCAAAGCCTTGGATTAGATATTCCCAACGGACAATGCTTTTGTTTTTCGTTAGATGAAATACCTAAAATGATAAATGGAATTCATTGTCTTCACTGGCAGGATGGTTTGAAAGAAATAGGGTTGGCAAGCTGAGCAATTTTAAAATGCAGGCTAATCAAATCAAATATGCCTCTCCGCATGATAGCTGGATCGTACCAGTGGCCCGCTCTCTACATAATCAAACCCCATGGCTAACCCGATCTCTTTATATTCGGCAAACTGATCCGGATGCACAAAGGAGATCACCGGATGATGCAGTTTGGTAGGTTGTAAATATTGGCCCAGGGTGACTACATCGCACTGATGCTCCTGTAGATCTTCGAGGATTTGAATCACTTCCTCCCTGGTTTCGCCCAGGCCCAGCATGATACCGCTTTTGGTGCGTTTGCCATAGGCTTTGGTTCTTCTGATTTGCTCCAGAGAGCGTTCATATTTGGCTTGGGGCCGCACGGGTCGATACAGCCTTCGGACGGTCTCCATATTATGAGATACAACCTCCTGGCCAGCGCTGATCATGGTCTCGAGTGCGTCCCAATCTGCCTTGGTATCGGGGATCAGGGTTTCGATCGTAGTAGCTGGGCTCAGGCGTTTGACTTCTTTGACTGTGCGATGCCAGATATCTGCACCTTTATCTTTAAGCTCATCCCGATTGACACTGGTGATCACAGCATGTTTTACTTTCATCAGATGGATGGCTTCCGCTACGCGGGCAGGTTCATCGGTGTCATATTCGTTGGGACGGCCGGTCTTGACTGCGCAGAAACTGCAGGATCGGGTACATACATTGCCGAGGATCATAAAGGTGGCAGTACCCTCACCCCAGCATTCGCCCATATTAGGACAGTTGCCACTTTGACAGATCGTATGGAGCTTGTAGTGATCTACGAGTTCTCTGACCTTACGGTAGTTTTCTCCGATCGGGAGTTTGACGCGGAGCCAATCTGGTTTTTTGGCTCTGGGAGGCGAATCTGATGTTAATGGAAGCTCAGTCATACTGGTTACAAATGTAAGGGAATAGATCTAACTCATTAACTTTGAGGAGTGAAGAAAAATCTTTATATCATCGGTGGTTGCAATGGTGCAGGCAAGACGACAGCTTCATTTACCTTGATGCCACATATCCTGGAATGCAATGAATTTGTAAATGCAGATGAAATCGCGCGTGGAATATCACCATTCCAGCCGGAGAAAGTAGCTTTTGAAGCCGGCAGGATCATGCTCCACAGGATCAAAGAACTTTTGGCTAAAGATCAGACTTTCGCCTTCGAAACTACCTTGGCTACTAAAAGTTATAAAAATTTAATCCTTGAGGCAAAGTCCAAAAATTATCAAATATCTTTAGTCTTTTTTTGGTTAGAGAAAGTACAAATTGCTATCGAAAGGGTAGCTACCAGAGTCAGGGAAGGCGGGCACGACATTCCGACGGATGTCATTAAAAGACGATATATATATGGATTGAAAAATCTGTTTGATATTTATATTCCCTTAGCAGATAATATCCTTCTATTTGATAATTCATTTGGTCAACCAAAATTGATTGGGAAAAAAACAATGGAAAATGAATTTCAAATTTTAGATGATAAAATATTCTATAAATTAAAATCACAATACAATGGATAAATTGAAAGATGACGAATGGGTATCTAAAATCATCAAGGGCCTCGAACTCGCTTACGCTAAAATGCTTGAATTTAAAAAGCAAAATAAAAGTGACCTGGTGATCATGAAGGATGGGAAGGTGGTAAGGATACCGATGAGATAAATAGGATATCTTGATATTTCAAAACATAATTTAGGCTATCTCTAAATACCCTGAAAGTAATTGAAAATAATCAAAATGAATTTAGACGAGGCGATTCGAAGAAGCATAGCAGGGCTTCTCTGTGACTGAGAATCAACGAAGTATAAATTCATTTT
>Ga0138256_10003139_pt1 | contig 17609 bp, 15 predicted proteins | sample KNB2016incub_MG_FD_105486 | JGI IMG/M metagenome (GOLD analysis project Ga0138256, IMG submission 105486) | Active sludge microbial communities from wastewater in Klosterneuburg, Austria - KNB2014incub_MG | ecosystem: Engineered > WWTP > Activated sludge > Unclassified | place: Austria... | reverse complement strand
CCGACGCCGCTGCTCTTCGTGCATGGCGCCTACGTGTCGGCCTGGTGCTGGGAAGAACATTTCCTGCCCTGGTTCGCCGCACGCGGATGGGCATCATACGCGGTGTCGCTGTCCGGGCACGGCGGCAGCCGCCAACGTGATCATCTCGACTCTTACTCGATCGACGACTATGTGCGCGACGTTGTTGAAGTCGCCGCCACGCTTCCTGCTCCGCCGGCCCTGATCGGTCACTCGATGGGCGGCATGGTGGTGCAGAAGTATCTCGAGCGCCACGAGGCACCAGCGACCGTCCTGATGTCGTCGGTGCCGCCTCAAGGCCTGATGGGCTCCGCATTTGGCCTGATGCTCAAGAAGCCCACCCTGCTGACCGACCTCAACCGCATCATGGCGGGCGACGACGTCGACATCAGCAGCCTGCGCGAGGCGCTGTTCCACCAGCCGGTCAGCGAAATCGATCTACTGCGTTACTACCGCCTGAGCCAACCCGAGTCGCATCGCGCGATCTGGGACATGACGCTGTTCAACCTGCCGCAGCCGGGGCGCATGCACTCGGCGCCGATGCTGATCCTGGGCGCCGAGCACGACATGCTGATTCCGGCCGATCAAGTGCTGATGACGGCTACGACCTATGGAGGCCGCGCCGAGATTTTCCCCGACATGGGTCACGGCATGATGCTTGAGCGCGACTGGGAGCAGGTCGCTGGGCGCATTGCCTTCTGGCTGGAAGAGCGCGGGCTCTGAGGCTACGCACGCGCAGCTACAAGGTGTGCAGACGGTCTCCGCGCGTAAAACCCAGCAGTGGTGCATCGATGCCGCGGCCAAGTGCCAGCACCTTGAACAGCTCCCCCATTTCCTGCGGTGCCGTCAACTTCTGCACAGCGCGCGCCGCACGGATGTAGCCGACGCTTTCCGCCGGACCACGACGCCCCAGGCATTCGAGCACGCCACAATTAAACAGGAACTGGGCCTGGGTGGTATAGCCCAGCACATCCAGTCCTGCATCGAAGGCGGCTTCGGCCACCGTAGTGAAGTCGACGAAAGCCGTGATGTCGTTCAGCCCCGGCCACAGGAACGGATCACCGTGGGCATGGTGGCGGTAGTAGCACAGCAGCGTGCCACTGGAACGCGACGGCAGGTAGTACTCGGCACGCGGATAGCCGTAATCGATCAGCAGCATCGCACCGGTCTCCAGGTGCTCTGCCCAGGCTGAGACCCAGGCGCGGCCTGCAAGGTTGAGCTCGGTGACGTACTCGCCACTGCGGGGCGCAGGCAGGGCCAGGGCCAGCGCGGCATCACGCACCGCGCCCTCAGCCGGCACATCCGCCCAGCACAGGCGGCGCCCGCCTTCGGCTTCGGCCACGAGGCTCACCCCGCGCTCGAACAAACCCTCTGCACGCGATACGAGCAGATGCACGGGCATCACATCGAGCACCTCGTTCGCCACCACCGCGCCACTGAAGCGCTCGGGCAGGGCATCGAGCCAGCGCACACGCGGTGCCAGATGGGGAGCCTTTTGCGCCAGGGTCTCGAACTGGCGTTCGCGCAATTCTCCCGACAGTTCGAGAATGCCGTAGTGCTCGGGCAGACAGCCGCGGTGCTCCAGTTCGAGCAACAAATCGACGGCCAGCAGGCCTGTCCCGGCGCCGACCTCGATCACCTGCGGCGCACTCGCCCGCATCACTTGCTCGACCTGCGACGCCAGCGCCTGGCCGAACAAGGGGGTGAGCTCGGGCGCGGTGATGAAATCACCGCCGGGGCCGAACTTTCGTGCGCCGCCGCTGTAATAGCCTAGGCCGGGCGCATAGAGCACTCGCTCCATGTAGCGTGAAAACGGCATCCAGCCACCACCCTTGTCGATATCGTCAGCGACGAGTTCGAGCAGGTGGGCACTCTGGACGAGCGCATCGGCAGAAGGCTGGGGCAACGAAGACATGGCGGACACGGCGAAGGCGATGAGAGGACGGGATTGTAACGGCAAGCCCGATCGTCCATGCTCGTGCTGCACCGACAACGACCAACGACGACAAGACACATCAAGATGCCAAAAGATTCAAGTGGTGCACCTGTCATTCTGATTACCGGCGCTGCACGCCGTGTCGGAGCCGAAATTGCGCGCCAGCTTCACGACGCTGGTGCGCGCGTCGCACTGCACTACCGCGGCAGTGCTGACGACGCCCAGCGGCTGGCCGAGGGCCTCAACGCACTGCGCCCGGATTCTGCGTTTACCGTCGGCGGCGATCTTGGCCACTTCGGCGTTGCCGAGGATGTGGCCCGTGCTGCACTTGCCCGCTTCGACCGCATCGACGGCCTGGTCAACAACGCCTCCAGTTTTTTCCCCACGCCGATCGGCCACATCGACCGCGCCGCGTGGGACGACCTGATCGGCTCGAACCTGATGGGGCCGCTGTTCCTGTCACAGGCACTTGCGCCTTCGCTCAGGCGTCGCCGTGGCGCGATCGTCAACATCGTCGACATCCACGCCGAACGTCCACTTCAGCGCTACCCTCTGTACAGCACCGCCAAGGCGGGCCTGGCCGGCCTGACGCGCGCCCTGGCCATTGAGCTTGCGCCGGAAGCCCGCGTCAACGGCGTGTCACCCGGGCCGATCGAGTGGCCCGAAGACGAGCAGTTCTCCGCCACAGAGCGCCAGCAGATCATCGATCACACCCTGCTCAAGCGCGTCGGCACAGCGACTGACATTGCTCGCACGGTGCGCTTCCTGATGTTCGACGCTCCCTACATTACCGGCCAGATCATTGCCGTCGATGGCGGCCGCAGCGCGCACCTTTGAGTCGGTCGCGCAGCGCCAAGTGTATAATTTGACGCTCTTTTCGCCGACCGAGTCGACCCCGTGAGCGTTGTCACACCCCCACTTGAAGCCCCCCTGCCTACTGCAGGCACGGAAACCGAAGCCCGCCACTCCAACACCTTCCTGCGCCTGAAGAAGAAGCTCGAGCGCAGTGTCGGCGAGGCCATCGGCGACTACAACATGATCGGCGACGGCGACACGGTGATGGTCTGCATCTCCGGCGGCAAGGACTCCTACACCCTGCTGTCCTGCCTGCTGGCGCTGCGCGAGCGCGCTCCGGTGCACTTCCGTATCGTGGCGATGAACCTCGACCAGAAACAACCCGGCTTCCCCGACCACATCCTGCCGGCTTACTTCGAATCGATCGGCGTCGAGTACCGCATCGTCACCGAGGACACCTACTCGATCGTCAAGGACAAGATTCCCGAGGGCAAAACCACCTGCTCTCTGTGCTCGCGGCTACGTCGCGGCATCATCTACCGCTGCGCGAAAGAAATCGGCGCCACCCGCATCGCGCTCGGCCATCATCGTGACGACATCCTCGAGACGCTGTTCCTGAATCTGTTTTTTGGCGGCAAGATCAAGGCCATGCCGCCCAAACTCGTCAGTGACGATGGCAATCACGTCGTGATCCGCCCGTTGGCCTACTGCACCGAGGCCGACATCACACGCTTTGCACGCGCGATGGATTTTCCCATCATCCCCTGCAACCTCTGCGGCTCGCAGGAGAACGCCCAACGCAAGCAGATCAAGACCATGCTGCAGACTTGGTCGCGCGAATTCCCCGGCCGCATCGAATCGATGGCTACCGCGCTGAAGAACGTCGTGCCCTCGCACCTGGCCGACAAGCACCTGTTCGACTTTATCGGCCTCACCCAGCAGACCGTGGTCGCCGAGGGCGACACCGCCTTCGATCCGCTCGAACTGCCGCAGCCCAGCACCCAGACCGTGCAGCTTCCGCCACCGTTTCAGGCTACACGCTAGCGACGGATGGCGGCCAGGGACTTGCGCTGCAGGGCACATTTCAACATCATAGATGTCCACCTCTCTTCGCCTTCAGGCTCCCCCCAAGGCCATGTCCGACCGCAAGAACCTCTGCGTACTGGTTGCCAACGCGATCGCTGACGACGGTTTCGTCGCCCGTCTGGGCACCACGGAGGCCACGCACGCGGCCGAGCGCTGCCTGAACCGCATCGAGCGCGCAATCGCCTCTCATGACGGGCGACTACTCCTGCAGCAAGGTTTCTCGATGGTGGCCTGTTTCGACCGTTGCGATGCCGGCGTCCTGGCTGCCAACGAAATGCTGGATCGCATCCGAAGCCTGCCCAGCGTCAGCGGTTTGCGTCAGCCGGTGCACATCGGCCTGCACTACGGGATCGTCGATGAGGACAATCGTGCTGGCGAGGGCATCGACATCGCCCGCCGGATCGCGACGCATGCCCAGGCGGAGCAAGCCCTGGCTACCGGCACGGTAGCCATGCTGCTGACACCAGGAACCCGACAGGCCGCAGGCGCGCAAGCCCTGCATGACCCGGCGCTGAGCATGCTGGAATGGCCGATATTCGCGATTGGACAACGCGTGGGCATGGTGACCTCCATCCCGCCCACCAGCCGGCTATCACAGCGCCTGCGCCTTCGTCACCAGAAAGACACCCTGTTTGTCGAGGAACAGCGCCCGGTACTGCTTCTGGGGCGCGAGCTGGGGAATGACATCGTGGTCATGGATCCCCGTGCATCCCGTCAGCATGCGCGCATTGAGCGCCGGCGCGACGGCTTCACCCTGATCGACGAAAGCACCAACGGCACGTTCATTTCGATCGATGGCGCCGAGGAGCGCCGAGTACACGACGGCACCCTGGTGCTGCGCGGCCCGGGCCGTAGCGGCTGCGGGTTTTCCGCCGAAGAGATCGAACGCGATCTGGTGTTCTTCGACATCCTCTGAGCTCACCCGATAGCCAGGCGATGGGCCACCGGCGGCGGGCGGCCCATGGCGCACTGCTTGCCTAGCCCTTGATGCATTCCGCCAGGAACGCCTTGCGCTTTGCACCGCTCAGTGACTGCTCGGCCGCAGCCTGGGCGCAGGCCTTTTTCTTTTCGGTACTGACGGCCGGCAGCACGGCGGAGGCAAGCGGAGCACCCGCCGGAACGCCATCAGCCTTGGCCGGAGCAACGGGCTGCACAACGGGCGTGCTTGCAGTTGCCGCGACAGTCGACGCGGGGCTCGCCGCCGCCGCGGGCTGTGCAGTCGTGCCCTCGTGTCTGCCCTTCAGGCAGGTGCTCATGAAAGCCTTGCGTGCATCCCCCTTGAGGGCCTGCTCCTTTGCATCTGCATTGCAGCGCTTCATGCGCTCATGTTGCGGATTGGCCAGTGCATCGGCGGGAGCCATGGACACAAGGGCCAGGCTGGCAGCGAGGACGGACAGAAATTTATTCATCGTGAGGTCTCCAGGAATGTGCGCAGAAGCGCGACACCGATTCTGCATATGTCATATTTTTATGTCAAACAACTTTATTCTGGAGTCATCATTGGCCCGCCCTCAAATCCACCGAAAGCGTCCGCTCCATGTGGCCTGACACCGACCTCGCGATCCTGGGCTCGTTACTGCTTTCGGCCTTTCTCGCCGCCACCGTTCTGCCTGGTGGCTCAGAGGCGGTGCTTGCCGGCATCCTCACCCTGCGTCCTGACCTGAATCTGCCCGCTCTCGTACTGGCGACCCTGGGCAACAGCGCCGGAGGCATGAGCACTTACGCGCTTGGCCGCCTGCTGCCGCGCAAGGAACTGCCACCGCGACTCGATCTGGTGCGTCGCCATGGCAGCATCATCCTGCTGCTGTCGTGGGTACCCCTGATCGGCGACGCCCTGTGCGCGGCGGCTGGCGTACTGCGCTTGAACTGGGTCGCCAGCCTGGCCTGGATGACATTGGGAAAGGGTTTGCGCTATGGCGCAATCGCCTGGCTGCTGCAGCCTCCCTCCTGAGCGTGCGCCCCTGACGCTGGCCTATACTGTTGCCCCGACTGCAGACCACCGCAACAAACCATGCCCACCATCGAACGTTTTGGCACCACCGCCCGCTACGCTGACGCGGTCATCCATAACAGCGTGATTCATCTGGTCGAAGTACCCACAAGCACGGCCGGCAACATCACCGTGCAGACCAACGAGGTGCTCACCAGCGTTGCACGCCGACTGGAGGCGCTTGGGAGCAATCACTCGCGCATCCTGATGGCGACGATCTATCTGACCGATCTGGCCGACTGCGCCGGCATGAATGCGGCCTGGGAAGCCTGGCTGCCGGCCGGCTGTGCCCCGGCCCGCGCGTGCGTGAAAGTTGCCGCACTGGTCGATCCGGGCTGGCGGATCGAGATCGCACTGACGGCGGCCAGATAGACCGGCACCTTCAGAACCTCTGCCCGGGGAATCTAGCCGGCTTCCGGCAGTCCATCCTCGTGCGCCCTGCAAACCCAGCCCCTACAAGCGGTAAGGTCTTGATTTTTGCTGCATGGTGCACTGCGGTTCGCTAAAATGGCAGGTCCTTCAGCAGCTGATAAGCCGGTATCCCGATGACTCAACGACTGCGCGAAATCCCTTACAACTACACCTCGTTCTCGGACCGCGAGATCGTCATGCGGCTGCTCGGCAGCGAAGCCTGGGCGGTACTGGACGAGCTGCGCGAGGAACGCGTCACCGGCCGTTCGGCACGCATGCTGTACGAGGTACTGGGTGACATCTGGGTTGTGCGCCGCAACCCCTACCTCGAAGACGACCTGCTCGACAGCCGCGAACGTCGTGAGGCGCTGATCGGGGCACTGAACCATCGTCTCAACGAGATCGACAAGCGCCGCCAGGGCAATGATCGCGTAGCTCTGCTGGTCGCGAGGACGCGCGAAGCGATCTCCCGTTTCGAAGCCTGGTTCGAAGCAACCCGCCGCCGGCGCAAGGCAATCCTCAAGGGACTGTGCCGTCGCACCCGTCGCGACAACATCCGCTTTGACGGGCACGCCCGCGTCGCCCACGTTACTGACGCCACCGACTGGCGCGTCGAGTATCCCTTCGTCGTGCTCTATCCGGACAGCGAGGAGGAGATGGCGCCACTGGTGCGCGAATGCATCGCGCTCGGCCTGACCATCATTCCGCGCGGCGGCGGCACGGGCTACACCGGTGGCGCCATTCCGCTCGATGCCAGCTCGGTCGTCATCAACACCGAGAAGCTGATCGACATCGGCGCCGTGGAAGATCTGACCCTGCCCGACGCCGACGGCCAGCCGATGGCAACGCCCTACGCCACCATCCGCACCGGAGCCGGCGTGGTCACCGAGCGGGTGTCCGAAGCAGCAGGCCTGGCCGGACGCGTGTTCGCGGTCGACCCGACCTCGGCCAGTGCGTCCTGTGTCGGCGGCAACATCGCCATGAACGCCGGCGGCAAGAAAGCCGTGCTGTGGGGCACCGCGCTCGACAACCTGGCGTGGTGGAAAATGGTCACGCCCGACGGCAACTGGCTGGAAGTCGAGCGCCTCGACCACAACTTCGGCAAGATTCACGAGCAGCACACCGCCCGCTTCCGCCTGCGCCGCTTCGACGGATTGAGCTACAGGCCGCTGGGCGAAGAACTTCTGTCCATGCCTGGTGCTTATTGTCGCAAGGTCGGGCTGGGCAAGGACGTTACCGACAAGTTCCTCGGCGGCATTCCGGGCGTACAGAAGGAAGGCACCGACGGCCTGATCGTCGCCGCGCGCTGGGTGCTTCACAAGATGCCGCCGATCACGCGTACCGTGTGCCTGGAGTTCTTCGGCCAAGTGCGCGAGGCCGTTCCGGCGATCGTCGAGATCACCGACCACTTCAAGCCGGGCGGCGGCGCCAACAGCGCCGGTGTGCTGCTCGCCGGCCTGGAGCACCTCGACGAGCGCTACGTCAAGGCCGTCGGATACGCCACCAAGGCCAAGCGCCATGGCCGCCCCAAGATGGTGCTGATCGGCGACATCGTCGGCTTCGACGAGAATGCGGTCATGAGCGCCGCATCCGAAGTCGTGCGCATGACCAACAGTCGCGGCGCAGAGGGTTTCATCGCCGTCAGCCCCGAGCAGCGCAAGCGTTTCTGGCTCGAACGCAGCCGCACCGCGGCCATCTCGCGCCACACCAATGCTTTCAAGATCAACGAAGACGTCGTCATTCCGCTGCCGCGCATGGGCGAGTACTGTGACGGCATCGAACGAATCAATATCGAGCTATCGACGCAGAACAAGATCGAGCTGTGCAACGCGCTGAGCACCTTCCTGCAGGGCGAGCTACCACTCGATGTCAAGGACGCGGTGGTCGACCGCGACACGCTGATCGCCGACCATCGCGCCCAGGCACTGGAGCATGTCGCCGACGTGCGCCGCCGCTGGCAGTGGCTGCTGGACAATCTCGACACACCACTGCCCGAGGCCGAGCCGCAATTCGCCGAGTACGGCATCGAAGTGGGCGAGCTCAGCAACCGCGCCGCCCACCCGACGCTGTTCCATCGCCTGCAGGACTATTCGATCCGGGTATCATGGAAGTCCGAACTGCGTCCATTGCTCGAGCAAATCTTCGACGGTGCGCTGTTCTCCCGCATCCTCGCCCGCATCAACGAGATCCATCACACCGTGTTGCGCGGGCGCGTCTTCGTCGCGCTGCACATGCATGCCGGCGACGGCAACGTGCACACCAACCTGCCAGTCAACTCCGACGACTATGAGATGCTGCAGACTGCGAACCGCGCGGTCGATCGCATCATGGCGCTGGCTCGCAGCCTGGATGGCGTGATCTCCGGGGAACACGGTATCGGCATCACCAAGCTCGATTACCTGACCGACGAGGAGATGAGCGAATTCTGGGCATACAAGCACAAGGTCGACCCCGAGGGCCGCTTCAACCGCGGCAAGCTGATGCGAGGCGGAAACCTGGGCAACGCCTACACGCCGAGCTTCAACCTGATGGGTCACGAATCCATCATCATGGAGCAGACCGATGTCGGCGACATCGCCAACGACATCAAGGACTGCCTGCGTTGCGGCAAGTGCAAGCCCGTCTGCTCCACCCATGTGCCCCGCGCCAACCTGCTTTACAGCCCGCGCGACAAGATCCTCAGCACCTCGCTCTTGATCGAGGCCTTCCTCTACGAAGAGCAGACCCGCCGCGGCGTGTCGCTGGCCCACTGGGCCGAGTTCGAGGACGTGGCCGACCACTGCACGATCTGCCACAAGTGCGAAAAGCCCTGCCCGGTAGACATCGACTTCGGCAACGTGTCGATCAAGATGCGCAACCTGCTGCGCAAGGAGGGCAAGAAATCGTTCAACCCGGGCAAGGCAGCGGCAATGGCCTTCCTGACCATCAAGGACCCCACGACGATCAAGGCGATGCGCGTGGGCATGATGGACATCGGCTACAAGGCACAGCGCTGGGCGCACGATGTGGCCAGAAGGTTCGGTCTCATCCAGACCCAGCTCAAAGCGCCGCCCGCCACGTTGGGCAAGGCTTCGGTCAAGGCTCAGGTGATCCACTTCATCAACAAGCCGATGCCCGGCAACCTGCCCAAGAAGACCAGCCGCGCCCTGCTCGACATCGAGGACGACAAGGTCATTCCGGTGATTCGCGATCCGCAAAGAGCCAACGGCGAGTCCGACGCCGTCTTCTACTTCCCCGGCTGCGGCTCCGAACGCCTGTTCAGCCAAGTTGGGCTGGCCACCCAGGCGATGCTCTACCACGTCGGCGCACACACCGTGCTGCCGCCGGGCTACCTGTGCTGTGGCTACCCACAGAGCGCTGCCGGCGAGGACGACAAGGGGCAGAAGATCACCACCGACAACCGCGTGCTCTTCCATCGCGTTGCCAATACGCTGAACTACCTCGACATCAAGACCGTGATCGTATCCTGCGGCACCTGCATGGACCAGTTGCAGAAGTACGAATTCGAGAAGATCTTCCCCGGCTGCCGGCTGCTCGACATCCATGAGTACCTGATGGAAAAGGGCGTCAGGCTCGAGGGTATGAATGGCGTCAAGTACATGTACCACGAGCCCTGCCACACGCCGATGAAGGTGCATTCCGGCATCAAGGTGGCCAACGAGTTGATGGGCACCCGCGTCGATCTGTCCGACCGCTGCTGCGGCGAATCGGGCACCCTCGCGGTCGCCCGCCCGGATATCTCGACCCAGGTGCGCTTTCGAAAACAGGAAGAGATCGAGAAGGGCGCGGCAAAACTGCGTGAGGGTGACCCGAATGCCAAGATCAAAATGCTGACCTCCTGCCCAAGCTGCCTGCAGGGCATGCACCGCTACGCCAACGACGCAGGCGGCATCGAACCGGACTACATCGTGGTCGAGCTCGCAAAACACCTGCTGGGCGAAAATTGGCTGCCGGACTTCGTGGCCAAGGCCAACAACGGGGGCATCGAGCGCGTGCTGCTGTAAGCACCAGGCGGGCTACAGGTGCAACGCGGGCCGGGAAAGCGCAAGCGCCCGGCCCGCGGTTTTTCAGATAGGCCAGGATCGACTCGGAACCTGCTCAGTCTTCGGCAGGCTCGTGGGGGTGAATGCGATACCACAACTCGTGCATCGCCTCGACGGCCGTCATGCGCAGACGGTAGGCAACGAATGAACTGACCTCGGTACCGTCCGGATTGATCTCGACGGTGGGCACACCCCTGCTCGCGGCCGACAGCACCGGTCCCGCGATGTAGGGAAAAACGCTGGTGGTGCCAATCGAGACGACGAGTTCAACCCCGTCCTGCAGTACATGCTCGAGACGCTCGATGGCCCCCGTTGGCAGCGCTTCACCAAAGAGGACGACATCCGGGCGCATGATGCTGCCGCAGCGCGGACATTCGGGCGGAATCTGCAACCCTGCGTAGTCGGACACCGTACGTGCGTGAGTGCAATCGGTGCAACGCAGACGATGCACCGTACCGTGCATCTCGATCAGATTGCGCGAGCCAGCCTGCGCATGCAGACCATCGACGTTTTGCGTCAGCACGCAGACCATGCGCTTTTCCTGCTCGAGCGCTGCGATCAGTCTGTGCGCGGCGTTGGGACGGGCACCACGGCAATTGGCCTCGATCTCGGCAATGTACTTCCACGAGATGTCAGGCCGCAGCGTCATCATCTCGCCGGACAAGGCCTCCTCGATCGTCAGCCCTTCGGCAGTCAGGCGATCGTGATAGAGGCCACCGATGCCGCGATAGGTGGGCAATCCTGAATCGGCCGAAATCCCCGCACCGGTGACGAACAGGATGCGCTGCGCCCGATCCAGCAGCAAGGCAACGCGATCGAGCACAGGGTCTGCATGCATCCTGATCCGGGGCGCTCAGCGTCGATCGGGCGGTACAGTCGCGCGCGTGAGCTGAATGTAACGCTGTCGGTCTTCGTCGAAGCGGTCCAGCACCGCGGCGCGCTCGTGCATCTTGGCGTTGATCACGCTGCGCTGGGCGATGATCTCGCTGTCGAGGCTACGGATGTTCTCTTCGGTAATCTGCGGGACATTGCCCTCGCCGGCCTGCGCGGCCTCACTGATCAGCACGCGCTGGCGCTCGATCAGCTCGCTTTCGCGCTGACGCAAGACCTTAAGCGCCCGGTCAAGCGAGCCGATCTCGCGATCCCGCCGTGTATCGAGATCCTGCAGACTGCGGTAGGTCTCGAGCAAGGCGTCGTCGATGCGCTGCTGCTTGACGCGCAGAGCCTCATCGAAACGACGCTGGCGCTCAAGGGCATCGCGCGACGCGATCTCCTCGGCTGTCAGCGGTGCCGCCACGACACGACGCACGGTGCCCGAGGGGCTGATCTCGCGGTAGGCACGCCCATAGCAGGCAGCTGGCAAAATGTCACCGCAAACGGGCTGCCCGCCAATATCGCAGCAGTAGATCAAGCGCGCGCTCGACCCCTGCGCGAGCGAAGAGGCCGAAACCAGCAGGGCGCCGATCAACACGGACGTTACCCCGAGAAAGTCAGCGTACCGAAATGCCATACTGTTTCCTGTAGCCCTGAACCGCAGCCAGATTGGCAGCCAGATCGGGACTGTCGGCAAGAAAGGCGATCAGATCTTCCAGCGTCGCCACCGCGATCACCGGTATGCCGTAATTCTCACCGACTTCCTGCACCGCCGACAGTTCGCCTCTGCCACGCTCCATGCGATCGAGCGCAATAACCACGCCCGCCGGGCTTGCACCTGCCGCGCGGATGATTTCCACTGACTCGCGCACCGAGGTGCCGGCCGAGATGACGTCATCCAGAATCAGCACGCGCCCCTTCAGCGGCGCTCCGATCAAGGTGCCGCCCTCACCGTGGTCCTTGGCCTCCTTGCGATTGAAGGCGAAGGGCAGATCGATGCCCTCCTCCGCCAGGCGAATCGCTGTCCCGGCGACCAGTGGAATGCCCTTGTAGGCCGGACCGAACAACATGTCGCAGGCCAGGCCCGAGCTGCGAATCGCGCGCGCGTAAAAACCGCACAGCTCGCGGAACGAGGCGCCGTCGTCAAACAGCCCTGCGTTGAAAAAATAGGGCGAATTGCGGCCCGCCTTGGTCACAAAAGCCCCAAAGCGCAGCACGCCCTTGCGACAGGCGAGGGTGATGAAATCCCGGCTAAAATCCACAATCTATCCGGCTGCAGCGCAGCATCTCTGGAAACCGCACATGTTACGCATCATCTCCCTCAACCTCAACGGCATCCGCTCGGCGGCCAGCAAGGGCTTCCTCGACTGGTTGCCGCAGCAGCACGCAGACCTCATCTGCATGCAGGAACTGAAGGCGCAAGACAAGGACCTTAGCGCGGAAATGCGCAGCCCGGCGGGAATGCAGGGCTGGTTTCATCACGCCGACAAGAAGGGCTACAGCGGCGTCGGCATCTACAGCCGCCACGCACCGGACCGGGTCATCGAAGGCCTGGGCATCGCCGACATCGACGCCGAAGGCCGCTTCCTGCAACTCGACTTTGGCAGGCTTTCGGTGGTGTCGCTTTACCTGCCTTCCGGATCGAGTTCGGAAGAGCGGTTGCAGATCAAATTCCGTTTCATGGAACGCTTCCTGCCACACATGGCTGCGCTGTTCGCAAGCGGCCGGGAAGTCGTGGTGTGCGGCGACTGGAACATCGCCCATCGCGAGATCGACCTCAGGAACTGGAAGTCGAACCAGAAAAACTCCGGCTTCCTGCCCGAGGAGCGCGCCTGGCTCAGCCGGCTGTTTGACGAGCAAGGCTGGATCGACGTCTATCGCCGGCTGCATCCGGACAGCACCGATGCCTGCTATACATGGTGGTCAAATCGCGGCCAGGCGTGGGCGAAGAACGTGGGCTGGCGGCTGGACTATCAGATTGCCACACCCGCACTGGCCGCAACCGCGCAAACAGCCGAAGTCTACAAGCAGCAGCGCTTCTCCGACCACGCGCCGCTGACGGTGGACTACGACTGGACGTTATAGACACTGGACACCGCGCGCCCCCGTGTGAAGAGTCGCTCCGCCGCGGCACGACAATCGCCCGCGGCGACAAAAGCAGGACTGCCGGCGAGAGCGCTCAGCGCTCCCAGCCGCAACCTTCGAGCACAGCACCGGCGCCCGGGGTCAGCGTGGCCTGCCAACCGGTGAGCGTGTTGCCATCAGCCAGGCGGCACAACCCCGGCGTGAAGGACAGCGTCACCTCCTCCGCCTCAATCCGATGTTGAACCCCGTCATTTTTCACCCCGGCATAAGCGGTGCGCAGTTCGGGCGCGTTGACGCGCTCGACAAGGAGCACGCCAGCGCCAGCGGCGGCCGCCCACTCCGAGCGCAGGCCGAGCGCACGCCAGTCCTCCTCATTGCTCGTTTCGCCCAGGCAGCGCGCGGTGGTATGGGCAAAATTGAGGCTGGACACGCGCAGCATGCCGCCTTCCTGAACTGCGAGCAGTTCGACGTAAAGGTTGCGGCCGGACGCCAGGCCGAAGTCCTTCAGCGCTGAGAGCACGGCGCCTCCGTCGGATACATCCTCGACGTTCAGATAGTTGCGATCGCGGCACGGCGCCATGAACACCCGCCCTTCATGCAGCAGCAGCAAGCCGCGGGCGATTTTCGGCTGCTCGGGCGCAGCAGGTGCAGGTGCGCCGTCCGAAGCCATGGCCGGGGTCACGGCGGCCAGCAGGCCGGCAGCGAGAATAGTAAGGAAAACGCTCATCGAATCACCTGAAATCGTTCTGTTGTCGGTCGAAAGGCCAAGGTGCCCGGACGCTCAATCCTCGAGCACCAGTCGGAAACCCACGAAATCGAAGCGTGCGGTCGGCCTGCAGTGCATATGGCGTTTGGTGCACCGCGCGAAGGCGGCATCATGCGACCAGCCACCGCCACGCAACAGGCGCGCCGCACCGCTCGACTGATAGTGCGGATTGTTGGCCTCATGATGCAGGTAGGCATCGGCCGCATAAACGTCCGACACCCATTCCCAGAGATTGCCGCTCATGTCGTGGATGCCGAGCGCATTGGCCGGATAAGTGCCCACCGGCAAGCTGCCGTCACCGTCGCGCTCGGCGCGCTCGGCCGTATTCGCACCCGCAGGCGGCGCCTCGCCGCCGAAACGCTCGGCGCGTCCGCCAGCCCGACAGGCATACTCCCACTCTGCCTCAGTCGGCAGACGAAAGACCTTGCCGGGGTTGTTTGCCACCAGTCGGCGCACGAACTCGACGATATCCGCCTGGTTCACGCTGTCCACCGGATGCGCCGGCGACGCGTTGAACACCGACAGGTTGTAGTCCATCAGCCGTATCCATTGCGCCTGAGTCACCTCGTGGCGGGCGATCCGGTAGGGCTTCATGCACACCGTGTGCACCGGCAGCTCGTTACTTTCACCGTCGCCAAAAGTATCGCCCATCTCGAAGCAGCCGCCCGGCACCCGGACGAACTCCATCCCGGTCACCGGCTCCCGCCACACCGCGTCATCGGCATCAAGGGCAGCCGCCGGCGCGAAGGCGCTCAGCGCGACAAGCAAACCAAAACATACTGCATGTAAACGCCACCAGACCCGCTTCATTCGTGCCTCATCAATCCATTCGAAATATGTTGAGATCAGATGTCGCCCATCCCGACTTGATCCTCAGTCCACGCGCCCGCCTTCAACGAAGGCCTCCCCTACTGCGGTATGGATCAATGCGGCTTGATGCCAACATGAATGCAGGCGATTCCGAAACTCAGGTTGCGCCAGCGTACCGAGGCAAACCCCGCGGATTCGAGCATGGCAGCGAATCGACGCTGGTCCGGAAAATTGCGGATCGATTCGATCAGATACTGGTAGGCCGCAGGGTTGTCCGCAACCCAGGCTCCCAGACGCGGGATGACGTGAAAGGAGTAAGGATCATAGAAAACCTGCAACCATTTCATCGGCCGCGAAAACTCCAGGCAAGCGAAGGTTCCACCTGGAGCGAGCACGCGAGCAGCCTCGGCGAGGGCAAGCTCGAGCCGTGTCGTGTTGCGCAGACCGAAAGCAACGGTCAGGGCCTGAACGGACGCATCAGGCAACGGAAGACGCTCGGCTTCGCCCGCAATCCAGCTCACCGTCGTCGCATCTGCGCGCCCGCGGCCCTCGCGCATCATCGGAATCGACGGATCGACCACGACCACCTGGCGCCGCGGATTACGCGCCAGCAAGGCGGCCACGTCACCGGTGCCACCCGCGAGGTCAACAAACAGCCCGGAATCAGAAAGCCCCGCGACAAAGCGTCGCTTCCACAGGCGATGGATGCCGAAGCTCATCAGGTCGTTCATCAGGTCGTAGCGCGAAGCAATGCGATTAAAGATGTCGCGGATGCGTCGCTTGCGTTCGTCCGGCGACACCGGCTGCCTGCCAAAGGTGGCGTCGAGCGAGGTCTTGCCCTCGTGCTGAGTCGTCATGAATGTTCCGGGAAGTTGGGAGCAGACGCGGTGCGACTGGAAGCTGCAGTTCGAAAATGGAGCTGCATTGATTATTGAACTGATTTCATTCAAATTTCTTTGACTTGGAATTCAGTACCTTGCCTGCGTCAAGGCACGAGTTTAGACGCGCCGCCATCATATTTCCACACCGCCCGGATTAGGCGCGCGCACTTGATTCATATCAATCTTGCTCATCCATAAGCAGATGACAATTCAGGTATGCCGACGTTAAGCGGCAAAAGTGCGGATGGAGGTGTGGTTATGCCTTCCAGCATTCGTCGAGGCATCTAGTTCGCATTCGGTAATCTGTGCTATGCAGGCGGGCCCCCGGGCCAAGCAAGCGTGCCAGCGCACGACAGGCGAGCCGGGCAAGAGGGGGCGGCCGGAGCAGGCCGCACAAGTGAAGGCAGCTCGAAACTGTTGTTTCTACGGGAGTCTCCAAAATGAAAAAATTTGCAGTAAAAACCACGGCTCTGCTCATCGCGGCCGGCCTCGGCCTGGGAGCGGGCTCGGCGTTTGCAGCCGAATCGCTGCAGGACGTCATGAAGCGCCGCAACCTGAACCAGCAGGATTTGCTGGCAGCGGCCAAAACCTACACCCCCAGCGGTGGCCGTGACGAATTCCTCGCCTTCAGCTCGGGCGGCCAGTCGGGTCAGGTTATCGTTTACGGCATCCCGTCGATGCGCATCCTCAAGTACATCGGCGTGTTCACTCCCGAACCGTGGCAGGGCTATGGTTACGACGAAGAATCCAAGAAAGTGCTGGCGCAAGGCCGCATCGACGGCAAGGACATCACCTGGGGCGACACCCACCACCCGGCGATGTCGGAAACCAACGGTGAATACGACGGCCAGTTCCTGTTCATCAACGACAAGTCCAACCCGCGCCTGGCGGTGATCGATCTGCGCGACTTCGAAACCAAGCAGATCGTCGTCAACCCGATCATGAAGTCGGAGCACGGCGGCGCCTTCGCCACGCCCAACACCGAGTACATCATCGAGGCCTCGCAGTACGCCTCGCCGCTCGAGAACCAGAAGTTTTACCCGCTGGAAGAGTTCAACGACAAGTATCGCGGCGCGCTGACCTACTGGAAGTTTGATCGCGAGCACGGCAAGCTGAAGGCCGAAGACGCCTTCTCGCTCGAACTGCCGCCCTACTCGCAAGACCTTTCCGACGCTGGCAAACTCGACTCCGACGGCTGGTCGTTCACCAACAGTTTCTGTACCGAACGCTATGTGGGCGGCATCGAGAAAGGTCGCCCGCCGTATGAAGCCGGTTGCTCCGCCAAGGACACCGACTACATGCATGTGGTCAACTGGACGCGAGCTGCCGAGATCGCCAAGGACGACAGCAAGGTCAAGATCATCAACAACCACCGTGTGATCATGATGGAAACGGCGATCAAGGAAGGCATCCTCTTCCTGATCCCCGAGCCCAAGAGCCCGCACGGCGTCGACGTGACCCCCAACGGCAAGTTCATCGTGGTGGCCGGCAAGCTCGATACCCACGTGTCCGTGTATTCCTTCGCGAAGATCATGGATGCGATCAAGAACAAGCGCTTCGAGTCCACCGACCCGTACGGAATTCCGGTCATCGGCATGAAGGACGCGCTGCACACCCAGGTGGAGCTTGGCCTCGGCCCCTTGCACAACCAGTTCGACTCCAAGGAGTGCATCGCCTACACGTCGCTGTATGTGGACAGCATGGTTGCCAAGTGGAACTTCTGCGAAGGCAAGTTGCTTGACAAGCTGGCCATCCACTACAACATCGGCCACCTGATGACGATGGAAGGTGACACCACCAAGCCGAAGGGCAAGTATCTGGTGGCGCTCAACAAGCTCTCGATCGACCGCTTCAACCCGGTCGGCCCGCTGCACCCGCAGAACCACCAGCTCATCGACATCAGCAACGACAAGAT
>Ga0138256_10003135_pt1 | contig 17625 bp, 13 predicted proteins | sample KNB2016incub_MG_FD_105486 | JGI IMG/M metagenome (GOLD analysis project Ga0138256, IMG submission 105486) | Active sludge microbial communities from wastewater in Klosterneuburg, Austria - KNB2014incub_MG | ecosystem: Engineered > WWTP > Activated sludge > Unclassified | place: Austria... | reverse complement strand
CCGGGGCTCGACCTCGTCACCCATCAGCATCGTGAACACGCGGTCGGCTTCGATGGCGTCATCGATTTGCACCCGGAGCAGGCGACGCACGGCCGGGTCCATCGTGGTTTCCCACAGCTGCTCTGGGTTCATCTCGCCCAGGCCCTTGTAGCGCTGGCGACCGACGGCGTTTTCGGCCTGCGCCATCAACCAGGCCATGGCGGCGCGGAAATCGACCACCTTCTGCTCTTTCATGCGCTCGCCCTCGCCGCGGCGCACCACGGCGTCGGCACCAAGCAGGTCCTTGAACGACAGCCCCGCCTCCTTCAGCGCCGCGTAGTCGGCGCCATGCAGAAAGTCCTGCGTGATCACGCTGGCCTTGATGTTGCCGTGGTGGCGGCGGCTGATGCGCAGCAGGTGCTTGTCGCTGCGCGCGTCGAACTGCGCTTCGACGGTGGCATCGACCAGCGCTTGTTGCAGTTGCAGCGCACTGGCTTCGGCAGCGGCGGCATTGTCCAGATCCAGCGTCAGGCCGTTGGCCATGGCACGCAGTGCGTCCAGGTCCATCCAGTTGCTCAAGCGGTCGATCACGCTGGTGGCCAGCACGTAGGTGCGAGCCAGTGCTTCCAGTGCGCTGCCTTCGATCGGCGCGCGGCCGCCTTCGACGCTGCCATCGGGCAGCACCACGGCGCTGTCCAGAGCCACCTTCAGCAGGTAGACGTCGAGCTCGGCCCCGTCCTTCAGGTACTGCTCGTGCTTGCCCAGCTTGACCTTGTACAGCGGCGGCTGCGCGATGTAGATGTGGCCGCGCTCGACCAGCTGCGCCATCTGGCGGTAGAAGAAGGTCAGCAGCAGGGTGCGGATGTGCGCGCCGTCGACGTCGGCGTCGGTCATGATGATGATGCGGTGGTAGCGCAGCTTGTCGATGTTGAATTCATCGGGGCCGATGCTGGTGCCCAGGGCGGTGATCAGCGTGACGATGCTGTCGCTGGAAAGCAGCTTCTCGTAGCGCGCCTTCTCGACGTTGAGGATCTTGCCGCGCAGCGGCAGGATCGCCTGGAACTTGCGGTCGCGCCCCTGCTTGGCGCTGCCGCCGGCGCTGTCGCCCTCGACGATGTAGATCTCGCACAGCGCCGGGTCCTTCTCCTGGCAGTCCGCCAGCTTGCCGGGCAGGCCCATGCCGTCCAGCACGCCCTTGCGGCGCGTCATCTCGCGCGCCTTGCGTGCGGCCTCGCGCGCACGCGCACTGTCGATGATCTTGCTGCAGACGATCTTGGCGTCGTTCGGGTTCTCCTGCAGCCAGTCGCTCAGCAGCTTGCCGACGATCTCTTCGACCGGACCGCGCACCTCGGAGCTGACCAGCTTGTCCTTGGTCTGGCTGCTGAACTTGGGCTCGGGCACCTTCACGCTGACCACGCAGGCCAGGCCTTCGCGCATGTCGTCGCCGCTGACCTCGACCTTGGCCTTCTTGGCCAGTTCGTTGTCCTCGATGTACTTGTTGATCACGCGCGTCATCGCCGCGCGCAAGCCGGTCAGGTGGGTGCCGCCATCACGTTGCGGGATGTTGTTGGTGAAGCACAGCACGCTCTCGTTGTAGCCGTCGTTCCATTGCATGGCCACTTCGACGCCGATGTCGGTGTTCTGCTCGCTCATCTTGCTGCCCACGGCATGGAAGATGTTGGGGTGCAGCACCTTCTTGCCCTGGTTGATGAAGGACACGAAACCGCGCACGCCGCCGGCAAAGGCGAAGTTGTCCTCCTTGCCGTTGCGCTCGTCGACCAGGCGGATCTTGACGCCATTGTTCAAGAAGCTCAGCTCGCGCAACCGCTTGGCCAGCACGTCGTAGTGAAAGTCGATATGGCTGAAGATGGCGTCGTCGGGCAGGAAGTGCACCTCGGTGCCGCGCTTCTCGGTGTCGCCGGTGATCTTCATCGGGCTGGTCTCGACCCCGTCACGCACCTCGATCACACGGTCCTGCGTGAAGCCGCGCTGAAACTCGAGCAGGTGCACCTTGCCTTCGCGGCGCACCGTCAGGCGCAACCACTTGCTCAGCGCGTTGACGCAGCTCACGCCCACGCCGTGCAGGCCGCCGCTGACCTTGTAGCTGTTCTGGTTGAACTTGCCGCCGGCGTGCAGTTCGGTCAGCGCGATCTCGGCGGCACTGCGCCGAGGCTCGTGCTTGTCGTCCATCTTCACGCCGGTGGGAATGCCGCGGCCGTTGTCGATGACGCTGATGCTGTTGTCGGAATGGATGGTGACGACGATGTCGTCGCAATGCCCGGCCAGCGCCTCGTCGATCGAGTTGTCGACCACCTCGAACACCAGATGGTGCAGCCCGGTGCCGTCTGAGGTGTCGCCGATGTACATGCCCGGACGCTTGCGCACGGCCTCCAGGCCTTCCAGGATCTGGATGCTGCCTTCGCCGTAGGCGGTGGACGCTTCGCTGCCGGTGGACGCCGCCTGGCCTTCGGCTGAAGGGATCTCGCCACGCACCACGCCGTGGTCGTCGTCTTGGGGCTTCTTGGGGTCACTCATCGGGCACTCTTTCGATCACGGAACCCGGTTTCCCGGGCCCTCTACAAACGCTGAAGCGGGCCCAAGGCCCGCTTGCTGATGACGGTGGCAGGGCCGGGTCAGATGCGCATCGGCATCACCACGTACTTGAATCCAGGCCGGTCGGGCACGGTCAGCAACGCGCTCGCGCTGCTGTCCTGCAGTTCGATCTTCACCATCTCGTGGCTGACGTTGGCCAGCACGTCGATCAGGTAGGTGACGTTGAAACCGATGTCGATCGCGTCGCCCTCGTAGTCGACCTCAAGCTCTTCCTTGGCTTCTTCCTGCTCGGCATTGCTGGATGCGATGCGCAGCACACCGGGTTCGAGGTTGACACGCACGCCCTTGAACTTCTCGCTGGTCAGGATGGCCGCACGCTGCAGGCAGGCCAGCAGCGGTGCGCGCCCCAGGGTCAGGCTGTTGCGGTGGTTCTTGGGGATCACACGGTTGTAGTCGGGGAACTTGCCTTCGACCAGCTTGGTGACGAACTCCATGCCCGAGAAGCTGAAGCGCGCCTGATTGCCGGCAAAGCGCATCTCGATCGGCGTTTCTTCATCCTTCAGCAAGCGCTGCAGTTCGAGCACGGTCTTGCGCGGCAAGATGACTTCCTGCTTGCTGGGCATGTCGGATTCCAGCGTGGCCTGTGCCAGCCCCAGACGGTGGCCGTCGGTGGCCACCAGGGTCAGCGTACGGCCTTCGGCGATGAACAGGATGCCGTTGAGGTAGTAGCGGATGTCGTGCACCGCCATCGCGAAGTGAACCTGGTTGATCAGGTCCTTCAGGGTCTTCTGCGGCACGCTGAACGTGGGGCCGAAGTCGACCGCCTCGTTGACCAGCGGGAAGTCATCGGCCGGCAGCGTCTGCAGCGTGAAGCGGCTCTTGCCGGCCTGCAGCGTGAGCTTGTTCTGCGCCGCCGACAGCGTGACCATCTGCTCGGCCGGCAGTGCACGCAGGATGTCGATCAGCTTGCGCGCCCCCACCGTGGTGGCGAAGCTGCCGTCGTCGCCCCCGAGTTCGGCGCTGGTGCGCACCTGGATCTCGAGGTCGCTGGTCGTCATCTCGATCTGCGGACCGTTCTTGCGCAACAACACGTTGGCCAGTACCGGCAAAGTGTGCCGTCGCTCGACGATGCCGGCCACCGACTGCAGCGTGTTCAGCAAGCTGTCCTGCGGCGCTTTCAGAACAATCATGTCTTCCTCTTTTTAAGAACTGGTAGTCGTAGTAGGCGGCCACCGTGTCTGGGGACAAGTCTATTTTCGCCTTTTCCGTCAGTCATTTACCTCACCTCGAACCCTGTGTGCCGATGGGTTGCGCCGCTGCATCGGTTTTGGGGGCAAGTCGGCTGCCGGCGTCTTGCCTGTGGACAGCTTCAGACTTGTGCGGGATCTGTGCACAGGGTTGTCTGCGGCTGCCTATCGGTCTTGCAGCCTATTGGCGGCACGGCCGACAGACGTCGGGACTCACCCTTTCAGCGTTTGCTCGAGCACGTGCAGTTGCTGATTGAGTTCGGTGTTGCGCGTGCGCTCGTCGCCGATCTTGCGCACCGCATGCAGCACCGTGGTGTGGTCGCGCCCGCCGAACAGCTCGCCGATCTCGGGCAGGCTCTTCTTGGTCATGTCCTTGGCCAGGTACATCGCGATCTGGCGCGGCCTGGCAATGCTGGCCGGACGCTTCTTGCTGTACATGTCGGCCACCTTGATCTTGTAGAAGTCGGCCACGGTCTTCTGGATGTTCTCGACCGAGATCTGCCGGTTCTGGATCGACAGCAGGTCGCGCAGCGCTTCGCGTGCCAGGGCGATGTGGATGTCCTTGTGGGTGAATCGGCTGTAGGCCAGCACCTTGCGCAGCGCCCCTTCGAGCTCACGCACGTTGGCACGCACGTTCTTGGCGATGAAGAAGGCCACGTCCTCGGGCATCTCGGCGCCCTCGGCGCGCGCCTTGGCAATCAGGATGGCCACGCGCATTTCCAGCTCGGGCGGCTCGATGGCCACGGTCAGCCCGGCGTCGAAGCGGCTGGTCAGTCGTTCGTCGATGTCGACCAGGCCCTTGGGGTAGGTGTCGCTGGTCATGATGATGTGCGCGCGCTTAGCCAGTAGCGCCTCGAAGGCGTTGAAGAACTCTTCCTGCGTGCGGTCCTTGCCGGCGAAGAACTGCACGTCGTCGATCAGCAGCAGGTCCAGGCCGTGGTATTTGGCCTTCAGCTCGTCGAAGGTCTTGCGCTGGTAGTTGCGCACCACGTCGCTGATGAACTGCTCGGCGTGCAGGTACAGCACGCGCGCGTCGGGTCGGTCCTTGAGCAGCGCATTGCCGACTGCATGCACCAGGTGCGTCTTGCCCAGGCCCACCCCACCGTAGATGAACAAGGGGTTGTAGGTCAAGCCTGGCGCGCCGGCCACATGCAAGGCGGCGGTGCGCGCCATCTGGTTCGCACGACCGGCCACCAGGGTGTCGAAGGTGAGGGCTGAATTGAGCTTGTGGCGGGTCGCCGCGGGCGCCGGCGCGGGACGGGCCTCGCGAGAATCTGTACGCGCATCGGCCCTGGCATCGCCGGCGCTGCCGGCCGCCAGCGGCCCCGTCGCGGTCAAGGGCGCCAGCGCGGCGCTGAAATCGACCGCACCCGGCGCAGCCGCAGGGCCGCGGGCACCGGTGGTCAGCGCGCTCAAGGTGCGTTGGGCCAGCTCGTGGGCGTTCGGCTCGCGCATCGCCAGTGCCAGGTCCAGGCGGACCGGGCAGCCGGCCAGCTCGCTCAAGGTCGACTCGATGCGGCCGGCGTACTGCGAGCGGATCCAGTCGAGCTTGAAGCGGTTGGGGGCGCGCAGGCACATCACCATGCCGTCCGGCCCCTGGCTGACCAGTTGCGCTGGCGGCAGGGGGCGGATCCAGGTGTTGAACTGCTGTTCGGGCAATTGGGCGGCCAAACGCTCGCAGCCGGCCTGCCAAAGATCTTCGGTCATGTGGACATCTGGTTTTATCAAGCCGCCGAACAGCGCTCCTCGATGTCGGCGGACCGCAGTTATCCACAGTTTAGTGCCTGCGGTCAACCCCGCCGGTTGCCGCGGTTTGTGGTGCAAGTGTTTGACCGTGAAGGGCATTTTTGCTGTAATCCCGGGTTCTGTCGGTTTCGATCGGATGCGTGACAACGCATGCGAGCGCTCACGCGGCATTGCAGATGGGCCTTTGGGCCTTTGGGCCGCTGGGCCTGTCCGGACATCTTGGACAGCCTGGACATCTGCAAGGCGGCGGGTGAACCCGGCGCAGGTCACTCCAGCCATCTCACCAACAGCGGGCAGCAGCGGCCCGCAGGGGCCAGGCCGGACAGCGACCGCCAGCCTGCGCATCCGTACCGACGCTGCATGGCGCCCGAGAGGGCGCTGCGAAGAACCCGACCCGAAGCATTTTCGGCGCCGCCCCCTGGTGGCACGACCCGTTTGACCCTGCCCTCTACCGGAGCCCATCATGGCCATGAAGCGCACTTACCAGCCGTCCAAGATCCGCCGCGCCCGCACCCACGGGTTCCTGGTGCGCATGAAGACCCGAGGCGGTCGCGCCGTGATCAACGCGCGTCGCGCCAAGGGTCGCAAGCGCCTGGCAGTCTGAGTTTCACTCACCCGGCCCGATGATCGGCCGCCTGGTGCAAACGGCCGATTTCCAGCGCCTGCTGGCGTCGCCCTTGCGGACGCGAAGCGCTCACTTCGCGGTTCACCACCTTGCGGCAAGGCCCACACGGCCTGGTCGACCAACCGTCCACGCGCCGTCCACCGAGTTATCCACAGATGACGACCACGTCGGGACCGCGCTTGTGGACAACAGCTCACCCGACGGGTATTGGCTGGGCAGTGTGATTCCGAAGCGTCATGCGCGCCGCGCGGTCACGCGCAACCTGCTGCGACGGCAGATCCGTGCGGTGATGGCTGGACAGCTGGCCCGCCTGCCGCCGGGGCTGTGGCTGGTGCGCCTGCGCACGCCCTTTGACCGCACGCAGTTCGTGTCGGCTGCTTCCGATGCCCTGTGCGAGGCCGCCCGCGACGAATTGCAGCAGTTGTTCAGCCGCGCTGCCCAAGCTGGTGATCCTCGCGAACCGCACCTGGCGCGCGGCGCGGTGTGACGTGATGCAGACCCTGGCCCAGACCCCACGCCGGCTGCTGCTGCTGCTGGTGCAAGCCTATCGCCTGCTGTTCAGTGCCTGGATCGGCAACGTCTGCCGCCATTACCCCAGTTGTTCGCAGTACGCACTGGATGCGCTGAACCGTCATGGTGCCCTGGGCGGCACCAGCCTGGCGGCCTGGCGTGTGTTGCGTTGCAACCCCTGGTCCCTGGGCGGCTGCGACCCGGTGCCCGATCGGCATCCCTTGCAAGGCCTGTTCACTCGGCTGCCGTTGACGGCCGGTGATGATCTTCCTGAATCAAAGAAGCTTCCATGACCGATATGCGTCGCACCCTGCTGTGGGTGGTCTTCACGATGTCGCTCGTCCTGCTCTGGGACGCGTGGAACAAGCACAACGGACAGCCCGGCCTGTTCGGCGGCGGTCGGCCGCAGGCGGCGGCATCGGCGCCGGGTGCGGCGCCCAATGGCGTGCCGACGCCCACCAGTGCGGCAGCACCAGCCGCCGCGGGCACGACGTCTGTGCCGGCTGGCGCGGCGGTTGCGGGAGCGGTTGCGGCCGCCGGCGAGCGCATCGACATCACGACCGACCGCTTCAAGGCCAGCTTCGACAGCGTGGGCGGCAAGCTGGTGCGGCTGGAACTGCTGGGTTACCGGGACAACGTCGACCGCCAGCGCAACGTGATGCTGTTCGACCAGTCGGCCACGCGCATCTACCGTGCGCAGACCGGCCTGATCACCGACCAGGCCGGCGTGCAGTTGCCGACCCACCATACGCCGATGACGGCGCTGCCGGGCGTGCGTGACCTGGCCGCCGGCAGCAACGATCTGAGCCTGAGTTTCGAGGGTCAGACCGACAGCGGCGTGAAGCTGGTCAAGACCTTCAGCTTCAAGCGTGGCAGCTACAGCATTGGCGTCAAGCATGAGGTGATCAATGCCTCGGCCGTTTCGATCAAGCCGCAGCTGTACCTGCAGCTGTTGCGCGACGGCAAGTCGCCCGAGGGTGAGTCGTCGTACTACTTCACCTTCACCGGCCCTGCGCTGTACACCGAGACCCAGAAATTCCAGAAGCTGGACTTTTCTGACATCGACAAGGGCAAGGCCGAGTACGAAAAGGCAGCCGACAACGGCTGGGTGGCGATGGTGCAACACTATTTCACCTCGGCCTGGCTGGTGCCCGAGAAGCAGCAGCGTGAGTTCCGCGCCGAGAAAGTGGGCAACAACTACGCGATCGCGATGGTGCTGCCACTGGGCGAAGTGGCCGCTGGCGCCATCAAGGTGCAGGATGCGGTGCTGTATGCCGGCCCGCAGCTGGAAAACAAGCTGGCCGCGCTGGCCCCCGGGCTCGAGCTGGTCAAGGATTACGGCAAGGTGCACGTGATTGCCGCGCCGCTGTTCTGGCTGCTCGACAAACTGCATTCAATCATCGGCAATTGGGGCTGGGCCATCGTGGCCCTGGTGGTGCTGCTCAAGATTGCCTTCTACTGGCTGAATGCCAGCGCCTACAAGTCGATGGCCAAGATGAAGGCCATCAACCCCAAGGTGACGGAGATGCGCGAGCGCTTCAAGGACGAACCGCAGAAGATGCAGCAGGAAATGATGCGCATCTACCGCGAAGAAAAGGTCAACCCGCTGGGCAGCTGCCTGCCGATCGTGGTGCAGATGCCGTTCTTCATCGCGCTGTACTGGGTGCTGCTGTCGAGCGTGGAGATGCGCAATGCACCCTGGATCGGCTGGATCACCGACCTCGCCGACAAGGACCCCTGGTTCATCCTGCCGGTGCTGATGACGCTGTCGTCGCTGTTCCAGGTCTGGCTGAACCCGACGCCTCCCGACCCCATGCAGGCCAAGATGATGTGGATCATGCCGCTGGCCTTCTCGTTCATGTTCTTCTTTTTCCCGGCCGGTCTGGTGCTGTACTGGTTGACGAACAACGTGCTGTCGATTGCGCAGCAGTGGTTCATCAACAAGCGTCTGGGTGTGGCGTGACATGACTCACGCCCGCGTGAACACCATCCCTTGAACCGGGGTTGAGTCGCACACGCTTTGTGCCGACGATGAGGCCATGCGGGCGACCCGGCTTCAATCGGCCGGCTCAGGAGTCATCAGCGAAGGTGCCAGCAAACGCACCGCTCGCCTTGCTCCACCCGCGCCATCCACAGTTGCTGCGGCGCGCCACAATCACAACCCGATGTGCGCCGCCACCGGGGCGATGTTCGCCCGCCTTCTCGACCCCATCGTGGCCATCGCCACCGCCCCCGGGCGTGGGGCCGTGGGCATCGTGCGAGTGTCCGGGCCCGGGCTGGCGCCGCTGATCGACGCCCTCTGCGGGCGTGAACTGCCGCCGCGCTTGGCCTGCTACCTGCCCTTTCGCGATGCCGATGGCGCGGTGATCGACCAGGGCTTGGCGATCCATTTCCCGGCGCCGCATTCCTACACTGGCGAAGACGTGCTCGAGCTGCAGGCGCATGGCGGGCCGGTCGTGCTGCAGCTGCTGCTGGCGCGCTGCCTGCAGGCCCTGCCCGGCGCGCGCGTGGCCGACCCCGGTGAGTTCACGCAGCGAGCTTACCTGAACGACAAGCTCGACCTGGCCCAGGCCGAGGCCGTGGCCGACCTGATCGACGCCAGCACCGAGGCGGCGGCGCGGTCGGCCGGGCGCTCGCTGGCTGGCGCCTTCTCGGCAGAGGTGCACGCGCTGGTCGGGCGCATCGTGCAGCTGCGTTTGCTGGTCGAGGCCACGCTCGACTTTCCGGAAGAGGAGATCGACTTCCTGGACAAGGCCAATGCCCGCGGCCAGCTCGACGCCATCGAGGCCGCACTGCAGGCCACGCTGGCGCGTGCGCGCCAGGGCGCGCTGCTGCGCGAAGGCCTGCGGGTGGTGCTGGCCGGCCAGCCCAACGTGGGCAAGAGCTCGCTGCTCAATGCGCTGGCCGGCGCCGAACTGGCCATCGTGACGCCGATTCCCGGCACCACGCGCGACCGTATCAGCGAAACCATCCAGATCGAAGGCGTGCCGCTGCACGTGATCGACACCGCCGGCCTGCGCGGCGAGCACGAGGCCGGTGACGAGGTCGAGCGCATCGGCATCGCCCGCAGCTGGCAGGCCATCGCCACGGCCGACGCGGTGATCTTTCTGCACGACCTGACGCGCCGCGGCGACGCAGCCTACGAAGCCGCCGAGGCCACGATCGCGCAGCGCCTGCCAGAAGGCGTGCCCGTGCTGCAGGTCTACAACAAGATCGACCTCGGTGCGGCCGACCAGACATGGCCCGTCGGTGGCATCGCCCTGTCGGCGCGCACCGGCGCCGGACTGGATGCGCTGCGCCATGCGCTGCTGACCCAGGCCGGCTGGCAGGCCACGAGTGACGGCCTGTTCATCGCGCGCGCGCGCCACGTCGATGCCTTGCAGCGCACCCGCGGCCATCTGCAGACGGCGCAGGCCCACGCGCACTTGGGCGACGCCGCGCTCGACCTGCTGGCCGAAGAGCTGCGCCGCGCGCATGACGCATTGGGTGAGATCACAGGGGCGATGACGGCCGATGAGCTGCTGGGCGAGATCTTCGGGCGCTTCTGCATGGGCAAATGACCCCGTCGACTGCCGGCGACCCAACGCCGGCTTCATCCGCGCAACAGTTTTTCCTCGGCCAGGGCCAGCGGCTCGGGCAGCCCGGAAAGCACCAGGGTGTCTCCGGCATGCAGCCGGTGCTGGTCGTCGGGCGGCTTGACGGCACCCGAGGCCAGGCGTACCGAGACCACCGTGACGCCGATCGCGTGCAGTGCCAGGTCGGCCACCGCACGGCCCACACTTTCGGCCGCCGACGGCAGCGTCACGCTGGCCAGGCGTTCCTGCGACAGCTCGGCCACGGTGTCGTCGTCGGCGCCGTGGAAATAGCCGCGCAAAAGCCCGTAGCGTGCGTCGCGTGCTTCCTGCGTCTGCCGGATCACCTTGCGCATCGGCACGCCGACCAGGGCCAGCGCGTGGTTGGCCAGCATCAGTGAACCCTCGAGGGCCTCGGGCACCACCTCGGTGGCGCCGGCGGCGCGCAGGGTTTCGAGATCGCTGTCGTCGATGGTGCGCACGATCACCGGCACCGCGGGTGCATGCTCGCGCACCAGGCGCAGGATCTTCAGTGCCGACGGTGTGTTGGGGTAGCTGATCACCACCGCGTTGGCGCGCGCCAGGCCGGCCGCCATCAGGCTTTGCGCGCGCGCGGCATCGCCGAACACCACGCTCTGGCCGGCCGCTGCGGCCTGGCGCACGCGGTCGGGATCGAGGTCGAGCGCCATGTAGGGGATCGATTGCTTGTCAAGCATGCGCGCCAGGTTCTGGCCGCTGCGCCCGTAGCCGCAGATGATGACGTGCTTCTCGGTGCGGATCGACCGTTTGGCGATCGTCGTCAGCTGCACCGACTGCAGCAGCCAGTCGCTGCTGGACAGGCGCATCACGATGCGGTCGCTGTACATCACGATGAAGGGCGTGGCCAGCATCGACAGCACCATGCAGGCCAGCACCGGGCTCATCCACTGCGGCGCCACCAGGCCGTGCTCGGCGCCCAGCGTCAACAGCACGAAGCCGAACTCGCCAGCCTGCGCCAGGTACAGGCCGGTGCGCAGTGCCGTGCCGGGTGTGGCGCGGAACAGGCGCGCCAGGGCCGCCACCAGCACGAACTTGGCCAGCACCGGCACGCAGGTCAGCAGCAGCACCAGCAGCCACTGGTCGAGCACCGGTCGCCAGTCGAGCTTCATGCCGATGGTGATGAAGAACAGGCCCAGCAGCACGTCGTGGAAGGGCCGGATGTCGGTCTCGACCTGGTGCTTGTATTCGGTCTCTGCCACCAGCATGCCGGCGACGAAGGCACCCAGCGCCATGGACAGGCCTGCGTTCTCGGTCATCCAGGCCAGGCCCAGCGTGACCAGCAGCAGGTTCAGCATGAACAGCTCGGCGCTCTTGCGCCGCGCCACCAGGGTCAGCCACCAGCGCATCACCCGCTGCCCCCCCACCAGAAGCAGGGTCAGCAGCACCGCAGCCTTCACCAGGGCCAGCCCCATTGCATACGCCAGGTCGCCGCCGGCCTGGCCCAGCGACGGGATCAGCACCAACAGCGGCACCACCGCCAGATCCTGGAACAGCAATACGCCGAGCACGCGTCGGCCATGCTCGCTGTCGAGCTCGAGCCGCTCGGCCATCAGCTTGACGACGATGGCGGTCGACGACATCGCCATCGCGCTGCCCAGCACAATGGCGCCTTGCCACGACATCTGCCATTGACCGGCAAACACCCAGTGGTAGGTCAGCACCAGCAGGGCGTGTCCGAGCAAGGTGCCGGCCACGGTGACCAGCACCTGCGACAGACCGAGCCCGAACACCAGGGTGCGCATGCTGCGCAGCTTGGGCAGGTTGAATTCGAGGCCGATGACGAACATCAGGAACACCACGCCGAACTCGGCCAGGTACTTGACGCTGGCGTTGTCCTTGGCCAGCGCCAGCGCGTTCGGCCCGATCAGCACGCCCACCACCAGGTAGCCGAGCGTGGGCGGCAGCTTCAGCGAACGAAACACCACCACGCCGAGCACGGCGGCGATCAGGTACAGCAGAACGACTTCGAGCGTGGTGGCCATGGGCCGGGGTGACTCCTAGAATGCTCGATGCTAATTGCTGACCTTCATTCGGCATGACCACGGCGTGAACCCTGCCAACGACTTCGACCCCGAGCGTGCCTTGCGTCTGGCGGTGCGCACCATCGAGATCGAGATGCAGGCACTGCAGGCGCTGGCCGCGCGCCAGGGACACGCCTTTGCCGATGTGGTGCGCGCGATGCTGCAGTGCCAGGGCCGCGTGGTGGTGATGGGCATGGGCAAGAGCGGGCATGTGGGGCGCAAGATCGCCGCCACGCTGGCGTCCACCGGCACGCCGGCCTTCTTCGTGCACCCGGCCGAAGCCAGCCATGGCGACCTCGGCATGCTGACCGGCGGCGACGTCGTGCTGGCGATCAGCAACAGCGGTGAAAGCGACGAACTGGCGGCCATCGTGCCGGCGATCCGTCGCCTGGGCGTGCGGCTGGTCGCGATGACCGGCAAGGCCGAATCGACGCTGGCGCGACACGCCGACTGGGTGATCTCGAGCGCGGTCGACCAGGAGGCCTGCCCCTTGAACCTGGCGCCCACCGCCAGCACCACGGCGCAGATGGCGCTGGGCGACGCGCTGGCTGTGGCGCTGCTCGACGCACGGGGTTTTCGCGAAGAGGACTTCGCACGGTCACACCCGGGCGGCAGCCTGGGCCGACGCTTGCTGATGCATGTGCGCGACCTGATGCGCAGCGGCGATGCCGTGCCGCAGGTGCCGCCCGAATCCAGCTTCGATGCCTTGCTGCGCGAAATGACAGGCAAGGGCCTGGGCTTTTCGGCCGTGGTCGATGGCGACGGTCGGCCTGCGGGCATCTTCACCGACGGCGACCTGCGCCGTCTGATCGAGCGCGGTGCCGAGTTGCGCAGCCTGCACGCCCGGGACGTCATGCACGCGCAGCCGCGCACCGTGCGCGACGACGACTTGGCCGTGGCCGCGGCCGAGGTGATGGAGCGTCACCGCGTGACCAGCGTACTGGTCGTCGACGCCCAGGGCCGCCTGGTGGGCGCACTCAATTCCAACGACCTGATGCGCGCCAAGGTGATATGAGCCCGGCGCAGCACTTTGCCCCCGAGCTGCTGCTGCGTGCGCAAGGCGGCGCATTCGGCATGAAGCTGGCGTTCTTCGATGTCGACGGCGTGCTGACCGATGGCCGCATCTACATCGGCGAGCAGGGCGAGACCGTCAAGGCCTTCTCGACGCTGGACGGCCACGGCCTGAAGCTGCTGGCGCGCGCCGGTATCGAGCCGGTGATCATCACCGGGCGTGATTCGGCCGCGGTGCGGCGCCGGGTGGTTGACCTGGGCATCAGCCGGGCGCTGTATGGTGTGTCAGACAAAAGGGCCGCCGCCGAGCAGGTGCTGGCTCAGATGGGCCTGCACTGGCACCAGTCCGCCGCCATCGGTGACGACTGGCCCGACCTGCCCTTGCTGGTCAGCGCCGGCCTGGCCTGCGCGCCGGCCAACGCCCATGTCGAAGTCAAGGCGCTGGCCCACCATGTCACGGCCAGCTGCGGGGGCCATGGCGCGGCACGCGAGTTCTGTGACCTGCTGCTGATGGCGGCCGGTCGCTATGGCGACTTGTTGCGTGGCCACCTGGCCACGCTCGACGCGCGCTGACGGCGTTGACGGTGCACAGGCGACACGATCCCGATGCCGGTTGAACTGCACCTGCCCGACCTGCCCGAGGTGCCGATCTCATTGGGGCCGGCCCCCGGTGCGCCGCAGCGGCGCCGCAAACCCTGGCACCTGTGGCTGAGCGATCTGCTGTCGACCTACCTGCCGCTGCTGCTGATGGCGGCGCTGGCGCTGGGCACCTGGTGGCTGGTCAAGCACACGCCCACGGCCCCGGCGGTGCCGACATCCGACACGGTTCGGCGCGACCCGGATTACACGATGTCGGCCTTTGCGATCGAGCGTTTCGACCGTGTGGGACGGCTGCGCGTGCGGGTCGACGGCGCGCACCTGCGGCACTATCCCGACACCGACCGTTACGAGGTCGACGACGCACGCATCCGTGCGCTGTCGCCCGAGGGCCAGGTCACCGTGGCGGTTGCCCGCCGCGCCCTCGCCAACGGCGACATCAGCGAGGTGCAGCTGCTGGGCGGCGCGCGCGTCAACAGCACCGGACCGCAGGGCCAGGCGCTGGAGATACGAAGCGAGTTCCTGCACGCCTTCCTGGTCACCGAGCGCGTGCGCACCGATCAGCCGGTTGAGGTAAACGACGGCAGCAACACGCTGCACGCGGGTGGGTTGGACTACGACCACGGCAAACGGCTGCTCGAGCTCAAGGGCCGCATCAAAGCGCGGCTGGCGGCGCCCTCGCCTGCAGGCCCGGCACGCGCCGCTCCGTGAACGCGCCGCTGGTCTACATCACCGGCGCGTCAGGCGGCATCGGCCAGGCGCTGGCGTCGCGTTTTGCCGGTGCCGGCTGGCGCCTGGCGCTGGTGGCACGGCGTGCTGAGGGGCTGCGCGGCTGGGCGGCCGGCCAGGGTCTGGATGAGTCCCGCTGCGCCGTCTACGGGGCCGACGTGCGACAGATCGACAGCATCGTCGCGGCGGGTCAGGACTGCATCGTCCGCCAGGGCCTGCCCGATGTGGTGATCGCCAATGCCGGCATCAGCGTGGGCATGGACTGCGCGCAGCGCGCCGATCTGGACGTGATGCGCGAGGTGCTGGAAACCAACCTGCTGGGGCTGGCGGCCACCTTCCACCCTTTTGTGACGCCGATGCGGCAACGGCGCAGCGGCAAGTTGGTCGGGGTGTCCAGCTTGGCGGCGATTCGCGGCCTGCCCGGGCATGGCGCCTACAGCGCCAGCAAGGCCGGTGTGGTGAACTTCTGCGAAAGCCTGCGCGGTGAGTGCCGTGCTGACGGCGTGGGTGTGGTGACGCTGCTGCCGGGCTATATCGCAACGCCGCTGACGGAACGCAACTCCTACTCGATGCCGTTTCTGATGACGGCCGATGCCTTTGCAGAACGGGCCTTTCGGGCCATCGAATCGGGCACCAGCTACCGCGTCATTCCCTGGCAGATGGCAATCATGGCCAAGCTGCTGCGGCTGCTGCCGAACCCCTGGCTGGACCGCGCACTGGCCGGGCGCAGCCGCAAACCGCGACGCCCGGGCTGAGTCGGCCCGCGAGCGCGGCCACCAACGCAAAAGGCCCGCGGGAGCGGGCCTCGAAGTTGCCTTGGTGCGAGGTTCTGGCGTCAGTAGCCGCCGCGGCCACCGCCGCCGCCACCACCGTAGCCGCCACTGCCGCCGCCACCACCGCTGCGGCCACCGCCGCCACCGCCGTAGGGGCTGCGACCGCCGCCACCGCCACCACTACCGTAGGGGCTGCGGCCACCGCCACCGCCGCCGCCACCGTAGCCGCCACCACCACCACCGCTGCTGCCACCACCACCGTAGCCACCGCGGCCACCACCACCGCCGCCGCCGAAGCCGCCACCACCGCCACCACCCGGACGATCTTCGCGCGGGCGCGCTTCGTTGACGACGATGGCGCGACCTTCCAGGGCCTGGCCGTTCATGCCGTTGATGGCGGCCTGCGCTTCAGCGTCAGAGCCCATCTCGACAAAGCCGAAGCCTTTGGAGCGGCCGGTTTCGCGGTCCATCATGACCTTGGCCGAGGCCACGTGGCCGAATTGCGAGAAGGCCTGCAGCAGCGAGTCATCGCGTACTGAATAGGCCAGATTGCCGACGTACAGTTTGTTACCCACGGGGGAAGCCCTCAACAAATTAGCGAAAGAACCATGTGGAGCTTCTACCCTGCGTGACCTTTATAAGGCGAAAGGCGCGGCATCCGGACACAGACTCCGTATTATGAACCGCGCGAATGTGGGCCCGTAAAGCGCTGAATGAGCAATTGTTGTTTTGTCGCGGCTCGGGATAACCCGTTGGCCACGCATCGACCTGCACATGCGGGCCGACATCGCTGGCGTGGCGTGTGGTTCCTGGCCCATCATCGGCAGCGGGGCAACCATTAGGCTGCAAGACCGGCGATCAGGAGGCGCCGATGAGCGTGGACGACGCATCCTGGGACTACATCATCGTCGGGGCCGGCACGGCCGGTTGCCTGCTGGCCAATCGGCTCAGCGCGGACCGCAGCAAACGGGTGCTGCTGGTCGAGGCGGGGGGCGACGACAACTACCACTGGATCCATATTCCGGTGGGGTATCTCTATTGCATCGGCAATCCGCGCACCGACTGGCTGTATGCCACCGAACCCGACCCGGGCCTGAACGGCCGGCAGCTGCGCTACCCGCGCGGCAAGGTGCTGGGCGGATGTTCGAGCATCAACGGCATGATCTACATGCGTGGCCAGTCGCGTGACTACGACCACTGGGCCGAGGTGGTCGGCGATGCGCGCTGGCGCTGGGATTTCTGCGTGCCCTACTTCAAGCGCCACGAGGACCATTGGCGCGGGCCCGATCTGATGCATGGTGCGACGGGCTTCGACCCCGAGGGCCGGCGTGAAGGCGGCGAGTGGCGTGTGGAGCGCCAGCGCCTGAGCTGGGACGTGCTCGACGCCTTTGCGGCGGCGGCACAGCAGGCCGGCATCCCGGCCACCGAGGACTTCAACACCGGCAGCAATGAGGGCGTGGGCTACTTCGAGGTCAACCAGCGCCGCGGTGTGCGCTGGAACGCGACCAAGGGCTTCCTTCGACCGGCGATGAAGCGGCCCAACCTCGAGGTGCGCACCGGGTTGACCACCACGCGGCTGCTGCTCGGCGACGGCGTCAGCGCGCCGCTGCACGCGCACGGCATCGAGGTGGTGCCCACGGCCGGTGGTGCCGCCAGCTCGCTGCATTGCCGGCGCGAGTTGATCTTGTGCGCCGGGTCGATCGGCTCGCCGCAGCTGTTGCAACTCTCGGGCATCGGCCCGCATCAGGTGCTGCAGAACGCGGGTGTTGCGCCACGGCTTGACCATCCGGGGGTCGGCGAGAACCTGCAAGACCACCTTCAGGTGCGCGCCGTGTTCAGCGTGCAAGGCGTGCGCACCCTCAACACCATGGCCAGCTCGCTGTGGGGCAAGGCGCTGATCGGGCTCGAGTACGCGCTGCTGCGCAGCGGGCCGATGAGCATGGCGCCGTCGCAGCTGGGGGCTTTCACGCGGTCGTCCGACCGCCACCGCTGGCCGAACCTCGAATACCACGTGCAGCCGCTGTCGCTGGACGCCTTCGGCGAGCCGCTGCACCGGTTCAATGCCTTCACGGCCAGCGTCTGCAACCTCAACCCGACCTCGCGTGGGCACGTTCGCCTGCGCTCGCCCGATCCGGCCGACGCGCCGCGCATCCTGGCCAACTACCTGTCGACTCCGGCCGACCGGCGTGTGGCGGCCGACTCGCTGCGCCTGACCCGACACAT
>Ga0138256_10003134_pt1 | contig 17629 bp, 12 predicted proteins | sample KNB2016incub_MG_FD_105486 | JGI IMG/M metagenome (GOLD analysis project Ga0138256, IMG submission 105486) | Active sludge microbial communities from wastewater in Klosterneuburg, Austria - KNB2014incub_MG | ecosystem: Engineered > WWTP > Activated sludge > Unclassified | place: Austria... | reverse complement strand
TCTTGTGCAATTCCTTTCCAAACTGAAATATCGCCGGTCTCTTTCCAATACAAATAGGCAAGAATGCTCTTGGTACCTGCACCATCCGCATGCATGATGTTTACAAAATCTTCATCTCCGCCCAAAAAGTCGGGGTACACTTTACAGAATGCATTGGGAAAAAGCCCCTGGTCAAGATCCTTAACAGCAGCGTGTACTTCTTCTTTCTGGGCCGATACGCCCCTTTTGGTATACAAACTCATAATTGCAAAACTAAATGGCAAATGGCAATAAACCATTTTTAATTATTCAGTTACATTTGCAAATCCTTATGCAAATACATCGTGACCTAAATAAACTGCCCGACTTTAAAAATGCTGTTGTTACCATCGGTACTTTTGACGGAGTACACCTTGGCCACCGGCAGATCATAGAAAACCTGAAAGAAGAGGCCGGAAAAGCAAATGGCGAATCAGTTATCATCACTTTCCATCCTCATCCCCGGAAAGTGGTTTCTTCAGTGATAACCGGTGTAAGACTCATCAATACACTGCCAGAAAGAATTGAATTGCTGGAAAAGGCCGGCATTGATCACCTGGTGATTGTTCCCTTCACCGACTTTTTTGCCAACCAAACTGCCGAAGCTTATATACATGATTTCCTTGTAGGTAAATTTAAACCCCATAGCATCATCATTGGCTATGACCATCGCTTTGGAAAAGAGCGTGCAGGTGATTATAAGATGATGGAGGAAAAAGCCACTGTGTATAATTACAAGTTGAAAGAAATTCCTGAGCATGTACTTAATGCAATTAAGGTTAGCAGCACCAATATCCGCAATGCGATACTGCACAGCAATATTGACGAAGCCAACAACTTTTTGGGGTATGATTTCTTCTTTGAGGGCGAAGTTTTTCATGGCGACAAGATTGGCCGCAGCATTGGCTACCCGACCGCCAACCTCAAAAGTACCGATGAAGAAAAGATCGTTTTAGGAGATGGTATTTATGCGGTATATGCCGATGTGGAAGGAAAGAACTATAAAGGCATGATGAGTATCGGTTTCCGGCCAACAGTAAATGGACGAACAAGGGTTACTGAAGTGAACCTTTTCGATTTTAACCAGGACATCTATGGCAAAACCATCCGTGTGTACGTGAAAAAGTATTTGCGAAGTGAAGTAAAGTTCAACGGACTGGAAGAATTGACGCAGCAGTTGCACAAGGATAAAGAGGAAAGCCTTAAATGGCTTTGATAATGGTCAGGCCACTCAAGCGTTCCGATCCGTCATGCAATCATCTTCACTACCATCTCTTTCATCAGCGAGGCATCGGAAGTGCCCGTATCACCAACACCAACAGATTTTAAGTTGTAATGATGAAGTAACATCAATATCCGCTCTATACCATCGTATCCATAGTTATTAATAGTTTCCATTGCATTTTTAACTGCATTGGCATTGAAATAAAAATGTGGTTTCAGTGCTGCTTCGCTGCGGTCATTCATACCAAACACGGTATATACTTTACTGAAACTGGCATACAATGCCGGTAAAACCATTTGAATAGGCGCTGCTTTGGGATTGCCTTCAAAATACTGGAGTATCTTTATTGCTTTGGCCATGTCTTTCCTGGCAATGGCCGCCTGTAATTCAAAAACATTATACTCCTTGCTGATGCCGATGAATTCTTCAATATCATCTTCCGTGATATCCTTCCTGCCCTTTAAATTTAAAGTTAGTTTTTCTATTTCATTTACAATGCGGCTAAGGTCGTTGCCGATATGTTCATCCAGCAAACTCACGGCTTTGGCGTTTATCTTATATCCTTTGTCTTTTACAAATCCGGAAATCCATTCCTGTAGTTTGTAATCTTTCACTTTTTCAGAATTGAATATCTCTGCAGATTGTTTGAGCAGTTTATAGAGTTTCGTCCTTTTGTCGAATGTTTTCCCCTTGTAGGCGACTACAAAAATGGTTGAAGCCAGCGGGTTTTCTGCATATCCTTCCAGCTTATCAATATCTTTCATATGCTGGGCTTCTTTCAATAACACCACTTGCCGCTCAGCAAACATAGGGTACCTCCTGCAGGCATTAACAACACCTGGCCAGTCGGCATCCCTGCCATAAAACACCGTTAAATTGAACCCGGCTTCTGCTTCATTAAGGATATGATGCTCGGCATAATCAATTACCATATCAATATAATAATCCTCTTCCCCCTCAAGCCAGTACAGGGTCTTGTAATTCTTTTTTTTCAAGTCGCTGATAATTTTTTCGGCACTCATGGCCCAAAGATATAAGTTAAGAATGAGTAGTTACAACAGGGAAGAAAAGTTTTTAACACAGCAATAACGCTACGATAAAGGCGTTTTTTACGGACTGAATTTACCTTTGGCACAATTTTAGGGCGAAGCCGGCAAACAGTGCTAAATAAAGCATTTAAAATGGCTATTCACCATGGCCTCTACCATTTGAAAAGTTTGAAGAATTATTAATTTTGTATCAGAAAAAATATAACCATGGCTTTTGAAAATTTCCCTGACGCTGAAAAACAAACTGAAACCGTTGTTCAGCCACAGCAAAATAAATGGCGTAATTATTTAACTGCAGGCCTTGTTATTGCGTTATTGGGTACCTGGGCGTATATTATTTGGGACAAGAACAAAATCAAGGAAACCATTCAGCAAAAAGACCTGGTGATAACCAATACTTCGACCCAGCGGGATATTTTGCAAAAAGAACTGGAAGATGCCACCATGCGTTATGATATGATCAAGACCAGCAGCGCCAATATGGTTCACAGCAAGGATAGCATCATTTCCAAAAAAGACAGGGACATTGCACAGAAGAGGATTGAAATTCAAAAATTATTATCGAAGGCTGGAGCTACTGAGGCGGAACTGGCACAGGCTAAAACTTTGATCAGCTCTTTGAATGGCGATATTGAAGGATATAAAACCCAGATAGAGACCTTAGAAGGCGAAAAAATTGTACTCACCCAGCAAAAGGAATATGTGACCCAGCAGCGTGACAAAGTGCAGAAAGATTTCGATTCTGCTAAAACAGTGATCAAACAAAAAGAGGATATCATTGATGTGGCTTCCACCCTTCATGCATCGAACTTTTCTATTGTAGCCATTAATGAAAAAAACGGTAAGGAAAAAACAACCACTACCGCTAAAAGAGTGGACAAGCTCCGCATATCATTTGACCTGGATGAGAACAGGGTTGCTCAATCGGGTATGAAGAATATCTACATATGCATTACTGCCCCCGATGGTACCCCGCTTGCCGAAGAGGCTATGGGTTCAGGGAAATTTAATACCAGGGAAGGGCTCGAAAAATTCTATACACAAAAAATGGATGTAAACTATACGCAGGGTCAGCGCCAGACATTAAGTATTGACTGGAAACAAAGTACAAGTTTTGTAACCGGCGATTACAAAATAGAAGTATAAAACAATGGTTTTAAAATTGGCGAAGGTATCCGCAGTTTGAAAAAGGGGGGATTGTTCAGCTAAGAAAATAATTGACAGGAAAAAGGGGTATTTATAAATACCCCTTTTGTTTTACTGCATATGTCGTTTACAAGTTAGAAGATCGCCCTGATTGATGCCCTGCCAACATGGATAGTCCTTGTTTCTCCCGGTTTCCTTCCTTCATATTGTATGCTCATTTCAATATTTCCTGCAAGCCTTTTGGTAAATTCCAGGTTCCATAAATAATTTTTTCCGGGTAATAAACCATCTAACAGAATATACCCTACGGTACTGTTTGCAGCTCCCGGGTAAGCCTTAAAGTCGATCTGGTTGAGTGAAAATCTTGCATTAAGTGTACTGCTGGAAAGTATATTATACCGTACATCTGCTGTTAATAAATGATTCGTGGCTTTTTCCATCGAATCAATAGTATTCTTTTTCTGCCCGTAGGAATAGGTCAGGCTCAGCCTGAAATTTGTTTTATGAACATAAGATAATGAAGGTTCAATTATATTTTGCAAAACAAGATAGTTGCGGTTATTGAATTTAGGCCCATTAGTATTTAGTACATTCCTGAGCTGTTTATAACTCAACGTAGTAATAAAACTCTTATTGATATTCCATCTTATTTTTCCTACCAGGGTTCTCAGTTTGCGGCTCTCAAACCCATAGGATAATATTGACTTCCCATTGCTTATGCTATGCGTAACATCGAAGCCCCACCTGATATTGCTGCGATTGAAGAACAATGTATTTGACAGGAATGAATTTAATGTGATCAATGTAGTATCCACAAGTTTTTTTGTAAAAGGATTAAACTGGAAAGTGCCTGTGGAAATATCCTTCTTATTTATCTGCAGCGCCGAGCTGGTACTTGACCTGGATAATATCTTCCTGAATCCCCTGGCCCCTGCTGGTTTAATGATCATTTTTGGATTTAATGAAAAACTGTAATTGAATTGTACATAATTGGCTTTTACATACTGGTTGCTGGGCGTAAACACACGGATATATTTTTTCTGGTCCTGAAAAACGGCAATTTCAAATTCGTTCAACTCCGGGATACCATTGCTGTTATAATCTATCCAGGTATATTCTCCCTGCCCGGCAGGTACTTCTACATAAGTGTATTCCCTTTTTTGTTCCTGTCCTGAACCCAATTCATATAATACATTACCTGTTAAAAATCCCTTCCATTCATGTACATAATATTCCGCCCTGCCCAGCAGGCTTTTATCTGCTTTTTGCCTGCTGATGGCCGTATTAAAAATGTGCAGTTCACGATAGGTCAGGTTTAGTTTGAATTGATGCTTCTCACTTTTGAATAACTCTGTAAAAACATTATAGTTGTCGCTTTTGTCTGCCTTTTCAAGGTTTGACCGTACAGGCAACAGGTCATTTCTTCTAAAGTAAGATACTCCCCACCTGTTGGGCTTTTGAGGATTCGACCTCAGGTAAACCTCCCAGGTATTGAATGCAAAACTCAGCGGCGTTAACGTATCAGATATTTTGTAGCGGAGTTTGTTATGTTCGCTGCTATACTTAAAACCCAATTGCATTTTTCTGAAATTTGTAAGTTCTTTTTTCAGGTCTATGGTGGGCCTGAAGAAAATTCCCTTTTGAATTTCGTTATTGACCGTTGTAAGGCTGAATTGGTTAGTAAGTCTCCAGCCTTTGTACTGGTTATTACTATTTAACTGCTGTCGAAGGCCATTATATTTATCGCTGCGGGTATAAGAAGTTACATCGTATTGCAGGTAATTGCCGGTAGTATCTCCCAACTTCACCGCACCATTAGCTATATGCTCATCTGCATTTGCAATATCATAAGGCAGGCTCCAGTCACGCAGGAATTCTATATTTCGTAATCTTTCAATAGGCTTAAAACGGTTCTGTACAAACTCATAGCCAAGTTTTGTCTGGAGCAATAACGCCCTGTTGAACAGATGAACCCTCATCCCGTCATTCTGAAACTGCAATTTTGTTGCGAAGCCTTTATCATTAGATTTACCCTTGCCGGAAAAGAGGTTAACATCATAATTACTCATGGCTACTTCGGCCTTGAGTTTTGTTTTTGCTGAAAAGACATACTCCCCTCCTATAGTTATTACCTGTTGTTTCTTAGGTGAGATCAATAAAATAACGGGCGCATAATCTCCCTGCTTAACATTATTTGCATCCGGCTGAACCCAGATGAATACTTTTCCATTGGTTCCGTTTTGTAATGGTGTGTAATTCCCTTTACCGGGCCCCAGGTAAGTAAAACTTAGATTATACAATGCATCATTGGGATTAACTGAATACACAAAGATGGAGTCATGAATTGTTGTATTATACAGCGTATCTATCTTCTTGTATAGTATTTTTCCGGGGGTGAGTGTATCTCTTACTGCATTAACATAATAGGCGGTGTCAATACCATCTCCAATATCTGCTAAAAATTGCTTTTGTTTGGTATCCAGCACCTGGTTGATGGAGGAATTCTTTGCATCCTGGTTATTATAAAACCCGACATTCAGAAAGAATTTATTCTTAAAATTCACTTCATCACTCACATATATCTGTGAGTTTAAAAAGTTGCGGTCGGCATATTCAAATTCCACCTGTATCCGTTTGTCTTTTGTTACCAGCCGCTTTTGGGTAAACGTTAATTCGGCAGTATTATAGTTTATCACATAATCCTGGTCTTCGCCGCGTTGCAGCAATTCTCCATCCATAAATACCCTTTCGGTACCAGCCAGCACAACAAAGTAAAGTTCAAGGCTGGCGCTTTGTAAGCGGTATGGCCCCTGGTTGCCTTCAAAAGGGGTAAGAATATTGCGGGTAAATTTTCCTTTTGCAATGGCCCCACTCAGCAACAGCGAATTTGAAATGTTTTTTGTGATCTTATTATCGGTTATAAATGAAACACCCTGCAATCGTTTATAAAAGTTGAGGAAATAGTTTTTGCTTTGGCGTATATCAATATCGCCAAAATTGGCCTGCCAGCCTTTTTTCTTTATTTGAAGATAGATGCGGTCAAAATCACGAAGGTCCTGTGTATTACCATCCGGCTGCACCGGGATATTGTTATCAGTGATAGCTGCTGTTAATTCAAGGCTGTCGCCGATAAAACCATTCAATTGCAAATTCAGGCTCGAGCTAACCACGGCATCCTGACTGTTGCCAAATGAAATGCCACGGCCAAAACTCCCTTCCGATTTTATATTTCCAAAGTCCATTAAAGGATTGGTTTGCTTAGCCCCATATTTGATGGTGAATGATTTATTGCTGATGAAATTGTTCTTTACACTATCATAATTAAAATGCCTTGTTACGGCATTTAACTTATAGGGAAATACACGGTAGGTGACCCACACGTACTCCTGGCCCGGTTTTTCAAGCCAGGTAATAGTTGCATTCACTTCATCAACCTTATAATAAAAGGGTGAAACACCTTCAATGACCACCGAACCCGGAACCAGGCTCAAAGAATCGAGTTTTACCGTTTGTTCTTTTGTACTTATACTTTTCTTGAACAGATTAGATAGTGTAGGCGGGTTTATCTGGGCATTCAGGAACTGCACCAGGCAAATCAGGGACAGAAGTAAGTATATCCTTTTTCGCTTCAAACGTTTTTGTGGGTTAGTAATGCTAAAATTAGTGATTATTGTACAAGACTGCTAAAACCATATGTCTGCTGTATACTAAACTTATACAACAATATTTTATTGCAGCATGAGCAGGTGTTCAGGATGATCTTGCCGCTAACAAAATGTGACAAATCTGTGAACAACAAGGCCTCCTCTTTCAAAAGCTTAGTAATAAATTTACAAATAATATTTGTACAGATACGACCTGCATTGTTACCACAATATCCTTTTAAATGTATATGGTTATGTATATACTGAAAACAGTTAAAAAAAATCTGATAACATTCCTGTTTGCTGCAGCGGTATTATTATTTGGTACAGAAAGTTCTGCCCAAACTCCCCCCTTCTTACTTTTTACTCCTGTTATTTCATCAGGCCTCATTTCGCCCCTTGATATAATAAATGCAGGTGATGGCACAAACCGGCTTTTTATTGTAGGCCGTACAGGAAGGGTTAAAATAGTATTGAACGGTGTGTTATTGGCAGGAGATTACTTAGATGTGCATACCCTGCTCCCACCTGGCAGCGAGAATGGGTTACTAAGCATGGCTTTTCATCCGGATTTTGAAACAAACGGATATTTCTTTATTTACTATCTCACCACAACTTTTGATGTAAGGGTTAGCCGTTTCAATGTCACACCAGGTTCAAATGGCCCGGTTGACATAAATACTAGGGTCGACATAATAACCGTTCCAACAGTTACAGCCAGTTTTCATAACGGTGGCAAAATGATTTTTGGGCCTGACGGCAACCTGTATTTTGCAATTGGCGATGGCAGCCCGGGTGGAGACCCCGATAATCATGCACAGGATGGAAATTTGTTATGGGGGAAGATGGTACGCTTAAATGTTGACAATTTTACAACTCCTCCTTACTATACTATTCCGCCAGATAATCCTTATGTAAATAATCCTGCAGTGAGAGATGAGATATTTGCTATTGGATTACGCAATCCCTGGCGCTGGAGTTTCGACAGGCTTAACAACGACGTTTGGATTGCCGATGTGGGTGAAGGGGAATGGGAAGAAATCAACCGGCTACCATTTGCATCATCAGGAGGAGTAAATTATGGCTGGCGTTGTTATGAAGGCACTCATGAATTCAACACTACCGGGTGCCTGGCACAAAGCAATTATACATTTCCCATTTTTGATTATCCGCATAATAATACAACAGGGGGATTTTCTGTAACCGGTGGTCATGTTTACCGGGGCACAGAATTTGCCGCCATGTACGGTTATTACATCTGCTCCGATTATGTATCGGGCAATGCCTGGCTGATAAAATCCAATGGAAGCGGTGGATGGAATATATCACAGCAAAGTTCATTGCCAACAGGAATTGTGGGTTATGGCGAAGATGAGAACGGAGTTCTATATGCAGTTGCACTCGCCGGTACGCTTTATAAAATTACTACTAATAGCGGCGGCCCACTACCCGTAAAATTCCTTCAGTTTACAGCCAAAGATTTTACAGGATATAATGAACTGCGATGGAAAACAACTAATGAACAGAACATCGCATACTATGAGATAGGGTTCAGTACAGACGGAGTAAATTATGCCAGCGGGGGAAAAGTAAATGCGGTAAACAATCCTTCAGAGAACAACTACAGTTTCCACCATTTCATCAGTGCGTTCACAAAATTATTTTACAAGATAAAGATCATAGACAGGGATGGCCGCATAACTTATTCTGATATTGTTATACTTGATAAAAAACAAACAGCATCCATAAAAATTTATCCCACATTAATAAGAGATGGCCGTTTGAATATTTTATCAGATAAACCTCTTGAAGAGATGATCATTTTTTCTACCGATGGCAGAAAGGTATACCAGGATGAATTGAACAACCTCTCCGGCTCCATTAATATCTCACTTCCGCATTTGCAGGAAGGGGTTCATATAATACAGGTGAAATGGAAAGACGGATTTGCAACAGCAAAAGTTTTGATCCAGCAGAGATGATAAACGATCCGGTGATATACTGTGGGGTTTTCAGTTACTAGTTTTACACACTATCCTGCATCGCAGTTTCTCTGGCATTGTATTTGTGTCTTACACAGTTGAATTGAGTATCCGCTAAACCCTGTATTATGAGTATACGTTTACTGTATTCTACTAAAAAATATGTAGCAGCATTGCTGTTTTTCACAGCAATACTTTTTGCATACAGCACTAATAGTTTTTCCCAACCTACCCCAGTTTTGATCTTTAATCCAGTAATAACATCGGGCCTTAGTTCGCCTGTGGATGTAGTGAATGCCGGCGATGGCAGTAACCGGCTTTTTATAGTAAACCAGGGAGGAACTGTACGTATCCTCTCGGGAGGCGCTTTGCTGCCGGGAAATTTCCTGGATATTCCTGATAGTATTTCTTCCGGGGGAGAACGTGGCTTACTTAGTATCGCTTTTCATCCCAACTTTGGCACCAACAGGTATTTTTTTGTTTTCTATACCAACAGCAGCGGTGATCTGAGGCTGACCCGGTTTCAAACACAGGCAGGCAATCCCAATGCAGCCGATGAAAATACAGGTGTTGTTTTATTAACTATTCCGCATCCCTCTTTTTCCAATCACAATGGAGGTAAGCTGAATTTCGGCTCGGATGGAAATTTATATTTAGGAACCGGTGATGGTGGCAGTGGCGGCGACCCTAATAACAATGCACAGAATGGGAATTCTCTGTTAGGCAAAATGTTACGCATAAATGTAAACAACTTTACCACGCCCCCTTATTATACCATTCCTTCAGATAATCCTTATGTAAGTGACCCAAATGTTAGAGATGAGATTTTTGCGTTAGGTTTACGTAATCCCTGGCGATGGAGTTTTGACAGGCTTACCCATGATGTTTGGATTGCAGATGTTGGACAGGGTGCATGGGAAGAAATTAATTTCCGCACACTTGCAACATCCGGAGGTATCAATTATGGCTGGCGTTGTTATGAAGGTAATAATGGCTATAATACGGCAGGTTGCCAGCCACAAAGCAGTTATATCTCTCCCATTTTTGCTTACCCACATAATATTACAACAGGTGGGTTTTCCGTAACCGGCGGATGTGTTTACCGGGGCACAGAGTTCCCTGCCATGTATGGTTGGTATATCTGTTCCGATTATGTATCGGGTAATGTATGGAAGATAAGATCAAATGGTGCAGGTGGCTGGAATGTAACACAGCAAAGTGGTTTGCCGGGTTCCATTTCGGGTTTTGGTGAAGCTGAGAACGGAGACCTGTATGCCCTTTCACTTAGCGGCTCGCTTTATAAAGTTATTACAAGTACCATACTGCCGGTAAGTATCCAGTATCTTACTGCTACCGGTTTTGCAGTGTACAACGACATTCGATGGAAGACAAACAATGAACAAAACGTTTCTTACTACGACGTTGAATACAGCACTGACGGGGTTATCTATACAAACGCCGGAAGGATAAATGCCATCAATACACCCCCTTCAAACAATTATGCTTTTCAGCATTTTATTACCGGGCATGCAAAAGTGTATTATCGTATAAAGATCACAGAAAAAAGCGGGCAGGTAAGCTATTCAAATATCGTGGTGGTAGATAAAACAGGGTCACCGCATATAAAAATATATCCAACGCTTATTAAAGACAACCGGCTGAATATTATTTCAGATAAACCTGTGGATCAAATTCTGATTTATTCAGCTGAAGGGAAAAAAGTTTTTCAGAATTCACCTGGCTACACAGCAGGTATGATGAATATTTCAATTACGCTTCCGGCTTTGCAAAGCGGACTATATATTGTAAAGTTGAATCTGAAAGACGAGTATTATAGTGAAAAGGTTGTGATCAGCAGGAAATAACAAGCTGTTACCCTTCTGTGCTTAACCCAGCCTTTACATATTCCCTGTTCAATCTTGCAATGTTTGAAACCGAAATACCTTTCGGACATTCGGCTTCGCAGGCATAAGTATTTGTACAATTTCCGAACCCTTCTTTATCCATTTGTGCAACCATATTCAATACCCTTGATTCCCTTTCGGGTTGTCCCTGTGGCAATAAGGCCAGCTGAGAAACTTTTGCACTGACAAATAACATGGCGCTGCTGTTTTTACAGGCAGCTACGCAGGCACCACATCCAATACAGGCAGCTGCATTAAAAGCGGTATCGGCATCTTTTTTATCAATGGGAATCGCATTGGCATCAACCGCATTACCCGTATTAACTGATATGTAACCGCCGGCCTGGATGATCCTGTCAAACGCATCACGGCCAACCATCAGGTCTTTTATAACCGGAAATGCTGCGGCACGCCAGGGTTCTACAACAATAGTATCTCCGTCATTAAAGGCACGCATATGCAACTGGCAGGTTGTGTTTTTTGTCCAGGGGCCATGAGCCCGCCCATTTATATACATACTGCACATTCCACAAATACCTTCACGGCAGTCATGATCAAAAGCAACCGGATCTTTGCCCTCACGAATGAGCTGTTCATTCAGCACATCAAACATTTCCAAAAAAGACATCTCGGATGAAATATCCTTTACCTGGTAAGTTTCAAAACTTCCCTTAGCTGTGCTGTTCTTTTGTTTCCACACTTTCAGTGTGAGGTTCATTGTGTAATGGTCCATATAAATTGCTTAACTGATAAATTGTTAAATTGTTGTTGATCAGTTTTTTAATTTTTGATTAGTAAACAATATCAAGGAATTAATTGCTTTTGGCAGTTTTTGTAATTCAGTAAAGATAAAATCGTATTCAGTTTGTGATACTAAATTCCTGGCTTTTGACTTTTGATTCCAATCTAACGACTCAAGCATTGATCCCTGGCTATAACGATAAAACTTTACTTTATCTTTTTTACTATATCTTCCAAATCCTTCAGCAATATTTGCCGATATAGAATCGACCGCTTCTGCAAACTGGCATCCGATTGTTCTTTGAGCAAATCCATCCCATTTAATGACCAACTCCCATACATAATTGCTCAAATGAAATGCGATCCTGTAGCATTCAATATCACTTAGCTTCAAAAACTTCTTCTGCTCCATAGAGTCTTATTCAACAATTAAACACTAAAACAATTGAGCAATTATTAAACCCTTCTATAGTTACTATACTCAAAAGGCCTCCATCCAAAGTTCTTCCACAAAAAATATAAAAGCCTGTGTTTTGTATTTTTAAAGTTCTTCTTCTTTACATCCATGTTAAAATCCCAATCCTCTTTACTCACCAGGTTCTTCATCACTGCCGGATGCGTTCCTGCAAATAGCGTAACCGAATCAATATTTGAATAATCGAATTCACTTCCCTTTTTATCCTCCTCAGCAATCCACGCATTGTGACTCTCGTCCGTATTCCACAACTTGCCGAAATCAGTAAATTTTTTTTTCATTGCCAAAGGATTTCTTACCCAGCCATAGTGATAAATATAGGCATCAATCAGTTTAACATGCAGCTTACGGTCATCCATCCTGAAACCCTGTGCATCCCGGTAACTGCGTATCTTTTTATTATTGCGGATGACCAGAATCTCTTTTGAATACCATTTTCTTCCGTCGCCGATGAATTTATAACTGCCGTAGAAGTGATGATAATGAAACAACAATCCTTCTACCCGTTCATCTTCCCTGTATTTTTTCATTATATCCAGTATCACCGGATGATATTGTTCATGCAGTACTTCATCGGCCTGTATGTAAAAGAGCCAGTCACTGTCTGGCGCCGTTGCATCCATCGCTTTATCGGTTTCTACTGCCAGCACTTTGCCACCTTCACGTAAACTATTATCCCAAACAGAATGAATGATTTTTATTTTGTCAGAACCTATCGATTCAATGAGCTTATTTGTTTCATCTTCTGAATCGCCCAGGCAAACGATCATTTCATCAACAATGGGCAGCAGCGATGTAATGGATTCAACAACCGGGTAACCATACTTAACTGCATTTTTTACAAAAGTGAATCCGCTTACTTTCATTTTTACTTATACGAACGCTGCGTTGGTTTTACGATCTCAAAATTCAACGGCTCGGTATTCATCTGCCAGTTGCTTTCATCTTTATATTCCCAGGCCGCTACATAACTGTAATTGGCATCGTCACGCTTTGCCTCACCATCCTCGGTTTGCGATTCTTCCCTGAAATGCCCGCCGCAGCTTTCATTCCTGTTCAATGCATCTTTACACATCAGCTCCCCCAGTTCAATGAAATCCGCTACCCTGCCTGCCTTGTCCAGTTCGGGGTTCATTTCATTTATCTCACCGGGTATCCTTGCGTCATTCCAAAATTCTTTTTTCAATTGCTGAATTTCAGCAATAGCTTCCTGCAGCCCTTTAGCATTACGTGCCATACCACATTTATCCCACATTATTTTTCCAAGCCGTTTATGAAAACTTTCCACAGTCTGGCTTCCTTTAATACCCATCAATTTATTGATACGGTCGCTTACAGCTTTTTCCGTTTCTTCAAATGCCGGATGAGATGTTGGAATGGAAGCCGTACGGATATCATCGGCCAGGTAATTCCCCAATGTGTAAGGAATAACAAAATATCCGTCAGCAAGGCCCTGCATCAAAGCACTGGCTCCAAGCCTGTTTGCACCATGATCGCTGAAATTGGCTTCACCCAATGCATATAGCCCGGGAACAGTTGTCTGTAATTCATAGTCAACCCATAGGCCTCCCATTGTATAGTGAACAGCAGGATAGATCCTCATCGGCATTTCATAAGGGTTCTCGCCGGTTATCTTTTCATACATTTCAAAGAGGTTGCCGTATTTCTCCTCCACAACTGCTTTTCCTAACTTAATTATCGTCGCTTCATCGGCATTCGACAATCCTTGTTTACCTGCTTCAATTTTTCCATAACGTTTTATGGCATCCGCAAAGTCGAGGTAAACAGCCATTTTGGTAGTACCTACCCCGTATCCTTCATCGCATCTTTCTTTTGCAGCCCTTGATGCCACATCTCTTGGTACCAGGTTACCGAATGCCGGGTACCTTCGTTCCAGATAATAGTCTCTTTCCCCTTCAGGAATATCAACCGCTTTTCTTTTATCGTCCTTTGTTTTGGGAACCCATATCCTCCCATCATTGCGCAAACTCTCACTCATCAAAGTCAATTTACTCTGGTGATCTCCACTCACAGGAATACAGGTAGGATGAATTTGTGTAAAACATGGATTTCCGAAAAAAGCTCCTTTCTTATGTGCCTTCCAGGCCGCGGTAACATTAGCACCCATGGCGTTGGTGCTGAGATAAAAAACATTTCCATAACCGCCTGTGCAAAGTAATACCGCATGGCCGAAATGCTTTTCCAGTTTTCCACTAATGAGGTCTCTTGCAATAACCCCTCTTGCTTTGCCATCAATCATTACGATGTCAAGCATTTCATGGCGGTTGTACATGTCCACATTTCCCAGGGCCACTTGCCTTTCCAAAGCGCTATAAGCACCTAACAGTAATTGTTGGCCTGTTTGTCCGGCTGCATAAAATGTACGTTGCACCTGTGTTCCCCCAAAACTCCTGTTACTTAACAAACCACCGTATTCTCTTGCAAATGGAACACCCTGTGCCACGCATTGATCAATAATGGCTGCGCTAACTTCGGCCAGGCGATGAACATTGGCTTCTCTTGCACGATAGTCTCCGCCTTTTACGGTATCATAAAACAAACGGAAAACTGAGTCACCGTCATTCTGGTAATTCTTTGCCGCATTAATGCCACCCTGTGCTGCAATACTGTGTGCCCTGCGTGGGCTATCCTGGAAACAAAATGCTTTTACTTTATAGCCCAACTCGCCCAAGGATGCAGCCGCAGAAGCGCCGGCTAATCCTGTACCAACTACTATTACTTCAAGCTTACGTTTATTGGCAGGGTTAACCAGTTTTACATGGCCCTTATAATCGGTCCACTTTTTATCCATTTCACCGTGCGGAATTTTTGAATCTAAAGACATAGCGTCGTTAATTGGTTTATTGGTTAATTAGTTTATCAGTCAATCCACTTTAAATAAAAAGCGATGGGCATCAGTGCAAATATTATTGGAACAATAATTGAAAACGCAACACCCAACGCTTTGATGATAGGCGTATATTTTTTATGATTGATACCCAATGTTTGAAAAGCGCTTTGAAATCCATGCAAGAGATGCCAGGCAAGGGAAATTACACCCAGCAAATATATAATAACGATGAGCAGATTATCGGTGAATACCATCTGCATTTCGGCATACAGATTAAGAACAGCCTGTCCGTTATATTCAACTCCTAATGCCGTTTCAGATAAAGGACGAATTCCTCCTATACCTCCCAGGCGGGATGGAGTCCAGAAATGATAAATATGCAGTACCAGGAACAGTAAGAGTAGTGTACCTAATAAACCCATGCTCCTGCTGTACCATTTGCTGTTTTCAGAAGCCCTGTTCATTTCATATTTAACCGGACGGGCCTTGTTATTTTGTGCCCACAATACAAATCCCTGGATGATGTGCAATAATAACCCGGCAAATAAACCGATCTCCATGGTACGGATAATCAGGTTAGTGCCCATAAAATGTGCCCAATGATTAAAGGTTTCACCTCCATCATTAAAAAAGATCATGGCATTTATGCTGCAATGAACAACTAAGAAGGTAATTAAAAAAAGACCCGTAAGGCCCATTATTAATTTCTTACCAATTGAAGAAGTGAAAAAATGTTTCCAGGTCATATTGAAGGCGTTAGAGTGATAGTTGGGTTACAAAAATACGTCATGAACGCTCAAAAAACAGCCTCAACAGAAAGTTTTTACAATTAAAATGAAGAATAATCAGTTTATCCGCCTGGTCATGAAATCTTCCATTTGCTGAAATATGATCTCGGGTTTAAGGGTACGCCACTGGGGGAAATCAACCAGTTCAACATAATTAGTTAGCCTGGCCTGTTTAAAATCATATTGGCTTTGTGCAGGCATATTCAGTATTATCACCCATCCTCCTGTCTCTTCCAGTTGTTCACGCCACTCTTCATAATAGCTGTCATCACTGCTGTGGAAGTTAAGTACGTTTTCTGCAATGAATATATATTTTGAGATCCCTTTTAAAAACAGGATGTCGGTAATATCCCTCCTCAGTGTCATGATATCATTCTCGATAGCATCATTCCATTCACCAAGCAATTCAATAATCACATACCCTTGCTCATAATCGACAAACAAAATTTTCATGTAAAGGGTTTTTGAACCAAAATCATCCCATTGTGGATGGATGTAGTAATTATAAACTGTATGGGAAAATTCAAATTCACTGTAGGTTCTGCGGTAAAAGGGAGAAAACTCATCTTCTTCGGCTGTGTACAAATGCCTCCAGTTATAATATGGTTCTATATTCTGCACCCGGGAATTGCTTTACTGTTTCATTCATTACTGCAAATTTCAAACAAATAATCTGTTAATTCAAAAACCATTCTTATCAATAAAAAAGCCCCGCCATTGGCGGGGCCACTTAATAACCCTAATGTCTCTATTGAATTACAATTCTTTCAGTAAAAATAAATTTGTTATTGGCATCGGTTACCTTAACCATATACATGCCTTTGGCAAAACTTCTGTTTAATGGTACGGTTTCAACCTGGGTCTTTGCAGTAACGTATACAACCCTTGTCATAACCGGCTTACCTGAAAGGTCGGTAACGGTAACATTATATTTCCCGGTTTGTTGCCCTTCGAATGATACTTTAAATTCATTGGAAGTAACCGGGTTTGGATAGATATGAGCATCTGCATTAATAACCGGTACCACAGGCCTGAATTCGGCTGCACCAAAATTCTTAGCTGCATCTGCTTCCTTCTGCAACAATAAATTTCCATTGGCTAAATCCGAAGCATTGTAGGTTTTATCTGAACCTTCAATTTTTACGGCTGCAAAATCGTTTATTTTAAATTTATAGTACCCTTCAAAAGTATTGGCACTGCTTACTACAATAGCGCCATCTGCATCAACGGCCGCACCATTGGTAGTGTAATTGGCCGGTAAGCCGGTGATAGTCCCAATATGTGTAGCCACCCGGGTATCAACATCAATTGTAAAAATATTATGGTTGGCCGAAATGATATAAAGTTTATTATAGGCATCGGCAATCATATCGCCACCCCAGCTTGAACACCTGTTGTGAACAGAAATGCCTTTGTTCGATTCGGCATCAACCAGGTTGCCCAGGTCGGTAATAACTGCCTTTTTACCGGTTGTAAACCGGATGAGGTGGTTACCGTCATTGGTGATGCCATAGCCATTTCCATCAGCACCAATAACCATCCTGGTAATATGGCTTTCCTCCTGTAAAAAAGTTCCATCAGTACGTTGAATAAGTGCCCCGGAAAAATTAAATACAGGCTCTTTTTTATTAAAGTCAACATAACTTAATACCCCGTAATGCATCTGCGTAAAATATAAACGGTTATGCATTTTATCGTAAGCTGCTGCTGCAACTCCGTATCCCATTACTGGCACCTGGATAGCCTTATTGCTTCCCAGGGAAAATGCAGTAGTTGTTACATTTGACACATTATCATAAATGGTCT